>Ga0335075_10003024_pt1 | contig 26897 bp, 24 predicted proteins | sample Lox_Sample_24_FD_206723 | JGI IMG/M metagenome (GOLD analysis project Ga0335075, IMG submission 206723) | Soil microbial communities from Loxahatchee National Wildlife Refuge, Florida, United States - Lox_Sample_2.4 | ecosystem: Environmental > Terrestrial > Soil > Wetlands | place: USA...
CACGCCATGAGCAGCCGAGCACGGGACACCGCGCCAGCCTAACGGTCGTCGACACGTCAGCCGGCTTCGCTTGACTTTTACTGAGTAAATCCGCTGGAATGATCCGGGGCTGGATCGAGGACAAGTAGGCGCACACATGAACGTGAGGCGGTTCCCCTCGTCTGCGGAGCGGGGGTTGGGGGTCGTGGGGGTCACGCTGGCGCTCGCCTGCACGCTCGTGCTGTCGGCGTGCGGCGGCTCCGGCAGCGGCGCGCGTGATCAGAGCGGCGGCGGGACGTCGATCGCGGACGCGGTCATTGCCTTCGTGGCCCCGCGTGACGGGGCCGACACCGTCATCGGCGCGCAGCTTGAGCAGTTCGCCCAGACGGTGCAGAGCCGGTTGCTCGGCGACTGCATGACCAGCGACGGCTTTGCCGCGCCCGCGCTGCCCACGGGGGGCCCTCCGACCGATCTGGGCGATCAGCAGTTCCCCAACCTGCCGGTGATCGAGGCGACGCACGACCTGGGACTGTTCACCAGCAGCGGGCCCTTCTTCAACCCGCAGCAGGGAATGAGCGCCCCCGAGCGCAAGGCATGGCTGGCGCGGATCAGCCGGTGCTTTCAGAAAACCCAGCGCCAGAGCCTGCTCTTCGGCTCGCCGAAGCTGGGGCCGCTCACCGGGCACTGGTACGCCATCGTCAACCAGGTCAGCGGCTCGAGTCAGATCAAGAAGCTGAGCAAGAAGGCGGCGAAGTGCAGCGCCGCCCACGGGGTCCCGGCGACCTCGGTGCAGAGCCTGTACGGCCGCCTGCAGGCAAAGGTCGGACCTCTCTCCTCGTCGAACGCGAACAGTACGAAGGTGCAGGCACTGCAGGCGAAGGGAGCGAGCGTGCTGGCGGCGTGCTGGACGAAGGTCATCAACACCACGACTGACCTGCTCACCGGCCGCCGCGCGACGTACCTGGCCCAGAACGCCACCGCCGTCTCGGCGCTGCAGAGCCAGATCAACCGGCAGGTGGCGGCGCTGCAACGCCAGTACGGGATCAAGCTGACCGTGGTCGGCTCATGAGCGGCGGCGGGGGGTTCGTCCGGCGGTGGCGCGGGGGCGGCGATGGAGACCGCGGAACGCCGCTGCAGGGGCGCGGCGGCCGGGTGGTGGGAGCGGTGCTGGCGCTGACGGTGGCCGTGGGCATCGTGGCCTTCCTCATCGGCAAGGGGGTATCCACGCCCGGGCAGCAGGCGGCGCGGGCACGAGCTCCCAAGGGATCGCTCCTGACGGCGCCGGTGATCCGGACGCACGCCCGGACGACGGTGGTGCTGCGGGGGACGCTGACCGACGGCAATGCGATCTCCGTCGGGGCGCCGGGAGACCTCTCGGGCGATCTGGCGGTGGTCACCGCGGTGTCGACCGCCCGGGGCGCGCAGGTCAACGACGGAAGCGTGATCGGGGCGGTCGCGGGACGGCCGGTCTTCGTCATGCGGGGCCAGATCCCCGCCTACTCCACGATGAGCTACGGCAGCACCGGGATCGAGGTCAGCGAGCTCCAGGCGGGATTGGAGTCCGCCGGCTTCTTCATCGGAACCGACTCGCCCGGGGTCTACGGGGCGGGGACGGCCGCCGCGGTCACGGACTTCTACGAGCGGGTCGACTACGCGCCCGAGACCGCCGTGGCCATCGTCAAGACCTCGAGCGCGAAGCACAAGACCCGGCCAGAGCATTTTGCGACGGTGCCCCTCGGCGAGGTGATGTTCACCCCATCGCTGCCGGTGACGGTGGTCGCGGTGGCCCATCTGGGACAGACGATCTCCAGCTCAAAGCCACTGGCCAAGCTGGGCTCCGGGCGGTTCTCCTTCCAGGCCACGACGGATGCCAACACCGCGAGCCTGCTGAGGGTCGGCGCGACCGGCCGGGCCACCTCTGACCTGAGCAAGGGGTCGTTTGCCATCCGGCTCAGCGCGAAGAAAGCAGCGTTCGTCCCCGGTGCCGGGCCGGGCTCGAAGCTGACGCTGAGCCCGGCGAACCCGGGTGCCGCGGCGCGCTACGTCGGTCAGAACATGGCCCTGCACATCCTCACCGGGCAAGCGGGCGGTCTGCAGTGGGTGGTGCCCGTCTCGGCCGTGGTCACCAACGCCTCGGGCGCGTCGTCGGTGACCATCGTGCACGGCACCCGGCAGGTGGCGGTGCCCGTCCGGGCCGGGCTGGCCTACGCCGGCCATGAGGTGGTGCGACCGATGGCCGGCGGGCTGGTGGCCGGTGAACAGGTGGTGATCGGGCTCGGCGGGTCAGGGTGAGCGCGGCGCCCGCGCCCAGCGAGTTGCTGACGCTCACCGGCGTCGGCCGGACCTATCCGGGCTCGCCGCCGGTGCCGGCCTTGCGCGACGCGACGTTCTCGGTGCAGGGAGGCGAGGTGCTGGGGATCATCGGGCGGTCGGGCTCGGGGAAGTCGACCCTGCTGAACCTGCTGGGTCTGCTGGACCTGCCCACCGACGGCGACTATCGCGTGGGCGGCGAGCGTGTCGGATCGCTGAGTGATCGCGAGCAGACCGCCCTGCGAGCGCGGTTCTTCGGGTTCGTGTTCCAGCAGTCGTTTCTGCTGCCGTCGCTCAGCGCTCAGGAGAACGTCGAGCTGGGCCTGCGCCCGCGGCGGCTGGCGGCCGGCGAGCGGCGGGAGCGCGCCATCGACGCGCTCGGCGCGGTGGGACTGTCGCACCGGCGCCGGTTCCTCCCGGGCCACATGTCGGGCGGCGAGTGTCAGCGCGTGGCCATCGCCCGCGCGCTGGCCCAGCGTCCGCGGGTTCTGTTGTGCGATGAGCCGACGGGCAACCTGGATGAGCGCACCAGCAGCGAGGTCCTCCAGATGCTCATCGAAAACCAGGCGCAGGACGTGGCGGTGGTCATGGTCACCCATGACATGGGCATCGCCCGGACGCTGCCCCGGCTGCTCAGCGTGCGCGACGGCCTCGTGTCCGAGGGAGCGGGCGAGTTCCTCGACGCCGAGGCGCTCCCCGGCGCCAACCCACCATGAGCGGCCTGCGCTCCGGCCTGTTGGAAGCCGTCACCTCGATCGTGCGCCACCCGGTGCGGACCCTGCTGTGCGCCGTGGGGACGGTGGTCGCGGTCGGCGCTTTCACCGCCACCAACGGGCTGACCGAGAGCGCCTCCAACGCCGTCTCGGCCTCGTTCAACGAACTGCGGGCGACGACGGTCGAGTTCCAGGGCCCGTCGTCGCTGTCCGAGGCCGACGTGGCCCGTCTGGCGCGGCTGCGCGGCGTGACCCACGCCGGGTTGCTGTGGGACGTGGAGCAACAGCAACCGCTGCCGGTGACCGTCGGGGCCACCTCGAGTGGCCCGTCGCAGACCCGGCTGTCGGTCACGGCGATGTCACCCCCGGCTCTGACGGCCGTCGGCGCCGTGCTGTCGTCGGGACGGTTTTACGACACCGGCGCCGACATGCACCACCAGATGGTGGCGCTGCTCGGCTCGGCGGCGGCGTCGCAGCTGGGCATCAACTCCGCGCTGGGCGACCCGGCGATCCAGGTCTCCGGCGCCGTGCTCACCGTGATCGGCGTCGTCTCGACCGCGCAGCAGGAGTCACAGGCGCTGCTGGGGGTGATCGTCCCGCCCTATGTGGCCCAGGTGATCGCCGGCAATCGTGATCCGCGGCGGGTGATCGCGCGGACGACGCCGGGGGCGGCGCAGCTGATCGGCCATGAGGGCCCGGCAGAGCTTGATCCCGACCAGCCCCGCCAGGTCACGGCCGAGGTGCCGCCCAATCCGGCGACCCTCCGCTCCCAGGTTCAGGCGTCGCTCTCAACCTTGTTGACCGTGCTCAGCCTCGCCGGTCTGGGCATCGGCTTTCTCTCGATCGCCGCGGTCACCATCATGTCGGTGGCGCAGCGGCGCTCGGAGATCGGGCTGCGCCGCGCGGTCGGCTACGGGCGCCTGGAGATCGCGCGGCTGATCGTGCTCGAGGCAGCCGGGGTGGGCATGCTGGGCGGGATTCTCGGGACCTCGATCGGGGTGCTGGCCACCGCGGCGATCGCCTCGGGCAACCACTGGACGCCGGTGATGAACACCACGCTGGTCATCGTCGCCCCGTTCCTCGGGGTCGCGGTGGGGGTGCTGGCCGGGTCCTATCCGGCGATTCGCGCCGCCAGGATCACTCCCATGGCGGCGCTGCGCTCCTGACACGGTGGCGCGTGGCCGTTCCGTGGGGGCCGCATGGTTGAATCGCGGCCCATGGCGACGAGCGCGCGTCCCCGGTCCCGGTCGCTGCCCGGCCATCTTCCACAGGCGGCGCCGGGCGAGGTGCTGGTGTGGACCGATGGCGCCTGCCAGGGCAACCCCGGCCCCGGCGGCTGGGCCGCGCTGGTCTGCTGGGAGGACGGCGTGGTGGAGGAGCTGAGCGGCGGGCTGGCCCACACGACCAACAACGTCATGGAGATGACGGCGGCGCTCGAGGGCCTGCGCTCCCTGCCCTCCGGGTCGCGAGCCTGCGTGGTGACCGATTCGCGCTATCTGCACGACGGCATGACCGCCTGGATGGCCGGCTGGAAGCGCAAGGGCTGGAAGACGGCCTCGGGCGGCGCGGTCAAGAACAAGGAGATCTGGCTGCAGCTCGATGACGCTGCCTCAGGGCATGAGCAGGTCCGCTGGCACTGGGTCAAGGGGCACCTCGGCCACCAGCTCAACGAGCGCGCCGACGTGCTGGCCGTGCAGGCCTCCTACCGCCACCACTGACATCACCCTGCCGCTGACAGTCGCGGCGAAAGTTCTATGATGCGGTATCCAAAAACCGTCAAGCGGAAAAGTTGGAGGCCTCGTGGCACGCATCGACATCGACCACCTCGCCCTCGAGCTCGGCACCGAGCTGGACGCCCGGCTGGCTGACGCCGACGCCGCGCTGGTGGCGCAGTTCCCGGGCGATCAAGCGGGCCGCCAGCCCATTCACACCGTCTATGTCCCCGCCGATCGCTACCACTCGGCGCTGGTCCCGGAATGGGGCGCCACGGCGCTGGCGGCTCTCGACGAGCGCCGCGCCCTGTTCGCCGAGCTGGTCGGCGACGACGAGGTTGTGGACCGCGTGCGCGGCAAGCTCGCCGCGGAACCGATCGAGGATCTCCGCATCGACTTCGAGGACGGGTACGGCGGCCGGGAGGACCCGGTGGAGGACGGGGACGCGGCCACGGCGGGCGCGGCGCTGGCCCGGAGCCTCGGCGAGGGGGAGGCGCCGCCGTTCTCCGGCATCCGGATCAAGAGCCTCGAGGCGCCGACCCGGCGCCGGGCCGTGCGGACCTTCGTCGCCTTCATCGACGCGCTGGCTGGTGCGGGTGGCGGGCTTGACGGATTCGTGACCACGCTGCCCAAGGTCACCAGCGTGGAGCAGGTCGAGGCGATGGTCCATCTGTGCGAGCGGGCCGAGGCCGCGCTGGATGCCGGGCGCCTGCGCTTCGAGATCCAGGTCGAGACGCCGCAATCGATCCTGAGCCCGGACGGCGCCGCGCTCGTCGCGCGGATGGTCCACGCGTCAGCGGGCCGGTGCACGGCGCTGCACTACGGGACCTACGACTACTCGGCGTTCTGCGGCGTCGCCGCGCCGTATCAGAGCATGGCCCATCCGGTCGCGGACCACGCCAAGCTCGTCATGCAGGCCGCCGCGGCCGGCACCGGGGTCCGCCTCTCGGACGGGTCCACCAACGTGCTTCCCGTCGGCGACGAGGTGGCCGTGCGGCGCGGGTGGGACCTGCATCTGCAGCTCGTCCGGCGCTCTCTGGAGCGCGGCTACTACCAGGGCTGGGATCTGCACCCGGCCCAGCTGCCCAGTCGCTACGCCGCGACGTTTGCCTTCTACCGCGACGGCCTGGCGGATGCCGAGCGTCGCCTGCGCGACTACTTCGATCGCACCACGTCGGGAATCCTCGACGAGCCGGCCACCGTCCGGGCGCTGGCCGACTACACACTGCGAGCCGTGCAGTGTGGCGCCGCGGCGGCGGACGATGTGCGGGCAGCCACCGGCCTGGACGGCGACCGTCTGGCGGAGCTGGCGCGCCCCACCCGTTGACACGGGCCCGCATTCCGCGTACAGTTTCCAACATACGGGAGATTACTTCCGTATCACGGAAAAGACTTAGACGGATCGAACCGCGGACGAAGGAGCCTCCCACATGGGCATCTCGCTCGGAGCAAACCAGTACGGCAAGGCGGAGAACCGCGTCGTGCGCATCTACCGAGACACCGCTCGGCACGAAATCGTCGACCTCAACGTGTCGACCTCTCTGCGGGGGGACTTCGCCGACGCCCACATCAGCGGCGACCAGGCCGACGTGCTGCCGACCGACACCCAGAAGAACACGGCGTTCGCCTACGCCAAGCGGCACGGCGTCAGCTCGCCGGAGGATTACGCGATCGCGCTGGGCCGCCGCTTCCTCGCAGCCGCTCCCAGGGCCGACAGCGCCCAGATCCGCGTCGAGCAGTATCCGTGGGATCGCATCCCCACCGGCCCCGATGGCCATGACCACGCCTTCGTGCGCCGCGGCGACGGAACCCGGACGACGGTCGTGACGGTGAGCGGCCGCGACGCCGGCGAGGAGGTGTCGGTGGTCTCGGGCCTGGCCGATCTGACCGTGTTGAAGTCGACCGGCTCCGAGTTCAAGGGTTACCTCAAGGACGAGTACACGACCCTGCAGGAGACCGACGATCGCATCATGGCCACCTCGCTGGTGGCCCGCTGGCGCTACGGCAGCGCCGATGTCGACTGGAACGCCAGCTACGACTCCATCCGCGCTGCGCTGCTCGAGACGTTTGCCACCACCTACAGCCGGGCGCTCCAGGAGACGCTGTACCTGATGGGTACTCGCGTGCTCGAGGACCACGATGACGTGGTGGAGATTCGCTTCTCGGCGCCCAACAAGCACCACTTCCTGGTGGACCTGGAGCCGTTCGGATTGCCGAACGACGGCGAGGTGTTCATCGCCGCTGACCGGCCCTACGGTCTCATCGAGGCCACCGTCACCCGTGACGACGCTCCCGAGGCCGGCGACGCCTGGCTCGCCGTCCCGGCGTTTGCCTGAGGGGCGTGCCATGAGCGATCACGGACTTGACTACCTGGTGAACTGCTCGATGCTGTTCACCGAGCGGCCGCTGCTGGAGCGCCCTACCGCGGCCCGCGCCGCCGGCTTTGACGCCATCGAATTCTGGTGGCCGTGGCCCGAGGAGCCGGTGCCCGCCGACGCCGAGGTCGACGCCTTCGTGGGCGCGATCCGAGACGCCGGGGTGCAACTCGTCGGACTGAACTTCTTCGCGGGCGACCTCGCCGGAGCTGACGCCGGCGTGCTGTCGATCCCCGACCGATCGGCGCAGTTCCAGGACAACCTCGACGTCGCGGTGGGCATCGGGGATCAGTTGGGGGTGAGCGCGTTCAACGCGCTGTACGGCAACCGAGTGGACGCGGCCACCCCCGAGACGCAGGACGAGCTCGCGCTCGAGAACCTCGGCCGTGCCGCGGAGGCGGCAGCCCGGATTGGGGCCACGGTGCTCGTCGAGCCCGTCAGCGGGCCGAAGCCCTACCCGCTGCGCACCGCCGACGATGCCGTGAGCGTGGTGGATGCGGTGCGGGCCGCCGGACACGAGAACGTCGGTTTCCTCTGCGACCTGTTTCACCTGGCCAACAACGGCGATGACATCGACGCCGCCATCGCACGCCATGCCGACGCCACCAGCCACGTCCAGATCGCCGACCATCCCGGTCGCGGTGAGCCGGGCAGCGGCGAGCTGGATCTCGACCGAGACCTCGGCGACCTGGCCCAGCGGGGCTACGCAGGCTGGGTCGGCCTCGAATACAAGCCGACCACCGACACCGAGACGAGCCTGGAGTGGCTGCCCGTGGAGCGGCGCCCGGCTCGCGCACTGAAGGGATCAGCATGAGCACCATCGCATTCATCGGCCTGGGCATCATGGGCAGCCCGATGGCCGTCCACCTGCAGGAGGCCGGACACGAGGTGAGGGGCTACAACAAGCGGCGTGACACCAGCGGCCCGCTGGTGGAGGCCGGCGGCCGCAAGGCGTCCTCGATCGCCGACGCGGTCCAGGGTGCCGACGTCGTCGCCATCATGGTGCCCGACTCACCGGACGTCGAAGAGGTGCTCACCGGCCCGGACGGTGTGTTCGAGAGCGCCGCGCCCGGCACGCTGGTGATCGATTTCTCGAGCATCCGGCCCGACGTCACCACCGAGCTGGCCGAGATCGCCCGCGACCGCGGCTTCCGGCTGCTCGACGCGCCCGTCTCCGGTGGCGAGGCCGGCGCCAAGAACGCGGCGCTCTCGATCATGGTCGGCGGTGCGCCCGAGGACTTCGCGGCGGCCCAGCCGATCTTCGACGCGGTGGGCAAGACGATCGTGCACGTCGGGCCCAGCGGCGCCGGCCAGACGGTCAAGGCGGCCAACCAGCTGATCGTCGCCGTCAACATCGAGGCGGTCGCCGAAGCGCTCTTCTTCCTGGAGGCGTACGGCGTCGACACCGAGGCGGCGCTCGACGTGCTGGGCGGCGGCCTGGCCGGCTCCAAGGTGCTGGAACAGAAGCGCGAGAACATGCTGAGCCGGTCGTTTGACCCCGGCTTTCGCATCGAGCTGCACCACAAGGACATGGGGATCGTCACCTCCGCCGCGCGCGAGGCCGGTGTGGTGCTGCCGCTTGGTGCGGTCGCCGCCCAACTGATGGCCTCGGCCCGTGCCTGTGGCGACGGTGACCTTGATCACTCCGCGCTGCTACGCGGGGTGGAGCGACTCGCCGGACGCGAGCCCGCGCGCGTCTGACCCGACGGACCCGACTGAAACGGAGCGATGACCGAGATGGCACGCATGACCGCGGCGCAGGCCGCAGTGAGCATCCTGAAAGCCGAAGGCGCCACCCAGCTGTTCGGACTGCCCGGGGCGGCGATCAACCCCTTCTACAAGGCGATGGCGCTCGACGGCGGACTGCGCCACACGCTGGCCCGCCACGTCGAGGGCGCCTCGCACATGGCCGAGGGCTACACCCGCGCGGCCCCCGGCAACATCGGGGTCTGCGTCGGGACCAGCGGCCCCGCCGGCACCGACATGATCACCGGGCTGTACTCGGCCTCCGCGGACTCGATCCCGATCCTGTGCATCACCGGCCAGGCCCCGGTGGCCAAGCTGCACAAGGAGGACTTCCAGGCCGTCGACATCGCGGCCATCGCCAAGCCGCTGACCAAGATGGCGGTGACGGTGCTCGAGCCCGCGCAGGTGCCGGGCGCCTTTGCGCAGGCGTTTCACCTCATGCGCTCCGGCCGCCCGGGACCGGTGCTCATCGATCTGCCCATCGATGTCCAGTTGGCCGAGATCGAGTTTGACCCCACCACCTATCAGCCGCTCGAGGTCTACAAGCCTCGGGCCACGCGGGCCCAGATCGACCGGGCGCTCGACATGCTCCAGGTGGCCGAGCGGCCGCTCATCGTCGCCGGCGGCGGAGTCATCAACGCCGACGCCGCCGAGCTGCTGGTCGAATTCGCCGAGCTGACCGGGGTGCCGGTGGTGCCGACGCTCATGGGGTGGGGGACGATCTCCGATGCCCACGAGCTCAACGCGGGGATGGTGGGCCTGCAGACCTCGCGCCGGTACGGCAACGCCACGTTGCTGGCCTCCGACTTCGTGCTCGGGATCGGCAACCGCTGGGCCAACCGCCACACCGGCGGCCTGGCCACCTACACCGAGGGCCGCACCTTCGTGCACGTCGACATCGAGCCGACCCAGATCGGCCGCGTGTTCGCGCCCGACTACGGGATCGTCTCCGACGCCGGTGCGGCGCTCGAGCTGTTCATCGAGGCCGCCCGCGAGCGCGACCTTCCGGATCGCTCCGAGTGGGCGAGCGAATGCAACGAGCGCCGGCGCACGATGCTGCGCAAGACCAGCTTCGACAACGTGCCGCTCAAGCCCCAGCGCGTCTATCAGGAGATGAACCGCGCCTTCGGCGAGGACGTCCGCTACGTGAGCACGATCGGGCTCTCCCAGATCCAGGCCGCCCAGCTGCTGCACGTCTACCGGCCCCGGCACTGGATCAACGCCGGCCAGGCCGGCCCGCTCGGCTGGACGATTCCCGCCGCGCTGGGCGTCGCCACCGCCGATCCGGACGCGACCGTGGTGGCTCTCTCGGGCGACTACGACTTTCAGTTCATGATCGAGGAGCTCGCCGTGGGGGCACAGTTCAACATCCCCTACATCCACGTCGTGGTCAACAACGCCTACCTGGGCCTGATCCGCCAGTCCCAGCGTGGGTTCGACATGGACTACTGCGTGCAGCTGTCGTTTGACAACGTCAACTCCCCGGCGGTCAACGGCTATGGCGTCGATCACGTCAAGGTGGCCGAGGGCCTGGGCTGCAAGGCGTTGCGCGTGTTCGAGCCCGACGAGATCGGCCCGGCGCTCGAGCAGGCCAAGGAGCTGATGGAGCAATTCCAGGTGCCGGTTGTCGTCGAGGCGATCCTCGAGCGCGTGACCAACGTCTCGATGGGGACCGAGCTTGACAACGTCACCGAGTTCGAGGAGCTCGCCCTCACGGGACCCGACGCCCCCACGGCCGCCTACGCGAACCTCGACTGAGAGCCGGGGCGTGATGGCGCGGGTGCTGCTGGCTCCGGACAAGTTCAAGGGAACGCTGAGCGCGACCGAGGTCGCCGCGGCGCTCGCCGAGGGCATCCGGAGCCGCGCCCCGTCGGCCGAGATCCTCTCGGTTCCCGTCGCCGACGGAGGCGACGGCTCGCTCGCCGCGTTTGCGGCGGCGGGCTTCGAGCGGATCCCGGTGACCGCCGCTGGGGCGACCGGAGATCCCGTTTCGACGTGGTATGCGCGACGCGGACGCCACGCGGTGGTGGAGTTGGCCGAGGTGGCTGGGCTGGCCACGCTGAGCCCGCCCGCCGCGCTGGCTCCGCTCACCGCGACGACCCGGGGGCTGGGTGAGGTGATCGCCCACGCCCTCGACGCCGGCTGTGACCGCGTGCTCGTCGGGATCGGCGGCAGCGCGTCGACCGATGGCGGCCTCGGCCTTGTCCAGGCGCTCGGCGCCCGGGCGCGCGACGCGGCCGGCGCCGAGGCCGGGCCGGGGGGAGCGGGAGCAGCGAGCGTCGCGACCCTCGACCTGACCGGCCTGCACCCCGGACTGGCGACGGCGCGCATCGAGCTCGCCTGCGACGTCGACAATCCACTCACCGGGCCCGAGGGTGCCGCCGCCGTCTACGGGCCCCAGAAGGGGGCTGACCCCGAGCAGGTGGGCGAGCTCGACACGGCGCTTGCTCACTGGGCCGACGTGGTGGCCGCGACGACCGGCCGCGACCACCGCGCCGATGCCGGGGCGGGCGCCGCCGGCGGCGTCGGGTTCGGGGCGGTCGCGATCCTCGGCGCGAGGCTGCGCCCCGGCGCGGAGCTGATGCTCAACCAGCTCGGGTTCGCCGAGGCGCTGGCCGGGGCGGACCTCGTCGTCACCGGCGAGGGGTCACTGGATGAGCAGACGCTGCGAGGTAAGGCGCCGGCGGCCGTCGCCGCCGCCAGCCGCGCCGCCGGCGTGCCGGTGATGGCCGTGGCCGGCCGCTGTCAGCTTGACCGCGCCCGGCTGCGCGCCGCGGGCTTTGACCGCGTCTACACATTGGTTGATGAGGCGGTCACGCCGCAGCAGGCGCTCGCGGAGGGCGCGGCGCTGCTGCGACAGATCGGCGCCCGCCTGGGAGACTGCCTGGCCGATGCCTGAGCCCGCCTTCGATCGCGCCTTCGTCGCGCCGCGTGCCGTCGTCGACGGCGCCGAACGCTCCTGCGTCGTGGCGGTGCGCGATGGGCGCATCGCCGCGGTGCTCGATCTCGACGGGGCCGCCGAGCCGGTCGCCGCGCGTGAGGTGGTCGAATTGGCCGAGGGCGAAGTGCTGCTGCCCGGCCTGGTCGACACCCACGTGCACATCAACGAGCCGGGACGCACCGAGTGGGAGGGCTTTGACACCGGGACCCGGGCGGCTGCCGCCGGGGGCGTGACCACGGTGATCGACATGCCGCTCAACAGCATCCCGGCGACGACCGCCGTGGACGCCCTGGCGCGCAAGCGCGCGGCTGCGGGCGAGCAGGCGCATGTCGACGTGGGGTTTTGGGGGGGAGCGGTCCCGGGCAACGTGGGCGACCTCGAGGGACTGCACGAGGCGGGGGTCTTCGGCTTCAAGTGCTTTCTGATCGACTCGGGTGTGCCGGAGTTCCCGCCGCTCGACGAGGGTGGCTTGACGACGGCCATGGTCGAGACCGCCCGGCTCGGGGCGCTGTTGATCGCTCACTGCGAGGACGCCGCGGTGATCGCGGCGGCGCCCGGCCCCGAGGGCCCCTCGTATGCGAGATACCTGCGCTCCCGCCCGTCGGCCGCCGAGGACCGGGCCATCGCGCGCCTCCTCGCGGCGGCGCGCGCGACCGGTGGGCGCGCCCACGTGGTGCACCTGTCGAGCGCCGACTCGCTCGCGCAGCTCCGCGCCGCCCGCGCCGATGGCATCGATGTGACGGTCGAGACCTGCCCGCACTATCTGGCGATCACGGCCGAGGCCATCGACGACGGGGCCACGCAGTTCAAATGCGCACCCCCGATCCGCGAGGCCGGGAACTGCGAGCAGCTGTGGCAGGCGGTGCTGGAGGGAGAGATCGGGATGATCGTGTCTGATCACTCCCCGTCGACCGCCGAGCTCAAGTGCCTCGACAGCGGGGACTTCGCCGCGGCGTGGGGAGGGATCGCCTCGCTGGAGCTCGGCCTGCCGGTGGTGTGGAGCGCGGCCCGCGCCCGCGGCGCCGCCCTGGCCGAGGTGGTGCGCTGGATGGCGACCGCTCCGGCCGATCGCGTCGGACTGACCGCCAAGGGCCGGATCGCCGTCGGCGCCGATGCCGACCTCGTGGTCTTCGACCCGGACGCCGAGTTCGTCGTGAATCCGAATGAGCTGCACCAGCGCAACAAGGTGTCGGCCTACGCGGGGTGCCGGCTGTCGGGCGTCGTCCGCCAGACCTGGCTGCGCGGCGAGCGAGTCGATCTGACCGGCGGGGCCCGCCTGGGCAGAGTGATCGAGAGAGGAGGGCAGGCGTGACCAACTACTACGTGCCCCGCGGGGGGCTGCCCGGGCAGAGCGAACTGGCCACCGACCGCACGCGGTTCACCGAGGCCTACGCGCTGCTGGGCAAGCGCACCATGCGCGACATCGTGACCAGTTACCTGCCCTTCTGGGAGCAGACGCGGCTGTGGGTGATCGCCCGACCCCTGTCGGGGTTTGCCGAGACGTTCTCGCAGTACATCGTCGAGGTCGCCCCCGGGGGAGGCTCCGATCGCCCGGAGTCAGACCCGGATGCGGAGACGGTGCTGTTTGTCGTGGGCGGGAGCGCTGAGGTGGCGATCGAGGGCGTCGAGCACACCCTGGTGGCGGGTGGCTACGCCTACCTGCCCCCAGGCAGCGACTGGACACTGCACAACCGCGGCGACGGCCCGCTCTCCTTTCACTGGATCCGCAAGGCCTACCAGCGTGTGGCCGGCCTCGACGCTCCCGAGCCGGTGATCGCCCATGAGCGCGAGATCGATCCGGTGGCGATGCCCGACACCGATGGGGCCTGGGCGACGACCCGGTTCGTCGACCCGGCCGACCTGCGCCACGACATGCACGTCACGATCGTGACCCTCGCGCCCGGCGCCTCGATCCCGTTCGCCGAAACCCACGTGATGGAGCACGGCCTGTACGTGCTGGAGGGCAAGGCGGTGTACCTGCTCAACCAGGACTGGGTGGAGGTGGAGGCCGGTGACTTCATGTGGCTGCGGGCCTTCTGCCCGCAGGCGTGCGTCGCGGCGGGACCGGGGCCGTTTCGTTACCTGCTCTACAAGGACGTCAATCGTCACGCGCCGCTCACCCGTCAGTTCGGCTGACGCTGGGTGCGCGGTCCCGGTCAGCATTCCGCATCACAGAAAAAGTTTTCCGAATTCCTTGCGAGACGGTATGGCCACGTGTACAATCGGCGAGGGTTCGCAGAGGGCGTTTGCAGGTATTACGGCGCTCCCCGACGCTGTCGGCCGAGCCGTGGAGAGTGAATCGAGAGGACTTGAGTGATGGTCGCTGCCGAGGTCATAGTCAACGGGCGAACGACGCCCTTGGGCGATGTCCCGGTCTGGACCACTGCCCTGGACTTCCTGCGCGAGCAGGGGCTCACCGGCTGCAAGGAGGGCTGCGCCGAGGGTGAGTGCGGCGCCTGCTCGGTCCTGGTGGCGCGCCCCGGGGTGGCGGCCCCGACGGAATGGACCGCGATCAATGCCTGCCTGGTGCCGATCGCCTCACTTGACGGTCAGGAGGTCATCACCGCCGAGGGGCTGGGGGAGGCGGAGGCGCTGCACCCGGTCCAGTACGAGATGGCGGTCCGCGGCGGCTCGCAATGCGGCTACTGCACCCCCGGCTTCATCTGCAGCATGGCGGGCGAGTACTACCGGCCCGACCGCGAACCGTCCAACGGACACACCGACGCCGAGCACGGGCCCAACGGCTTTGACCTGCATGCCCTCAGCGGCAACCTGTGCCGATGCACGGGCTACCGGCCGATCAGGGACGCTGCCTACGCGCTGGGCGAGCCCGCGGAGTCCGACGTCCTCGCCGTCCGCGCGGCACGGCCTGCGCCCGCGGCAGTGGCGACGCGACTGCGTCAGGACGGTCTCAGTTTCACGCGGCCGGCGACGCTCGCCGAGGCGGTCGAGATCCTCCACGAACGGCCCGAGACGACCGTGATCGCGGGGTGCACCGACCACGGCGTCGAGGTCAACCTCCGCGGCAAGCGTGCCGAGTCGGTGCTGGCCATCGAGCGCCTCCCCGAGCTGCGGACCCTGTCGATCGACGCCGACTCGATCGAGATCGGGGCCGCGCTCACGCTCACCGAGATCGAGCGCCGGCTCGAGGGTCGCGTCCCGCTGCTCGCCGAGCTGTTTCCGCAGTTCGCCTCGCGCCTGATTCGCAACGGCGCGACGCTGGGCGGCAACCTGGGGACATGCTCCCCGATCGGGGACAGCCCGCCGGTGCTGCTGGCGCTCGCGGCGCGGCTGGTGCTGGCCAGCGTGGACGGTGAGCGCGAGGTCGAGCTCGCCGACTACTTCACCGGCTACCGCACGAGCGTCCGTCAGGACCGTGAGCTCATCCGCGCCATCCGGCTGCCGCTGCCGCTCCCCGGTGTCTCGGCGTTCCACAAGATCGCCAAGCGGCGGTTCGATGACATCTCGAGCGTCGCGGTCGCGTTCGCGATCGACCATGACGACGCCGGGATCGTCCGGCGCGCCCGGATCGGACTGGGCGGCGTGGCGGCCACCCCGTTGCGGGCGAGCGCCACCGAGGCGGCGCTCATCGACAAGCCCTGGTCACAGGAGACGGTGGCTGCCGCCGCGGACGTCCTCGGCGCTGAGGGGACTCCGATGAGCGATCACCGCGCCAGCACCCGGTACCGCGCGGCGATGCTCCGATCAAGTCTGCTCAAGCTGCACGCAGAGACGAACGGGAGGACCACATGAGTGATCTGGCCACGCGTCCCGAGAATCCCGCGGTCGGCGTCGCCGTCCCACACGAGAGCGCGGTTCTGCACGTGACGGGCACGGCGCTCTACACCGATGACCTGATCTACCGCACCAAGGACGTCCTGCACGCCTACCCGGTGCAGACGTCGTACGCGCACGCCCGGATCGTCTCCATCAACGCTGCGCCGGCAATGGCGGTGCCGGGCGTCGTCCGGGTGCTGACGGCGGCCGACGTGCCCGAAGGCGGGGTCAATGACGCGGGCGTCAAGCACGACGAGCCGCTGTTCCCCACCGAGGAGATCATGTTCTTCGGTCATGCGGTGTGCTGGGTGCTGGCGGAGACGCTCGAGGCCGCCCGGCTCGGAGCCGCCGCCGTCGTCGTCGAGGCGGAGCCGCTGCCGTCCTACATCGAGGTCACCGAGGCGATCGCCGCCCACAGCTTTCAGGGGGCACAACCGCGGATGGTCCGCGGCGACGTCGACGCCGCGCTGAGCGAGGCGACGCACGTGTTCAGTGGCGAGTTCGAGTTCGGTGGGCAGGAGCAGTTCTACCTGGAGACCCACTGTTCGCTGGCCCTCGTGGACGAGGGCGGCCAGATCTTCGTGCAGTCGAGCACCCAGCACCCGTCCGAGACGCAGGAGATCATCGCGCACGTGCTCGGCAGGACCGCCTCCGAGATCACGGTGCAGTGCCTGCGCATCGGCGGCGGGTTCGGCGGCAAGGAGATGCATCCGCACGGCCTCGCCGCCATCGCCTCCCTCGGCGCGGTCCTCACCGGCCGCCCCGTGCGGCTACGGCTGAATCGCACCCAGGATCTGACGATGTTCGGACGCCGGCACGGCTTTCACACCGACTGGCGGGTCGGCTTTGACTCCGACGGCCGCCTGCTGGCCCTCGAGGCGACGCTGACCGCCGATGGCGGCTGGAGCCTTGACCTCTCAGAGCCGGTGCTGGCGCGGGCGTTGTGTCACATCGACAACGCGTACTGGATTCCCCATGTGCGCGTCAACGGGCGGATCGCCAAGACCCACAAGCAGTCCAACACCGCCTTCCGTGGCTTCGGCGGGCCCCAGGGGATGATCGTGATCGAGGACATCCTCGGTCGCTGCGCGCCGTTGCTGGGCATCGATGCCATGGATCTGCGCCGGCGCAATTTCTACACCCAGGGGCAGGACACCCCGTACCTCATGCCGGTGCGCCATCCCGACCGGATGGAGGCCGTGTGGGGCCAGGTCATCGAGAACGGAGACGTGCTCGCCCGCCGGCGCCAGATCGAAGAGTTCAACGCGACCCACGAGCACGTCAAGCGCGCCATCGCCATGACGCCCGTCAAGTTCGGGATCTCGTTCAACCTGACCGCGTTCAACCAGGGTGGCGCCCTGGTGCTCGTCTACAAGGACGGGTCGGTGCTGATCAACCATGGCGGCACCGAGATGGGCCAGGGCCTGCACACGAAGATGATCCAGGTGGCGGCGACGACCTTCGGGATCCCGCTCAGCAAGGTCCGCCTCGCGCCGACGCGGACCGACAAGGTGGCCAACACCTCCGCGACGGCGGCCAGCTCCGGCGCCGATCTCAACGGCGGCGCGATCAAGAACGCCTGCGAGCAGATCCGTGATCGGCTGCTGCAGGTGGCCGGCGGCATGCTCGGTGTCAACGCCTCCGATGTTCGGATCGTCGACGGGGTGGCGCGACCGCTGACCATCTCTGACGGGACCTGCGTCGAGTGGGACGAGCTCGTGCGCACGGCGTACTTCCAGCGCGTGCAGCTGACGGCCTCCGGCTTCTACCGGACCGAGGGACTGCACTGGGACTCGACCGTGTTCCAGGGCAGCCCGTTCAAATACTTCGCCTACGGAGCGGCGGCGACCGAGGTCGAGGTCGACGGCTTCACCGGCAAGTACCGGACCCGGCGCGTCGACATCGTCCACGACGTCGGCGACAGCCTCTCGCCGCTGATCGACCTCGGTCAGATCGAGGGCGGATTCGTCCAGGGTGCCGGCTGGATGACGCTCGAGGAGCTGCGCTGGGACACCAGCGACGGACCGGGCCGCGGCCGATTGAACACTCAGGCGGCGAGCACCTACAAGCTGCCGAGCTTCTCCGAGATGCCCGAGGAGTTCAACGTGACCCTGCTGCTCAACGCCACCGAGTCCGGCGCCGTCTACGGCTCCAAGGCGGTGGGCGAGCCGCCGCTCATGCTGTGCTTCTCGGTGCGTGAGGCACTGCGCCAGGCGGCCGCCGCCTTCGGAGCGCCGGGCACCAGCGTCAACCTCGCCTGCCCGGCCACCCCGGAGGCGGTCTTCTGGGCGGTGGAGCGAGCCCGCGATCGGTCCGAGGGCACGTGGCGGGGCGACATGGTCGAGGGCCTGCCCGGTCACGTGCCGCCCTCGCTCGAGCCGGGGGCGGAGCCGATGCACAAGTCCTCCGAGAGCATGGCGCACGCGGTCGTGCATGCCTGATGCGGCCTGGCTGGACGCGGTCGTCCGGTTGCGAGCGGCCCGCGAGCCCGCCGTCCTGGTGACGGTGGCGACCGTCCGCGGCCACGCGCCGCGGCGGGCGGGAGCCAAGATGGTGGTGAGCGCGACCGGGTCGTGGGGCTCCATCGGGGGCGGCAACGTCGAGGCGGTGGCGATCGAGCGCGCGCGAGCGCAGCTGGACACCCCGGGGGCGGCCCCCGAGCTGATGACCTCAGAGCTGTCGGCGCGCGCCCCGGCCGAGCACGGCGCCCAGTGCTGCGGCGGCAAGGTGACCGTCCTGCTCGAGCCGCTGCGGACCGTCCCCGCGGTGGCGATCTTCGGCACCGGGCACGTCGGCCTGGAGCTGGCCCGCATCCTGGCCCGCCACGACATCGAGCTGCACCTGATCGACACGCGGCCCGACATCCTCTCCGAGGCGCGCCTGGCCCCGCTGGCCGACGCCGTGGCCACCGTCCATGTCCACCAGGTGCCGATGCTCCCCGAGTCGGTGTTCGGCGAGCTGCCCGCCGGGACCCACGTGCTGATCATGACCCACGATCACGCCGAGGACGTGGCCCTGTGCGATGCCGCCCTGCGCCGTGATGGCCTCGGTTCGATCGGCTTGATCGGCTCCTCGGGCAAGTGGGCGAACTTCCGCCGCCGGCTCGCCGTCGAGGGCGGCCACGACGCGGAGACGATGGCCCGGATCCGGACGCCGATCGGCCTGCCGGGGATCAGCGGCAAGGAGCCCGCGACCATTGCGGTCAGCGTTGCCGCCGACCTGTTGGGAATGTTCGAGCGCGAGCGTGAGCACGAGCACGAGCACGAGCGCGACGGCGCGCGGTCGTGACGATCTATCGCGCCCAGGTCCTCGACACGCCGGAGGACCCCTTCCACGGCGGCGTGCTGCGCGCCGACGCCGACGCGGGGCTGCTGGTCACCGCGGACGGGCTGATCGCCGACCGCGGCCCGTTTGCCGAGGTCCGCGACCGGCACGCCGCCGAGCCGGTGGTGGAGCTGAGCGACGGCCTCCTGCTGCCGGGCTTCATCGACGCCCACGTCCACTATCCCCAGGCGCGGATCATCGGCGGCCTCGGGATGCCGCTGCTGGATTGGCTGGAGCGCTGTGCCCTGCCCGAGGAGGCGCGCCTGGCCGACGTCGCCTACGCCCGCCAGGTCGCCGCCGAGTTCGTGTCGGGGCTGGCTGACGCCGGCACCACCACTGCGCTGGTCTTCGGCGCCCACTTCGCGCCCGCGATGGACGCCCTGTTCACGGCCGCCTCGGCTCGCGGACTGCGGATCACCAGCGGACTGGTGGTGAGCGACCGGATGCTCCGGCCCGACCTGCACACCACGGCCCAGCAGTCCTACGAGGAGGGCCTGGCCCTGGCTGACCGGTGGCACGGGCAGGGCTATAACCGCTACGCGGTGATCCCGCGGTTTGCCCTGTCGTGCACCGATGAGCTGCTCGCCGCCTGCGCGGCCCTGCACGCCGCGGTTCCCGGCAGCTGGTTCACCTCGCATGTCAACGAGAACACGGCGGAGATCGCCACCGTTCGTGACCAGTTCGGCTGCGAGTACGTCGAGAGCTATCACCGGCATGGCCTGATCGGCCCGCGGACGGTGCTGGCTCACAACGTGCACCCGACGGAGGGCGACCTGGAGTGCCTGGCCGCCGGCAGCGCCGCGGTGGCGCACTGCCCCACCAGCAATGCGGCGCTGGGCAGCGGCCTGTTCCCGCTCAAGCGCCACCTCGCCCATCGCGTGCCGGTGGCGCTCGGCAGCGATGTCGGCGCCGGCACCGGCTACTCGCTGTTCAAGGAGGGACTGCAGGCCTACTTCATGCAGCAGCTGCTCGGCGCCGACGGAGTGGCGCTGACCTCGACCCATGTGCTCTTCCTGGCCACGGCGGCGGGCGCGGCGGCGCTCGGCCTTGACGCCGAGGTCGGCGATCTCAGCGTTGGCAAGCGGTTTGACGCGCTGTGGCTGCGCCCGGGGGCGGGCAGCCCGCTGGACGCGGGGCTGCGGCACGCGGACAGTCCCGAGCTGGCGCTCGCGCGGGCGATGGCGTTGGCCGTCAGCTCTGACGTGGCTGAGGTCTGGGTTGACGGGGTGCGAGTCAAATATCGTGATACGGAAACTTGATATCGTTTGGCGGACAAGTGGACGAGCGGCGCACACCGGCTGGGACGGACACCCGCACGGCGGACGAGGGCTCGTCAGAGCCGCGATCCAGCGGCGGGGTGCAGTCGCTCAGCCGCGCCTTCGCGATCCTCGAGGCGATGGCCGACGCCGGCGGCGAGATCGGCCTGTCGCAGCTGGCCACGGCGGCGCAACTGCCGCCGGCCACCATCCATCGCCTCGTCCGCACCCTGGTGGACCTGGGGTACGTGCGCCAGGAGCCCTCGCGCCACTACTCGCTCGGCCCGCGGCTGATGCGCCTGGTCGACACCAGCACCAAGCGACTGGCCACCCTGGCTCACCCGTACATGTCCGACGTCGTCGAGACGCTCGGCGAGTCGGTCAATCTCGCGGTTCTCGACGGCGAGGAGATCGTCTACGTGGCGCAGGTCCAGCCCTCGCAGAACTTCATGCGGATGTTCACCGAGGTCGGGCGGCGCGCCAAGCCGCACGCCACGGCGGTGGGCAAGGCGATCCTCGCCACCAAGCCCGAGGCCGAGGTCCGCGAGCTGCTCAAGCGCACGGGCATGGCCGGGCGCACCGAGCACACCCTCACCACGCCGAAGATGCTGTTCGCCGACCTGGAGCGCATCCGCGAGCGCGGCTACGCGCTCGACGACGGCGAGCAGGAGCTCGGCGTCCGCTGCGTCGCCGTGGTCGTGCCCGACGCGGCACGGCCGATGGCCGTGTCGATGTCCGGTCCGCTGACCCGCATGTCCGACGAGGTGATCGACCGGGCCGTGCCGATCCTCGCCGAAGCCGCGGCGCACATCGGCGCCGAACTCGCCGGCCCCGCCCCCATGGGCGCCGCCGAGATCACGAACGCCGCCTGAGCGGCACGCAGTGGTCGCCCGCCACGCCTGAGTGGGCGCTGCGGTCGTCCGTGGTGCGTTGACGCGGGGTATCGGCGAACGTCAACGGCGGCTGTCGACGGTGGGACGGGGCCGGAGGGAGGGACGGGGCCGCGGCCATCCGCGAGGGTGGGTCGCGCCCGGCGCGTGCGCGATCTTTCCAACATAGCTGTAAAAATCGCGCGCAGGGAGAGGCTGCGGTTCGCGTCTGGTGTTGTGGAGGCGTGGAGTGGATGGTCTTTGACGGCGTCGGGCTGACCTCAACTCGCGTGTCGTCGCGTGTGGGCTGACATCCGTCGTGAGTTGTCGCCCGGCGCCGTTCACGGACCGCTGGCGTGACCTGACAGGAGCGTGGCATCGGGTGGCCCCCTTCCGCTTGACATCGGCCCGCCGGGCCAATACGGTGTCTGCCACGCGGAAAAACTATTCCATTAGACGGAAGTCCAGGCCAGGGCTTCCGTCCTGCATCACCGACCTCCGCGGACAAAGAGGAGAAGGGAGAACCATGTCCTTACAAGAGACGCCGCCACGGCCAGACGCCGGCGCGTCACCGACCGATGTGCATCCCGTGGACCGCGTCCCACCGCTGCACAAGCTGCTGGTCTTCGGGCTGCAGCACCTGTGCATCATGTACGCGGGGGCGGTGGCGGTCCCGCTGATCGTCGGCCCGGCGGTCGGGCTCAACTCGGGTCAGATCGCGACGCTGGTCAGCGCCGACCTGCTCATCTCGGGTATCGCGACGATCATCCAGTCGGCAGGCATCGGCAAGATCTTCGGGGTTCGGCTGCCGGTCGTCGCCGGCGCGACCTTCACCGTGCTGAACCCGATGATCATCATCGCCACGCAGTACGGCGGGGTGAAGGGACTCCCGTACGTCTACGGCGCAATGCTGATCTCCGGCGTGCTCGGGTTGATCCTGGCCAAGCCGTTCTCGATGATCGTCCGGTTCTTCCCGCCGCTGGTGGCGGGCACGGTGATCTGCATCATCGGCCTGTCGCTGGGCGGCGCCGACATCTCCCTGATCGCGCCGACAGTGATCAAGGGCGCCAACGTGGCGGAGGTCTCACACGTCGTGCTGGCCGCTGTCGTTGCCGTCTCGATCATCCTGATCAGCCGCCTGTTCCGTGGCTTCATCTCGCAGATCGCGGTGCTGCTCAGCATCATCATCGGGACGATCGTGGCCGCCTTCCTGGGCCAGGCCCACTTCGGCAACCTCGGTGACGTCGCCTGGTTCGGCGGTCCCCACATCTTCCGGTTCGGCGGCCCGAAGTTCGCCGCCGCCCCGATCATCACCATGTGCATCGTCATGCTGGTCACCTTCACCGAGTCCACCGCGGACATGCTCGCGGTGGGGGAGATGGTGAACAAGGAGGTCAAGCCCAACGACCTGGCCCGCGGTCTGGCCACGGACGCTCTGTCGGCGTTCCTGGCCTCGTTCACCAACTCCTTCCCCGACACCGCGTTCGCCGAGAACGTCGGCCTCGTGGGGCTGACGGGGATCCGCAGCCGCTGGGTGGTGACCACCTGCGGTACGTTCCTGCTCATCCTGGGCCTGATCCCGAAGGTGGGCCAGATCGTGGCCGATCTGCCCGGGCCGGTGATCGGCGGGGCTGCCACCATCATGTTCTCGATGGTGACCGCGGTCGGGATTCAGACGCTGCACAAGGTGAACTTCACCAACAACAACAACCTCCTCATCGTCGCGATGTCGCTCGCGGTCGGGCTGCTCCCCGCGTTTGACCCGAGCTTCTACGACAACTTCCCGAAGAACTTCCAGGTGATCTTCGGGTCGAGCATCACCGCCACGGTGATCGTGGTCTTCACCCTCAACCTCGTGTTCAACCATTGGGGGGCGCAGGGTGAGAGCGCGGTGCAGTACGCGGTCGACGAGGGAGCTGTCGTCCACCCCACCTTCGGCGAGTCGAGCACCCGGTGACGACAGGCACCGCGGCGTTCGACCGTGCTCCCGCCGATGACCTGCGCGTCCGGCTGCACAGTTGCTGTGCCGCGGACGCGTGGGTGGAGGAGATGGTCAAGGGACGCCCATACCGGTCCGAGGTCGCGTTGTACGCGGCCTCGGACCATGCGACCCTCGCCTTGGACGCCGACGGCCTCGATCAGGCGCTGGCCGGGCATCCGCGCATCGGCGACCGGGCGCCGGCGCACGCGGGTGACACGCGCAGCGCCGCGTGGTCACGGGGCGAGCAGTCGGCAGTGGCCACCGCCGGCGCCGACGTGCTCAGCCAACTGGCCGCCGCCAACGCCGAGTACGAGCGCCGCTTCGGCCACGTCTACCTCGTGTGCGCGTCCGGCCGTGGCGCCGAGGAGCTGCTGGCCGTCTGCCGCTCCCGGCTCGACAACGATCCCGAGACCGAGCGCGGCGTCGTGATCGGGGAGCTGGCCAAGATCAACCAGCTGCGCCTGGCGAAGCTCCTGGCGGAGTGGCAGTGAGCCTCTCCACGCATGTCCTCGACGCGATGGCGGGCCGCCCCGCGGAAGGCGTCGCCGTGCGCCTGGAGGAGCGCATCGACGGCGATTGGCACACCACCGCCGAGGGGTCCACTGACGCCGACGGGCGGATCGGGGCGCTGGGCAGCCCTGGAGCGGGAACGCACCGGCTGCACTTCGACACCGGGGCGTACTTCGGCGCCGCCGGGGTCGCGACGTTCTACCCCGAGGTGACCGTCACCTTCACCGTGGTCGACGCCTCCGCTCACCACCACGTCCCGCTGCTGCTCAGCCCGTTCGCGTTCTCGACCTACCGCGGCAGCTAGATGGCGGGCGTGGCGGCGCAGGCCGAGACTGTGGTCCTCGACGGCTGCGCGATTGCCACCGTCGACGCGGCGGGCACCGAGTACGCCAGCGGACATGTCGTCATCCGTGACGGCCGGATTGCCGCGGTCGGCGCCGGTCAGACGCCGAACGTCGACGGGGCACGACGCGTCGACGCCCGCGGGTGCCTGGCGACGCCCGGTTTTGTCAACACCCACCATCACCTCTACCAATGGCTCACACGCGGCTACGCCGCCGACGGGACCCTGTTTGAGTGGCTGACCGCGCTGTACCCGGTGTGGGCGCACCTCGACGCCGAGCTCGAGTACGTCGCCGCCAGCGCCGGGCTGGCCGCGCTGGCCCTGTCCGGTTGCACGACAGCGATGGACCACCACTATGTGTTCCCCACATCGGGCGGTGACCTGCTCGCCGCCGAGATCGAGGCGGCGCGCCGCATCGGACTGCGCTTCTGCGCCACCCGCGGCTCGATGAACCTGGGACGCTCGGCCGGCGGCCTGCCGCCTGACGAGGTGGTGGAGGACGCCGACCGCATCCTCGCCGAGTGCGAGTCGGCGGTGGCCGCCTACCACGACCCGAGCTTTGACTCCCTGCTGCAGGTGGCACTGGCGCCGTGCTCTCCGTTCACGGTGACCGGTGAGCTGATGCGCGATTGCGCCGAGCTGGCGCGAGGGCTTGGCGTCCGTCTCCACACGCACCTGGCCGAGACCCGGGACGAGGAGGAGTACTGCCTGGCCCACTTCGGGGCGCGTCCGGTCGACTACGTCGAATCGCTCGGCTGGCTGGGAGACGACGTGTGGCTGGCCCACTGCGTGCACGTCAACGAGAGCGACATCGCCAAATACGCGGCCACCGGCACCGGCGTGGCGCACTGCCCCACCTCCAACGCGCGGTTGGGCTCCGGTATCGCGCCGATCCCGGAGCTGCTGGCGGCCGGCGCGCCGGTCGGGCTGGGCGTCGATGGCGTCGCCTCCAACGAGCACGGTGGCCTGGCCGAGGAGCTTCACCAGGCGCTGCTCATGGCTCGGGCCCGGCTCGGCCCGCAGGCTCTCAGCGCGCGCCAGGCGCTGTGGATGGCAACGACCGGCGGTGCGCGCTGCCTGGGACGGTCGGAGGCGATCGGTTCGCTGGAGGTCGGCAAGCTCGGCGACGTCGCCCTGTGGCGGCTCGACGGGCTGGGACACACCGACATCGCCGACCCGGTGACCGCGCTGGTCTTCGGGCCGCCCGCTCCGCTCGAGCTGCTGCTCGTCGGCGGCCGGGTCGTGGTGAGCGGCAACGAGCTGCGCACGGCCGACGTGACGCAGATTGCCGCCGCCAACCGGACGGGCGCCCGCGAGCTCGCCCGGCGGGCGGGCGTAGCCTGAGAGCGATGGATTCGACCCGACGGATCGAGGAGCTGTACCGCGAGCGCATCCTCGAGCACGTCTCGTCACCGCACAACTGGAGCCCACCGGCACCGGCGCTTGACCGAGTGGACCTCGAGTACCGCGAGCTCAACCCGCTCTGCGGCGACGACCTGACCATCAAGCTCGCAGTGGGCGGCGACGGCCGGATCGCCGACCTGCGCTTCGAGGGTCACGGCTGCGCCATCTGCCAGGCGGCCGCGTCGATGGCGTCGGATGAGATCCGCGGCCTGCGGACCTGGGAGATCCTCGCCCTTGACCGCTCGTTCGTCCTGGAGCTGCTGGGGACTGAGATCCCGCCGTTGCGCATGCGTTGCGCGGTGCTCTGGCTCAAGGTGCTCAAGAGCGCGGTGCTGGGGCGCACAGCCGCCTGGGAGTAGCCGCGCCTGAGTGCGAGGGTCCACGCGCACTTCAGCAAGTCCCCCGGATTTCCGATTAATAGAGCGCTATGTCGTTTTCCTCCGCGCTCGTGGCCCATGTGTCCCGTTGGCAGGACGACCCCCGCGACGACGGGCCGCTGGCTGACGTCACCTCGGGGGTCATGTGGCTGGCCACCGCGGTGGCCGGCGTGGCCGTGCTCGCGCTGCCGGGAACACTGCGAACGCACCTTGGCTGGGATCTCGGCCTCGCTGGTTTTGCCATGGCCTGGGGCGTGGTGTCGCTGTGGCTCGGCGTCCGCTCGCTGACCATGACGATCGCCCGGCGCGCGTGGGTGACGGCGGCGATGATGCCGATCGTGGCCGTCGCGCTGTGGGCGACGGGCGGCGCCAACAGCTATCTGCAGCCGCTGCTCCTCTTCACGGCGCTGTTTCTGGCCTACTTCTTTCCGCCGCGGCTCGGATGCCCGCTCGTTGCTCTCTTCGTCTGTGCCTACGCGACGCCGCTGATCTACGACCACACGGCAACCGCCTCCGCCTACCCCGCGCGGGTCGTGACCTTCGCGGTGGCGGTCGCGGGCGAGATGGTTGTGATGCAACTGCTGAAGCGACGGCTGCTGGCCGCCGAGGCCCGTCAGCGACGGATGGCCGAGGTGGACCCGCTGACGGGGTTGCTGAACCGCCGCAGCTTCGACGCCGCGCTGGGCGAGGTGTTCGCCGGTGGGCCTGCTCTGCCCCAGCCCGACGGCGCCGCGCTGGTCCTGTTCGATTTCGACGACTTCAAGCTCATCAACGACCGGCACGGCCATCCCGCCGGGGACGCGGTGCTGCGTGCGGTCGCGGTCGCCGCTCAACAGGTGCTGCGCCGAAGCGACCGGCTGGCCCGGATCGGCGGCGACGAGTTCGCCATCCTCGCGCCCGGCGCCGGGCCCGAGGGCGTGACACGCCTGGTCGAGGCGCTCGATCACGCGATCCGGTCCGCTGAGACGCCCGACGGGGTGGACGGGGTGCACGCCACGTTCGCCTGGGCCATCGCGCCCGAGGACGGGGGCGACCCCGAGAGCCTGATCGAGCGTGCCGATGCGCGGCTCATGCAGCGCAAGCGCGACCTCAAGGCCACTGACGCGTTGCTGGTGGCCGGCGGCTGAGCGGCTCGGCCCGGACGCGGGCCGCGGCGATCCCGGCCGCGGCGCGACCACGGCCGCGGCGCGACCCCGGCCGCGACGCAGGACCCTCCCACGTCGCGACCGGACCCCGCGACTTCAGATGATCAGTTGGTGGCGACCCCGAACGGCGTCGCA
>Ga0335075_10003026_pt1 | contig 26894 bp, 24 predicted proteins | sample Lox_Sample_24_FD_206723 | JGI IMG/M metagenome (GOLD analysis project Ga0335075, IMG submission 206723) | Soil microbial communities from Loxahatchee National Wildlife Refuge, Florida, United States - Lox_Sample_2.4 | ecosystem: Environmental > Terrestrial > Soil > Wetlands | place: USA...
GCGTCAGCAGCACGACACCGGCCATCTGGACGGTGGGCAGGGTGTAGTTCTGTGCCTGCAGGCTGTCGAGCCCCAGCGTGAGCACGAACATGCTGGGGTTATTGATGAACGTCACCGGGACGAGGAACGAGTTCCAGGTCCAGGTCCCGGCGAGAATTGCCTGGGTGGCGATGCCGGTCATGGTCAGCGGCACACCGATGCGCCAGAAGATCTTGAGGCGGTTCGCGCCGTCGATTGCTGCCGCCTCTTCGAGGTCCTTCGGGAGCCGGCCGAAGTACTGCCGCATCAGGAAGATCAGCAGCGGGTTGACCAGGAACGGCACGATGAGCGACCAGTAGGTATTGAGCCAGCTCAGGTTGACGACCTGAAGGTACAGCGGGATGAGGTACGCCTGGATCGGCACCAGCAGGATCAGGATGACCGCCAGGAACACCACTCGCTTGCCCGTGAACCTGAAGCGGGCCAGCGCCCAGCTGCCCAGGGTGTTGACGATCACCGCGCCAATCACGACCGACGCGGTGACGAACGCGGTGTTGAGGTACCAGCGCCAGATCGGGGCGTGCCCGAAGACGTAACTGTAGTTCTGCAGCGTGAGCTGGTCCGGGGCCACGACGCGGAAATAGTCAGACGGCGCCAGCAGGGACGCGTAGAGCACGAAGATCAGCGGCGCCGCCATGATGAGGCCGAACACGGTCAGGATCGTGTACTGGACGCCCCGCACGGCGCGGCGCCGGGCCCGGTAGGCGGTCACAGGCGATCTCCTCGGGGCGTGAAGCGCCTGCTGAGCAGGCCGAGGATGATCATGCACGCCAGGAGCAGCACCGTGGCGGCGCTCGCATACCCGATGTCCAGCAACCGGAAGGCCTGCTCGTAGATGAAGATGACGATGGTGGAGGTCGCCCCGGCCGGGCTGCCGAGCACGGTGCCGCCCGCGATCACGTAGGCCTGGTCGAAGACCTGGACCGCCTGGATGATGCCGGTGATCAGCACGAAGGCCATGAAGGGGCGGACGCCGGGCAGGGTCACCGACCAGAACTGCCGGAACGGGCCGGCTCCGTCGATGCTGGCCGCCTCGTAGAGGTCCTTCGGGATCGTCTCCATGCCACCGGAGAAGATCACGATGTAGAGACCCACGAACATGTAGACGTAGACGATGACAAGGAACGCGAGGGCCAGGTGCGTGCTCGCGTACCAGGTCTGGTTGGGGATGCCCACGACCGACAGCGCCGTCGCGGCCACGCCGCCTTTGACGAACAGCTGCATGAAGATTGTCGTGACCGCGATCGTCGATGTCATGTAGGGCACGAAGTACGCCGTACGGAAAGCTCCCTGGGCCCGGGAGATGCTGTGCAAAAGCGCGGCGATCAGGAGGGCGAGGACGGTCTGGGCCGGCACCACGCCCAGCACGAAGGCGCCGGTTATCTCCAGCGACTTGCGGAACGCCGGATCGCTGATCAGCTGCTGGTAGTTCTGCAGCCCGGCGAAGCTGCGCTGGCTGAAGTTGAACTCGGCCACGTGCTGGAAGCTCAGCACGACGGACTCGACGATCGGCACCGCGTACCACCAGGCCAGCAGCACCAGGGCAGGCGCCAGCATCAGCCATGCGGCCGGATTGTCACTGGCCAGGAAGCGCCGCAGCCGGCTGCGCGTACCCGGCTGGAGGTGGTCGGCCCTCGAGGTGGTGGCGGTCAATGCGGTCCCTATCGCCCTGATGGAGGCGCGGGGGCTGGTAGTCGGGCTGCCAGCCCCCGCGGGGAAGACGTTGCGGCCTGCTAGCTCCCGTACTGCTTCTGCAACTGCTTGAGCAGCGCCGCGGAGGAGGTGGAGTGCGCGGCGACCAGCTGCTGGAAGCCGGTGACCAGCGCGTTGCCGAAGGCCGTGGTGTTCACGGGGTAGTTCAGCGACGCGCCGCCGGCCAGTACCGCGTTGGTGAAGGGCGCGTACTCGGGAGTGTGGGCCCGGTAGTCAGCCACGTACGACGTCATGGCCGGGACGAAGCCGAGGTTCGTCGTGATCTCCTCGTTCTGCGACCAGGCGTTGGTCAGCTGGGCGATGACCGCCATGTCGAGGGCCTTGTCGCTCGACTTGGTGGAGATGCTGTACGCGCCGCCATAGGTTGTGATCACCGACTTGCCGGGAGTAAGGCTCGGGATGGGCTCGAGGCTGTACGACACCTTCGGCGCCGACGTCGACATGTACCCGATGTACCAGGGCCCGCCGTCCGCCATCGCCGCGTCGTTGTCGCCGATCGCAACGCCGTCCCAGGTCGCGCCGAGTTGCTCGGACGAGGCCGCGGCGCCATCGGCGAACAGCTTGAGCAGGAAGTTCAGGCCCGCCTCGTTCTGCGCCGAGTCGATGGTCTTGCCGTAGTGGTAGCCGCCGTTGAACGCGAGCATGTACTGAGTCAGGTGGAACAAGTTCTCGAGGATGACGATGCCGGGCTTGCCGGTCTTCGTCTTGACCTGCTGAGCATCCTGGCCGACCTGGGCGATGTCGGTCGGGTAAGAGGTGATGCCCGCCTTGCTGAGCACGTCATGGTTGTAGACGTACGCGGAATTCTGCAGGTAGGACGGCACCCCGTACAGTTTGCCATCGATTGTCCAGCCGTTGACCAGAGCCTGCGGGAACGCCGACAGCTTGACTGAGGTGCTGCCGATCAGGCTGCTCATCGAGGCGATTGCGCCCTGCGTGGCGAACTCGGCGACGGGCGCGGAGTTGTCCCACAGCGTGATGTCCGGCGCAGTGCCGGCGGCGAACTCGGTGGGCAGCTCATTCAGCTGATCATCGTAGGTCGGGTAGACCACCTGCTTGATCGTGACGCCGGGCAGTTCCTTCTCGGCGTGCTTAATGATGTCGGCCATGTAGGTGTTGATGACGCCGCCGCCGGCAAAGCCGACGGTGACCGTCCCGGACAGCTTGCCCGACGACGAGCCGCTGCTGGAGTTCGAGCTTCCGCACGCAGTGACCGCGCCAGTAACCGCGATGATGGCGATGGAGATACAGACGAGCCGGCGTCTTCTCATTTCGGGCCTCCTAGCCCTGGGCCAGTCCGTGCCGTTGGGGGATTGGCTGTGTTCGGATGGATGACGATCAGTGCGCCCTCGCGGGCGCGGGCGTGCCGCCGGCGTCCGCCAGCGGCACGAAGACGCGCATTGTCGATGGCCCGCGCTCGGCCCAGCGGTGATACGGGATGAAGATGAGCTCGCGCACGGCGAGCGTTTCCTCCGGCGGCGACGGCGCGTATGGCCACGTGGGCTCGGGTGCGCCTGGGACCTGGGCGATATAACCCCGCATGCGGACCGGTCCGCCGCCCGGAAGCGGGTCGCGTGCCGGCGTCGCGGTTGCATCGAGACGAAGGCCGAGGAGCGGGACGTCGGGCTGGTCGACCGACTCCAGGCAGTAGACGAGCGGGCCGACCTCGACCGCCGCCGTTTCGCGCAGGTCGTCGATGCCGGGATGGGGAAACGTCAGGCGGGGGACGAGCGGCAGTTCCAGCACGACCCGGTCTCCGGCGCGGAAGACCCGGGTGACCTGGGCCACCCGGCCGGAAACGGCCTCGCGCCGGCCGCCGGACTCGATCGTGGCTCCGTCCAGCGCCCAGCCCGGGACGCGCAGGCATAGGGTCCAGGGCGTGGCCGGGCTCTCGTCCACGGTCACCACCACCGATCCCGACTCGGGATACTCCGTCTCGATATGAACGGCGACGCTGCGGCCGTCGGGCAGCGCGGCAGTGATCGTCGACGGTGCGTACTGATGGATCTGCAGTCCCGAGGCGTCGGCCGTGGCCAGGTAGGCGGCCAGGCTGGCGAAGGTGCGCGCCACGTTGGTCGGGCAGCAGGAGACCTCGAACCACGGTGCGCGCAGGCTGGAGGCGGCCCGCGGGCTGGGGACATCGCGCGCGCTCGGGAGGCCCGGGGTGTCGCGCTGCAGCGGGTTGACGTAGAAGAACTCGTCTCCGGTCTGGTTCGGGCTCGTCGCGATGACGTTGTAAAGGGTTCGCTCGATGAGGTCGGCGTAGGTCTCGTCGCCTTCGGCCAGAAGCTGGCGCCAGCTGAACATGACCGACCCGACCCCCGCGCAGGTCTCGCAGTAGGCCCGGTCGGCCGGCAGCTCGAAATCCTCGCCGAATGACTCGCCGTCGTGCCGTGACCCCATGCCCCCGGTCAGGTGGGTGCGGCGGCGTACGGTGGCGTGCCACTGCGTGTCCAGGGCGGCGAGCAGCCCGGCATCGCCGGTCTCGACCGCGACGTCAACGGCACCCGCGGCGAAGTACAGGGCCCGCACGGCGTGCCCGCGCAAGACGGTGGCGTCGCGGACCGGCACGTCGTCGACGAAGTAGGCGGAGGTAACCTCTCCGGTTTCTAGGGTGCCATGACCCCGGCGGGCGACGAACAGGGCCGCCTGATCGAGGTACCGGTGCTCGCCGGTGACCCGGTACAGCTCCACCAGGGCCGTCTCGATCACGGGGTGCCCGCAGACGGCCTGGCGGCCGTCTGGGCCGAAGACGTGGCCGATGTGATCGGCCAGCTTCCTCGCTGCGGTGACGAAGTCGTCCGGGCCGGCGGTCCGCGCGCGGGCCACGGCAGCCTGCAGGAGGTGCCCGGCGCAGTAGAGCTCGTGACCCCATTCAAGGTCCGAATACCGCGGCGGCTGCCCCGGCCCGCCGAACTTGGTGTGCAGGTAGCCATCGGGCTGCTGCGCGGCGATCACCCGCCGCGCGAGGTCGGAGAAGGTGCTCTCGGCCCAGGCGTCGCCGCTGCGCGCGGACTCCCACGCCAGCGCCTCGAGCAGCTTGTAGATCTCGGAGTCGGAGAACGAGCGGCCCGCTCGCTCCCCGCCCTCGCCCGCGGCCGTCCGGTCGAAGTTCGCGATCCAGCCCAGGCGCTCCATCCAGCCCAGGCAGTGCTTCAGCGTGGCGGCGGCGTTGACCTCTTGCCGCTGAGCCCAGAAGCCGCCGGTGATGCGGACTGCATCGATGCCGAGCGGCATCAGCGCCCCGCGCCCCGGTGCGACGGCGACGGCCGGCGAGCCCGTCACGGCTTCTGCGCTCATTTTCCTCCTCGCGATGACGCGTTCCGTAAATTACCGGAAAGCTTGCCGTAGCGTAACTAGCTGCTACTTCTTGCGTCAAGGGAAACGTCGTCCTATGATTTGTATGGAAGTTACGGAACATCATGATGCTGGCTTCCAGCGCTAGGGATTGGCGGACCAGGGCGTTGCAATCTCCCAAGGCCGCGACGCTCAGTCAGGTCGCGCTGCTGGCCGGCGTCTCGATAGCGACGGCGTCTCGCGCGCTCAACGGCCGTGATGCCGTGCGTGTCGAGACTCGTGATCGAGTGATCGCAGCCGCGGAGAAGCTGTCATTCCGCCCCAACGCACTGGCCAAGGGGCTACTGGAAGGCCGTAGCGGCACCGTCGGCTTGCTGACGACGGACCTTGAGGGCCGGTTCTCGATCCCGATCATGATGGGTGCCGAGGATGCGTTCGGCGCCGGGCAGACCTCGGTGTTCCTGTGTGACGCGCGTCGCGATGCGATCCGGGAGCAGCATCACCTGCAGGCGCTGCTCTCACGCCGCGTGGACGGGCTCATCGTCGTGGGCCGGGACACCAATGCCCGGCCGTCCATGGGACGCGACCTGCCGGTTCCCGTGGTCTACGCGTACGCGCCCTCGGAGGATCCGCAGGACATGTGCGTTGTCAGTGACAACCTGCAGGGGAGCCGTCTGGCCACCGAGCACATGCTCTCGCTCGGCCGGCGCCGCATCGCGCATGTCACCGGCGAGTTCGAGTACGCCGCCGCCCAGGACCGCGCGACCGGCGTGACCGGCACGCTCGCGGATGCCGGGCTCGAACTCGCCGGCGGACGCGTCATGTTCGGCGACTGGAGCGAGTCCTGGGGACGCGGCGCCGTGCGGACGCTGCTGGAGCAGGCCCCGGACGTCGACGCGATCGTGGCTGGCAACGACCAGATCGCGCGGGGCGCAATCGATGCCCTGCGCGAGGCGGGGCGGTACGTGCCTCAAGACGTCGCGGTCGTGGGCTTCGACAACCGGACCGTCGTCACCCTCGGCTCACGCCCCGAGATTACGAGCATCGACATGCAGCTCGAGGAACTCGGCCGGCTGGCCGCCCGCCGGCTGTTCGCCGCGATAGCCGGCGAAGGCCGTCCCGGGCCGGAGTCGGTGAACTGCCGCCTGGTTATCCGCGGCTCGACAACGCTGCTGGCTTAGACACGGCAGACAGACCTATGTCCGGGAAAGAGGAGCGTTGACATGACCAGGCCCTTCGCCGACTACGGCGGCTTCGAGCTGTGGTTCCTCACCGGCAGCCAGGGGCTGTACGGCGAGGAGACGCTGCGGCAGGTCGCGGCGCAGTCGCAGCAGGTCGTCGCGACCCTCAACGCGGCGAGCGACGTGCCGGTGCGCATCGTGTGGCGGCCGGTGCTGACCGACACCGAGTCGATCCGCCGGGCGATGCTGGACGCCAGCTCCGACGACGCAGTGATCGGCGTGATCGCGTGGATGCACACGTTCAGCCCGGCGAAGATGTGGATCGCCGGGCTCAAGGTGCTCAGCAAGCCCCTCCTGCACCTGCACACGCAGGCGAACGTCGAGCTGCCGTACGGCGAGATCGACTTCGACTTCATGAACCTCAACCAGGCCGCCCACGGCGATCGCGAGTTCGGCTACATCGAGACCCGGCTCCAGGTCCCGCGCAAGACGGTTGTCGGCCATGCCAAGAACCCCCGCGTGACAGCCTCCGTGGGCACCTGGGCGCGGGCCGCAGCCGGCTGGCACGCGGTGCAGACGCTCAGGGTCGCGCGGTTCGGCGACAACATGCGCTATGTCGCCGTTACCGAAGGTGACAAGACTGAGGCCGAAGAACGGCTGGGCGTGCAGGTGAACACGTGGGCGGTGAGCGATCTGGTGGCGGCAGTCAACGCGGCCCCCACTGCGGCGGTCGACTCCCTCGTGGCCGAGTACGAGGACCGCTATGACGTCGTCCCCTCGCTCCGGCAGGGAGGTGAACGCCACCAGGCGCTGCGCGACGGCGCGGCGATCGAGCTGGGCCTGCGTTCCTTCCTGGAGGAGGGCGGCTTCGACGCCTTCACCGACACGTTCGAGGACCTCGGCGCGCTGAAACAGCTGCCCGGCCTCGCCGTGCAGCGCCTGATGGCCGACGGCTACGGGTTCGGCGCGGAAGGCGACTGGAAGACCGCGGTTCTCGTGCGCGCCGCCAGCGCGATGGGCGCGGGCCTGCCGGGCGGCGCGACCCTGATGGAGGACTACACCTACGACCTCGTCGACGGTCAGGAACTCATTCTCGGCGCCCACATGCTCGAGGTCAGCCCGGCGCTAACGGCCAGCCGGCCAACCCTGGAGATTCACCCGCTCAGCATCGGCGGCAAGGCCGACCCCGTGCGCCTGGTGTTCACCGCCGACCCGGGGCCGGCGGTGGTGGTCGCGCTGTCCGACTTGCGGGACCGGTTCCGGCTGACTGCCAACGTCGTCGAGATTGTCGAACCCCGCGCGCCGCTGCCACACCTGCCCGTCGGCCGTGCCGTCTGGCGGCCCAAGCCCGACTTCGCCACTTCCGCGACCGCCTGGCTGACAGCGGGCGCGGCGCACCACACGGTCATGTCGACCGCGGTCGGGCCGGAGGTGTTCGAGGACTTCGCGCGCATCGCCGGCATCGAGCTTCTCACGATCGACACCGCCACTACCGTGCGCAGCTTCGAGAGAGAAGTGCGGTGGAACCAGGCCTACTACCGTCTCGCCCAGGCTCTCTAGACGATCTTAAGCAGCACAGCGTTCCTTAGGATCGGTTCCCGCCGTGGGACTTCGCCATGTACGGCGCTGGTGTCTGTGCTTCGATACGCTGCCTGATCTTCTGGGCGATGGTGCCGAGTTGGTGGAACTGCGAGGGGCTGAGCGCGTCGACCACCAGATCCCGTACGGTCTGGACGTGGTGGGGTGCGGCGGCTGCCACTTTCTCCCAGCCTGACCTGGTGAGCACGGCGTTGGTCGCCCTGGCGTCAGTGCCGCACGCCTCGCGGGTGAGCCAGCCTCGCGCCTCGAGCCGGGCGACGACGTGCGAGAGCCGCGGCAGCGAGGCGCTGGCGCGGGTGGCGAGCGCGCTCATCTGCAGCGTGTGCTGGGGTGCCTCGGACAGCGAGGCGAGCACCGTGTAGTCGAACATGGTCAGGCCCGCGGCTCGCCGCAGGTCGCTGTCGAGGGCGCCGGGCAGCATCGCCAGCAGGGCGACGACGGCCCGCCAGGACTCTTGCTGCCCGTCGTCAAGCCAGGAGGCTTGCTGCCCGTCGTCAAGCCAGGCCTCGCCGTCTGCCCGCTGCGATCCGCTCATGGACGGAGTGTAGTTCGCGCATTTAGTTGACGGTTTAACTTTCAGTGGCTAGCTTTTGATTGTAGGTACAACCAAACTGCCGTGCACTTACCTCACCAGGGGAGAGCGATGCTGGACACCGACGAGGCGCTGATCGAACTGGACCGGCTTGACGACGCGGCCAGCGCCATCCTGTTCGCCAAGGGGCGGACGGCCAACTCCTTCAGCAGCCGGCCCGTGACCGGCGAGCAGCTGCGGGAGATCTACGAGCTCATGAAGTGGGGCCCTACCTGGGCCAACACGCTGCCGCTGCGGATCGTCTATGTCACCACGCCCGAAGGCAAACAGCGGCTGCTCCGGCACATGAACCCGGGCAACGCCGCGAAGACGGCCTCCGCCCCGGTCAGCGCCGTCCTCGCCGTGGACAACCGCTACCACGATCACGTTCCCCAGCTGCTGCCCTTCCGCCCCGAAATGCGCGACACGCTGGAGGCCGACGAGGCCTACCGGGAGAGGATCCGTGATTTCGGCGGGGCCATGCAGGCGGCGTACTTCATCATCGCTGTCCGGGCAGTCGGCCTGGCGGCGGGCCCGATGGGAGGGTTCGACCGGGCCGGCCTGGACGCCGACCTGTTCCCGGACGGGCGGTGGAGCTCGATCCTGGTGGTCAACGTGGGATACCCGGGAAGAGATGCCTGGTTTGACCGTCTCCCGCGGCTTGAGTACCAGCAGGCGGTGCGGCACCTGTAGGGCATGCCCTGCCCGCCAGCCATACCGCCGATTACCGCGGAATATTCAGAACGCAGCCGAGAGGACGACAGATGACTGCCATTTCAATAGTCGGAACCGGGAACGTCGGCACGGCTCTTGCGCGCGTGTTCGCCCGCAGCGGAGTCGATGCGATGATCGCCAATACCCGCGGACCCGGCTCCTTTCCTGACCTGGCCGCCGAGGTCGCACCCACCGTACGCGCAACGACCCTGGACGAGGCCCGGCAGGCGGATTTGCTGTTCCTGGCCATCCCGTTCCTGGCGGTCCGGCCGTTCGCGGGCGCGCAGCCTGAGTGGCACGGCAAGATCATCGTCGACGCCACCAACTCGTTCCTGGTGCCTAACGAAGGCGAGCTTCTCGCCGGCCGCCTGTCGACCGAGATCGTCACCGACGCCTTCCCCGGTGCCGAGGTGGTCAAGGCGTTCAACCAGCTGCCCGCCAACGTTCTCGCCCGCCCGTTGCCCGCCGGTGACGGCAAGACGGTTGTCTTCATCGCCAGTAACTCCAGCAGCGCGAGCAAAGAGATAGCCCGGATAGCCGAGCAGCTTGGCTATGCCCCAGTCGAACTCGGGCGAGTCGATGAAGGCGGCCGCCTCATCCAGGCCCGAAACGCCCTGGTGCTACGCCATTTCATCGAACGCCCGCTGTCCTGACAATTGGCTGACCCGCTCATCTGATTCCACCCTGGTGGCCGGCCTTCGCGCGGTCGAGTCCGAGCAGCATCCGCGCGTACCGTTCGCGGTCGGTCTCGACGACGAACGCGGGATGCCGGGACGCGGTTCCCAGATCACGCCAGATCCGCTGCGCCGGGCTGGATTCGGCGAACCGGCTCGCGCCGCCGGCGTCGAGCAGCTTGTCGACCGCCTCGCGGACCTGCCGCGCCGCGAACCCCGCGTCCATCCGGATGCGGGCAGTGGCGAGCGCGGTCATCCGCGCTCCTGTGCGGGTGGCCTGGTCGACGGCGCGGGCGGACCGCGCTGCCTGCAGAATCGCGCTGTCGATGAGCATGGCGGCATCCGCCACGTTTGCCTGCACGCCGGGTGCGTCGACCGCGCGTTCGTGCAACTTCGCTCCGGAGACCAGCGGCCTGCCGCTGGTCAGTTTCGCCACGATGTGGTCATAGACCGCCATGCCCATCCCCAGCACCGGTGCGGCCAGCGCGCCCCCCAGGCCCTGCGGCCTGGGCACTGGGCTGAGTGTCTCGCCCTCCTGAACCGGCCGCGGGGCAGCCGCCGAGTTGGACAGGAGCATGACCCGTTCCTCTGGCACGAAGACCTCGCCGGCGATGATCGTGTCGCTGCCCGTGCCGCGCATCCCGGCCATGTGCCAGGTGTCCTCGATGGACAGCTCGCTCACCGGGACCAGGGCGACCCCGCGGTCCGGGGAAGGTCCCTCCGCCCCGGCGACGATGTCGAGTATTGCCCAGGAAGCGTGGTGCGAGCCCGAGGCCCAGCCCCACCGGCCGCTGAGCAGGTACCCGCCGTCGGCTGCCCGCGCGGGCACGGCGCCGGCCGACGAGCCGCACACGGCCGCGTCCGGGTCCTGTCCCCAGACCTGGTGCCGCACCTGGCCGGGGAACAGCCAGAGGGCAAGGCTCGCGGTGTAGTACACCACCAGGACCCAGGACGCCGACGAGCAGCCGCGGCCCAGTTCCGCGGCGATGGCCGTGACCGCGGACGCGCCTGCCTCGTGGCCTCCGTAGGCCCGCGGCGTGGCCAGGCGGAACAGCCCGGCCTCGCGCATGGCTTTGATATCTTCCTCGGGCAGCCTCCGGGTGGCATCGGCCGTCTCCGCGTTCGCACTCAGCACCGGCACCAGCGACGACGCGGCCGAAACGAGTCGCTTCTCCTCGTCGGTCAGACCGCAGACGAGTGCGTCCAGCCGATCGCTCGTGACGGCGGCGGCTGAGTCCGGCGCTTCTCCTGGCCGGGACGTGCTGGCGGCCATGACGATCCTTTCCGATGGTTTCTGCCGGTAGATGCTCATGCTTGGGTAAGGCGGTTCGGTCGTGGTTACGACTGCGTCATGGCGACGGTCCTGTCCCATAGCCGGGCCGCCAGGCCGGCGTCGTAGGCCTGCTTGTTCGCGCGGGTGCTCTTCCGCTTGACGAAGTACTCCCCGGAGGGGAAGTCCGTCCCCGCCGTGCCCTGGGCCAGGAAGACGAGCGTGTCGGCGCCCTTCTCGGGACTGCTGAGCAGCAGGCGGCGGACTAGCGGCGACCGGGCGATCCAGGCGTTTGCGTCGCCCGGCTGTTGCGCGAAGTTCGACGCGATGTTGCCGGGGTTGAACGCCGCGCTCGCCAGGCCGCGAGACCGGTAGCGTCGGTCGAGTTCCCTGGTGAAGAGGATGAGGGCAAGCTTGGCGTTGTTGTAGGCGCTCACACCCCGGTAGCGCTTCTCGCCGTCGAGGTTCGCCAGGTCGATGCGGCCCAGGCGGTTGCCCGAGCTCGAGGTGCTGATGACGGTCGCCTTGGACTCGGTCAGCCGGTCAAGCAGCAGATTCGTCAGCAGGAACGGCGCGAGGTAGTTCACCTGGAATGCCATCTCGTGCCCGTCGGCGGTGACTTGCCGGGACCTGGCGGACGGAACCCCTCCCGCGTTGTTCGCGAGGACGTCGATCCGTGGGTACTTCGCCTGCAACGTGGCCGCCAGTTCCCGGACCGCGCCGAGGTCCGCGAAGTTGGCCACATGCGAATCTGCCCGCAGTTCCGCCGCGATCCGGTTCGTTTTCTCCGGCGACCTGCCGATCACCACGAGCTGGTGGCCGGCCTTCGTGAGGCGCCGCGCCGCCGCGGCGCCGATCCCGTCACTGGCCCCCGTGACGACGATGACCTTGCTCGTATCCATGAACCTCGCGCCCTTCCGTTCAGATTTCGTGGAACCAGGTACCGTATGTGAAACCCTGTCCCACAAAAGAAGCGTAGTACCGTAGGAGAGTGGTTGGGACTCCGGTACAGGGCGAGCGCCGTCCCGGCGCGCGCGAACTGGCCCGGCGGGCCATGAAGGCGCAGGTGTCGGAGATGGCGCTCGACCTGTTCCTGGAGAACGGCTACGAGCAGACCACCATCGAGGACATTTGCGCCCTCGCCGGCATCTCGCGCAGCACGTTCTTCCGCTACTTCCCCTGCAAGGAAGACGTCTTCATGAGCACGATCTCGACGGCCGCCGAGGAACTGCTGCTTGCCCTGCGCCAGCGGCCCGACGACGAGACCCCGTGGACCGCGCTCCGCCATGCGATGGGTCCAGTCGTCGCGGACTACGCGGCCCAGTCCGAGCGCGCGCGGCGGCTGGCCGAACTCGCCAGGACGAACCCCGCGCTGGCAACACGTCACCAGGAAAAACTGGCCAGCTGGCACGATCTGCTGGCACCCGAGATCGCGCGGCGGGTCGGTTCGGACCCCCGCGACCCGACCGATCCCCGCCCCCGCGCCCTGATCGCGGCCGCCCTGAGCTGCCTCGAGGCCGCCGTCGTGGCCTGGATCGCCAGCCACGGAACGCAGCAGCTGGCCCAGATCCTCCGCCGCGCAATGGACTCAATCGGCTATGCCGCCGGCCGGACTCCGGAGACCGATCCCGGCAACCGCTAATGGCTTAGCAGCAAAGCGGCCGGGCGCCCGTTCCGCTGCCCGCTCAGATCGCCTCGGCTTCGATCATGAACTGGGCGGCGTGATCGGGCTGGCGGCGATGCTGGCGATCGGCATGAAGGACCCCTGGGGTTGGCGAAGTAGCTCTTCCGGCCCACCGGCATTCCGGCGCTGAAGTCCCATCCGCGGGGTCGTCGGCGGGACTCTGGGGGGTGCGGCATCGCCATCAGCCGACGATTAGGTCAATGGCGATGGCCAGGCGTTCCAGGAAAGCGTCACGCGACGTAACCTCGTGCTTGATTCCGATGGACGTGCTGATCAGCGTCTGAGCGACTGCGGCTGACTGGGACGCCCTGGCGGTGTCCAGCGATCCGGCCAGCGCCGCGTCCAGGAGTGCGGCGAATCGCGGGGGGTACTCGGCGGTGATCGGCCCGAGCAGATCTGGGTACTCCTCGGCCAGCGAGTTCACCTCGCGGCTCATCGGGCCGATGTAGCGGCCGGTCCACAGGTCGAACGCGTCCAGCAGCCGCTCGCTAACAGGCCTGGTCGTGTCGGCGAGTACCTCAGCGACCGCGGCGAGGCCCCGGTCCAGGGCCTGCGTGACCGCAGCGGTGAACAGGTCCCGTTTGGAACCGAACAGCAGGTAGAGGCCGGGGCGCGAGATGGCCGCCGCACGGGCGACATCCTCCATCGACGTTTTCCGGTAGCCATAGCGCGCAAACGTGTCCAGGGCCGCGGCGAGCACGAACTCACGACGGCCACCGTCGGCGGTGCGCGGGCCGGAAGTGTCCGGGCTGGCGGCGTTCATGCCCGTACTTTACCCGCCGTTTTACTAACTATACAAAATAAGTATAACTTGTATAGTGCCGTATGAGGCCAGCACCCGCCGTGCCACCGATGGCTTGCCTGGAGGAAGAGGATGACCCAACGTCCGCTCATCACCACGCGCTTCGACGGTTCCAGTACCGCCGAGGAGGTGGTCGCCGACGTTGACCTGCACGGCCTGCGCGCGGTAGTCACTGGCGCGTCCTCGGGGATCGGAGCGGAGACGGCCCGGGTGCTCGCGCTGGCCGGCGCCGACGTCACCCTCGCCGTACGCGATACCACGGCCGGCGCACGCGTGGCCGACCGCATCGCCGCATCGGCCGGGGAGCTCCGCCCGGCCGTGGCGGCCATCGACCTGGCCGACCCGGGCAGCGTCGCCCGGTTCGCGCGGGACTGGGACGGCCCGCTGCACCTGCTGGTCAACAACGCGGGCCTGGTCACGGCCGGACTGGAGCGGACCAGGGAGGGCTGGGAACTCCAGTTCGCGACCAATCACCTGGGCCACTTCGCGCTGACCTGGGCGCTCGGCGACGCCCTGGCCCAGGGCGCCCGGGACCGGAGAACCGCCCGGATCGTGTCGGTGAGCTCCACCGCCCATATGCGCGCCCCGGTCGACTTCGACGACATCCACTTCGAACGCCGGGCTTACGACCCGCAGCTCGCCTACGCCCAGTCCAAGACCGCGAACTCGCTGTTCGCCGTCGAAGCGACCCGACGCTGGGGCGCCGAGGGCATCGTGGCGAACGCCGTGAACCCCGGCGGGATCAAGACCGGGCTGCAACGGAACTTCACACATCGCCAGCGCGAATCGCTCGATGCCGCGGAAGCCGCCGGCGTCTTCACCTATAAGACCGTCGGGCAGGGCGCGGCGACCACCCTGGTGGCGGCCGTCGCCCCGGAGTTCGAGCGGACCGGCGGCCATTACCTCGACGACTGCCGCGAGGCCTACACCGTGCCCAACGACGCGGACCTGGCCGACCATCCCCACGGCGTTAAGCAGTGGGCCCTCGACCCGGACGCCGCCCGCCAGCTGTGGGCGGTGTCACTTAAGACGCTCAACCTCTGACCTGATTTCTCCTATCCGTGCTGGTGCGCGCGGAGTGGGCGGAAGAATTCCCGTATTTCCCCGGCCAGGAATTCCGGGTCCTCCATGGCGGCGAAGTGGTTTCCGCGGGGCATCTGCGTCCAGCGGGTCACGTTGAAGACGCGCTCCACCCAGGCGCGGGGCGGCAGCAGGTCGCGCGGGGGCACGGCTACCCCCAGTGGCGGCCGGACACGCTGGCCGGCCGCGAAGTGGTTGGGCCGGAGGCGATTCTCGCGGTAGAACCGCATGGAAGAGCCGATGGTGCCGGTGAACCAGTAGATCGAGATGTTGGTCAAGATGGCGTCCAGGGTGAACGCGCTCTCCACGTCGCCGTCGTTATCGCTCCAGCTGCGGATCTTCTCGATGATCCACCCCGCCAGGCCTGCGGGTGAGTCGGTCAGCGCGTAAGCCGGCGTCTGCGGTTTGGTTGACTGGAGGTGGTGGTAGCCGCCTTCGGCGGCGAACCAGGCCGAGAGCGTGGCAGCGAACGCCTCCTCCTCGGCCGACAGGGGCGGCTGGCCGTCGCCCAGGGCTGGCCGGAACAGGCCGGGGACGAAGGTAAGGTGCAGCCCCGCCACATTGTCGGGGAAGCGGGAGGCGAGCCACATGGCGACGCTCGCGCCCCAGTCATGGCCCTGGACGGCGAATCGCTGGTAACCGAGGCCGGTCATCAGCTTCAGCCACATCTCAGCGACATGATGAGGGCCGAAGCCCGGCCGGTCTGGCCGTTGCGAGAACCCGTAGCCGGGCAGGGAGGGGACCACGACGTCGAACGCGTCGGCCGGGTCCGCGCCGTGGCCGCCGGGATCGGCGAGCAGGGGGATGATCTGCTCCATGTCGAAACCGGAGCCGGGCCAGCCGTGGGTGATCACCAGCGGGTAGGGATCGGGGCCGGTTCCGCGCTGGTGGATGAAGTGAATCCCGACGCCGTCCAGCTCGGCTGTGAACTGCGGCAGGGTATTCAGCCTGGCCTCCTGCGCCCGCCAGTCGAAGCCTGTCCGCCAGTACTCGGTCAGGCGCTGGAGGAACGCCAGGTCGGTCCCGTCGTCCCAGTTCGTTCCCTCTATGGCGTCGGGCCAGCGGGTGTGCTGCAGCCGGCGGCCCAGGTCCTCCAGCTGGTCGTCATCGACGGCGATGGTGAACGGGGTTACCTGCATGCGTGGCTCCTGTGATGTGGGCAGGGGTGGACTCGGGAAGCCCCGGGCACTGCGGGCTGTTTCATCCGGAGAGCAGACAGATGGCAGCTTGGACGGGGGATCTGCGATGGATGGATTGGACTGGGCGGAGGCGGACGACCCCCGGCCCGCGTGGCGGCTGGGACGTGACCCAGGCCGGGGCGTACTGGACGGTGCCTTCCGGCTGCTGAGGGCGCTTCCAGAGGTCAATGGACCCGGCCAGCTGAGTGAACTGTCCCGGGCTACCGGCATACCGCGGCCGTCGGTCCACCGGCTGATCGCCCAGTTGCGTGCCGTTGGCGCGGTTGAGCGGCGGCAGGGCCGGTACATGCTCGGAGCGGCCATGGTCGACATCGCGCGCCAGGTCGAACCGGCAGCGGGCCTGCGCCGTGCTGCCGCGGACGTCATGCAGGCCCTGCGCGAGCGAACCGGCGCGACGGTCTCGCTCCTGTATCCGGCCACCGACGGCGCCGTCGTGCTCGACGTGATCCCTGGCCGTGAGGCACTGCCCGTGGACATCTACTCCGGCTGCGTCATGCCCGCCGCTGCCGCCGGGGCGCTGGTGCTGCATCCGGCGGCGGCGCCCGACCGTGTCCACCCGGCCCGCCGTGCAGCAATTGACGATGAACACACCGTCCCCGGCCTCACCTGCTACGCCACTGCGATCATGCTCCCAGACGGAGGTGCAGCGGCCCTGCAGATCACCAGTACAACCAGCCACAATGCCACCCGGCTTTCGGCTCTTGCCCTTCAGGCTGCCGCGCGCATCACCGACCGCGTCCGGTCGGCTCGCTGAGAGAAGGCCAGCTTGGCCGCGCCCGGTGCCGGGGGCAGCACCCGGCCTTCGCGAATTGGTGGCGGTCACTGTCGTTCCTAGAGGCTCTGCCCCCCGGACACGTCGATGAGGGAGCCGGTGGCCCATGCGAACGAGTCCGACAAAATGGCCGGCACGGCCGCCGCGAGTTCATCCACGTGCCCGATCCGTCCCAGCGCGATCTGCTGTGCCGCCAAGGTGGCGGTCTCCTCGGAACGCATCATGCCGCCAAGGAAGTCCGTGTCGTCGATCGCGCCGCCCATCAGCGCGTTGACCCGGATCCCGCGCCCGCCGAGCTCGACCGCCAGGTAGCGCGTGAGAACCTCGATGGCGCCCTTGGAAGCGGCGTAGGCGGAAAGGCCCGGGACCACCCCGCGCGTCGTGGCCGTTGTCACGTTGAGAACGCGGGAGCCGCTGGTCAGCACCCCGAGGAGTGCCTGTGTCAGGAAGTACGGCGCCTTGACGTTAATAGCGAAGGTCTCGTCGAATTTTTCCTGGCTGGCGTTCTCGAACGGAGCGTAAAGGCCAACACCCGCGTTGTTGACCAGATAATGCAGGTGAGACTGCCCGAACTGGTGCTGCAAGATGTCCTGCACATCATCGGCGAAACGGCTATATGCCCCGAAATCAGTAACATCGAGGCGTAGCTTACTGCTTTTGATCCCCAGGCCCGCTATTTCGCCGATGGTGTCGTTCGCCTGGTTCTCGTCCCTGTAGGTGATGATGACGTTGACACCGGATTCGGCGAGATGCCGGGAGATGCTCCGCCCCAGCCCGCGGCTTCCGCCGGTGACCAGAGCTACTTTGGATCCCATATGCCTGTCTGCCTTCCTGGTTGGGTGAGGAGGACGGCGTGAGCCGGCCCCGTGCTGACCATGCTCACCACTGGACCGGGTCCTTGTCGCGCTGGTGTCCGCTCAGCGGACAGCGGGCCAGCGGCTACCCGGCGCTAGAGCAGGTGCGCTCCTGCGTCCACGACGAGGTTCTCGCCATTGACGCTCGGACAGGTCAGCAGGAACAGCACCGCCGCGACGATGTCTTTGGGAGTGGGCAGCCGTTTGCCCGGCGTGCGCTGGCGCTGCGCCTCGAAGAACTCGGCGAGGACCGGGTCGGCGTTGTCTATTGCTTCCGTTCCCGCGACCGAGCCGGGCGTGATGGCGTTCACCCGCACCGGAGCGATCTCGACCGCGAGCGAGTTGACCAAGCCGAGGATTGCGGAGTTGGCCATCGACATTGTCGTGGACCCTGGTGAGGGCCGCCACATGGATAGACCGCTGAACATTACGACGGAGCCGTCCGGGTCGAGCTTGGGCAGTGCGTGCGCGACGGCGTTCGCGTAGCCGACCGTCTTAATGAGCATCATCCGTGCGGCGGCATCCGCGCGGAAGTCGGCTGCGGTATTGCGGTCGCGGTCGATGGCGGTGAGCACGAGGTGGTCGACCACGTCGATGTCGGAGAACAACCGGCCGAGGGACGCTGCGTCCGACAGGTCGCAGGCCAGCCCGCGAGCGGACGGGCCGAGTTCGGTGGCGCGTGCGTCGGCGACGTGCGCGTCCCGCCCGGTGACCGTTACCCGCGCGCCTTGTTCTGATGCGGTTCGGGCCAGTTCGTACCCCAGGCCACGCGCTCCGCCGATGACGAGGAGGTGTGCGTTTTTTCTGAGCATCGTGTTCAGCTTCCTGCCAGTCCGTTCCTTCTAGGATGCCGGCGCAAACGATGCCGACGTAGCGGACGGCCGCAACGTGGTCTCGAGCGCGGCGACTAGGGCGTTCAGTTCGGCCGAGTTGCCCGCGGCGCCGAACAGGTACCGGTCGGGCCTGATGATCACGGCCGCTGCTCCCAGACCCGTCATCCAGCCCCGGACTTCCCCGGAGAACTCCCCGAGGACATGGGCGCCCAGCGAGTCCAGCAGCGCCTTCGTCCGGTCGGTGGTCCCGGACAGGACCGCGGGATCTCCCACCACGGCGAAGCGGTAGCCCACGACGTCGTCGAGGAACTGGCCGCTCGCGGTTCTCGGCTGGGCGCTCAGCGTTCCGGCGAGTTCGTTCGTATCGTCCCGGACGCCGGGGCCCAGACGCGGGCGCAACGCCTCGGCCCGGAACACGGGCGGCTCTTCCTCCGTCGCCACGAGAGCCTCGATGTTGTTCGCCATCTGCGCGGACAGCGTCGTGTACGCGTCTACATGCGGTCGGCGCTCGGTCTCGTAGGTGTCCAGCAGGCCGATCGGGGAGTCGCCCCGAACCACCCGGCCGAGCTTCCAGGCGAGATTCGTGGCGTCCCGGATGCCGGAGCACATCCCCTGGCCGAGGTGGGGCGGCATGGTGTGGGCGGAGTCCCCGGCGAGGAGGACCCGGCCGGCGCGCCACGGGCTGGCCGTGAGCGACCGCCACTCGTAGACATCGCAGCGGAGCAGCCGGTACTCGTCCGGGCTGAACCACGGCGACAGCAGTTCGTAGGCCTTCTCGGTCCGCTCGAAGACGGCGGAATCGTCATCCGGGCGAAGCATCAGCTCGAGCCGGAAGCGAGGCGCGGCGATCGGCGTGAACGTCAACGGGTTGCGGATCGCTCCCTGGATGAAGGCATCGCGGCCGGTGAGATTGTCCTTGGCGACGAAGGGAGTGAAGTCGATGATCAGTGAGCGGTGGGTCGCCTTGTGATCGATCTGCGTGCAGCCCATGAACTCGCGCACGCTTGAGTTGGCGCCGTCGCACCCCACCACGAACGACGCCCTGATGTGGCGGTCCTGGGCGGCGGCGATCTCGCGGACGTTCACCAGGACGCTGGCGCCCGCGTCCTCCAGCGTCGTGACCTGCCAGCCGAAGTACGTGCTGGCCTTGGGGTAGTTGTAGGCGCGGCCACGCAGCACGGCCTCGAAGTCGGGCTGGTGGAACATGTAGTCCGAGTGCCACCCCTGCTCGGTGCGGCCCCGGTTCATGTCCATCTGCATCACGATGCGCCACTTATCGTCATAGTGGCGGTAGATGCCCACCAGCGAGAAGTCCTTCTCGAGGTGCTGCACACCGAGTGTCTGGAACGCTCGCATCGTCTCGTCGTCGACATGTGTCGCGCGCGGGAGGGCCATCGGCATTCGGCCGCGGTCGATGATGGCGACCCGGAGACCCTCCAGCTCCAGGAGCCGCCCGAGCGCCAGACCTGTTGTCCCGCAGCCGATGACGGCGACATCGACATCGTCGTCGACGCCCATCTCCATCTGCAGCAACTGCCGGCGCGGCGCCGGCACCAGGCCGTGCAGGTTGTGAGGAGGCATGACTCCCCCGTCAGCTGAGGCTGAACTGGTTGGTGAGCAAGCTGAGGCTGAGACGGACGGTTCCTTCGTTCATCTGCCAGCCGTGCACGGTGTTTACGCGGAGGCCTTCGCGGTGGAATGGTTCTGTGTCGGAGATGGCCACCGCCGCTTCCAGGGACGGTGCCCTGATGATCGCGACGCCGCTGCCGTCCCATTCCTCGCCGTCGGCGTTGGCGCCGCACAGGAACAAGACACCGCTCTTCTCCTGCGCCCTGAGCCAGAGAATGTGTTCCTGGATGTGGGGCTCCAGGTATTCCATCGGTGAGTCCACGGGATGCTTCATGTCCATCCGCACCATGTACAGCTGCACCCGACGCAGGTTTTGCACGTGGTCTTCGAGGTCGGGCAGGTTTCCGTTTTCAGTGGTTGTCATCTCTGATCCTCCTTTGAGGGTTGCGGCTGGTTCGTATACATCGACATGGGTTTTCAGAGTCTTGTTGGCGATTGCCTCCATGAGGGGAATGCCGCCGGTTTCGGCTACGGTCACGAAAAGCCGTCCGGCTGTGTCGAGGCAGCACGCGACCGGATGGCCGTCACCCGTGCTGATCTGGGCCAGCCGACCGGATTGGTCGACGAGTGCGACCGCATGGGCGGTGAGCGTGCAGACCCAGACGCCGTGCGCGGCGGCGCAGATCCCGTCGGGTCGCGCTTCGGGATGCACGACCGCGGCGAGGTCGGCGAACAGCCTCCGGCCGGTGAGCCGTCCGCCTGCACCGATGGTGAACGCGGTCAGGCGCTGGGCCCAGGTTTCAGCGACGACAAGGGTGCGCCCGTGGTCGATGATCGCCAGCCCGTTCGGGAACTCGACGTCTTCTGCCGCCACCGTCGCCCGCCCGTCTGGGGCGACGTAGATCAATCGGCCTGGCCGCGGCTGTTCACCGAGCTGCGGCGCGTAGCCGACATCGTCCACATAAAGCCCGCCGTGGCGGTCGCCGACCATGTCTCCCAGGGGTCCCGCGGCGACGGCGGACAGGTCGGCGTACGGCCCGAAGCCGGCTCCGTTCCAGAGCCCGACTCTCTTTTCGCGCATGACCGCGCCGGCCAGGCGGCCGCCGGGAAGGAACCACAATCCATTCGACTGCGCGGCCAGCGGCGTGAAGGCCCACGTGCCGCCGCTGTCCGTCCAGATCCCGCCCTTTTGGGGGTCCGAGACCCACAGCGCCCCATCATTCCACCGGGGACCTTCACCCAAAGTCAGTCCGTCGCAGTACCGGCTCATGAGGGTCGTCCGGCCGGAGTCACAGGGGTGCTGGCCGGTGCTGGTGCTGGGTTCAGCCGGTGGCACTGTGGGCTCCGGTCATGTGGGCGGCGAGGTCCTCCGGGTTGACGAAGGACGGCGGAGGAGGCGGCCCCCAGCTGTAGAGGGCCTTGTCGTCGTCCCACACCTGGGGGGACCACAGCGCGTCGTCGATGATGCAGTCGAGGTCGGAGTAGTACTCGGAGAACGTCCCCGCCGGGTCCCGGAGGTACCAGAAGAAGTTGGAGCCGATGAAGTGGCGTCCCAGCCCCCACGCGTGCCGCTCGGCATGGCCCTCGAGCATCGCCATCGCGCCTCGCCCGATGTCGTCGATGTCCTCGACCTGCCAGGCGGTGTGGTGCAGGAAGTTGACCGGCGCCCGCAGGACCAGCACGTTGTGGTGGTCGGTCGAGCAGCGCATGAACGCCGCGGCGTCACGGACCTCGTCGGACACCTTCAGCCCGAACCCGTCGGTGAAAAACCGCTGGGAGGCGGCCTGGTCGACGGAGCCGACCACGACGTGGCCGAGCTTGCGGGGCCGTACCCTGCCCTCGCGCAGGATTCCGGGCGCGCGGGCTTCCGGACGTTTGATAAGTCCCGGCTGGTTATACGCGGCTTGCTGGGACGGCTGCAGGACCAGCCGCCGGGTCACCGTGGCCGTGACTTGCACGCCGGTGACCGGTTCGGCGGCCGTCACCGAGTCGCCAGACAGGCGGGAAACAGCGACGTCGATGCGCCGGAGCTGGCTGGTGATGCGGCCGATGTCGTCGGGGTCGTCGACGCCGATTTCCATCTGCAGCAGCTGCCGGCCCGGCGCCGGCACCAGGCGCAGCTGCCGGCCGCCGTCGGCCGTCGACAGCCAGCCGTCGTCCTCGCGGGTGAGCCCGAAGTCCTCGTAGTAGCCGCGGACGGCCTTGACGTCCGGCACTCCGACGGTCAGCGAGTTCAAGTTGTGAAGAGACATGAACCGTCCCCTAATAGAGCTTTCAGGCGGTGTTCGAGACGTGCCGCGGACCTTCCGCGAACGTGTTGCGGAGACGGCCGACGCCGGAGATCCAGGTCTCCAGAACGTCGCCCGGCGCGAGGTAACGCCGCGGTGACCGGGCGTGGCCGACGCCGGACGGCGTGCCGGTGAAGATGATGTCGCCCGGGGTCAGCGGAAGGATCGCCGACAGCCGTTCGATGAGGGAGGTGACGGAGAAAATGAGGTCGCCGGTGCGGGCGTGCTGGAGGATCTCGCCGTTGACACTGCAGCCGATTTCGAGGTCCTCGCGGTCGGCCAGCTCATCGGGCGTGACGATTTCGGGCCCGATGGGCGAGAAACCAGGGAAAGATTTGCCGATGCTGAACTGCGGCGGGGTGCCGACCATCTGCCGGGTCCGCTCGGACAGGTCCTGCCCGGCCGTGACGCCCGCGACGTGGTCCCATGCCTGTGCCGCGCCGACGCTGGCGGCGCGCCGTCCGATGACGACGACCAGCTCCGCCTCCCAGTCCACGGTCGCCGTCGGCAGCTTCACCTCGTCGTACGGGCCGGCAATGGAGGTCTGGAACTTGGTGAACACGGCCGGTTCGGGCGGCAGCGGCATGCTGCCCTCGGCGGCGTGGTCGGCGTAATTCAGGCCGATCGCGAATACCTGCGAAGGGCACGGGACGGGCGCTTTGAGACGGCCCGGGTCGAAGGGCTCGACAAGCGGCGCCCGGAGGCCGCCGGCCCAGGCGACGAACTCTTCCCAGCGGTCGAACACGGCTTGCGGGTCCGCGGCGAACCGCCCGTCGCTGGCTTTCTCCACGTCGGTGGCGCCGTCCGGGTACTTGAGCACGAGCCGGCCGTCAAGATTGGCGATACGCATGCAGCGCACTTCCCTTTTGCTCGATCATCTGATGCGGTCGAAGGTCAGCGCCTTCGCCGAGCTGGGCGGGGTCGCTGGCTGTGGATGGGTTACAGCTCAGCAGGCACACCTGATGGCGAACTCACGCTCATTCCCGCCGCCCAGGCCCTGCACGTGGGCCGCCGCGTTGGTCAGGACGGAGCCACGGATCGCGTTGTCGAGGCGGTAAACGTCCGCGACGAGGTCTTCCCAGTCCCGGTTGCCGTCCGCGGCCCACTGGAACGGCAGTCGCTTCAGTTCCCAGTCCGCCCCGGACCGCTCGGCATGCTGCAGCGCGGCCTTGACGATCTCACGCTGCTGGCCCGCCTCCTGCGGCCTGCCTGCCGGGCACCCCAGCGGGAAGTCGAGGAACGAGGCGCGAGGCGGCTTCAGGTAGCTGGCCTGCTTGTACAAAGTGGTGATGCTGGCGGTCGGGACTCCCCTTCTTTCGACTGCCCGGGCAAGGATCCCGAAGGCGACGTGGCACTGCGGGCAGAACGGCACGACCAGCACCAGGTCGGCTCCCATGGCCTTGAACTCCGCGGCTATCCGGGGAGCCACCTCAGTCGCCAGTTCGTCGAACTGGCTGATCGAGCCGACCATCGAGACCGCGTTGTCCGCGTACCGGCCGATGACACCGTCTCGTTCTAGGTCGAGCATGGTGTCCCTCGGATACGCCACGTTCGGGTCGGCGAGCGCAAAGGCGCGGATCGGGCTCATGTGCCCAAACAGCACATCGTCCAGGTCGCGCTCCCTGGGCAGCAGCCGGTACGACAGGTCGCTGTGCTGCCTGAGCCGCGGCTGGTCCGGGAAGTAGGCGCCGCAGGACACCAGCAGCCCGACCGTGGCCTCGCGCAACGGCACCCTCATCGGCGTCAGCGCGGGGGGATCGAAGTCGGGCAGCGGCTCGGGCTCTATGCCCAGCACGTTCCTGAGCAGGTTGTCCGGATCGAACACCGGGAAACCGGGATCCACCAGGCCGGAAGTCGTCTGATCAAGGTCGGTCACGGTCATCACCTCGGAAGGGGACGCTATACGCCGCGCCGCACCCGGCCGAGTCGCTGGGCGAAGTCGGGGGTGCCAGTTAGCGAACCGTGGTGCCGCCCGCGGCTTCCCCACTATCGGTCATAATATCTAATATCGATTATACATTGATCAATCGATTTGTTACTCTGTGTTCATGAGCCAGGTGAGCAGCAGGCGCGGGTCGACCCGCTCGCTGGAGGTGTACGACGAGATCCGTTCGGACATCATGTCCACGCGGATCCCGCCCGGTGCCCGGCTCAAGGTCGGTCCGCTGTGCGAGCGGTTCGGCGTTAGCCTCTCCGTCGTGCGGGAGGCGCTGACCCGCCTATCCGAGCAGCGCCTGGTTCGCTCCGAACCTCAGCTCGGTTTTTCCGTCGTGCCACTGGACCGTGACGGCCTCGAGGACCTGACCAGGGTCCGGGCCGAGATCGAGACCCTCGCCCTCCGCTGGGCCATCGAGCGCGCCGACCTGTCCTGGGAGACCTCCGTCGTCGCTGCCCTCTACCAGCTCGGCCGGACGCCCGTGAGCGAACCCGGCGACGAGAACGGGATCTCCGATGCCTGGTCGGACGCCCACGCCGCGTTCCACGCCGCGCTGGCATCCGCCTGCGGAAGCCCGCTGGTGATGGAGCTGCGCCGCGGTCTCTACGACTCGGCCGAGATCTACCGGCGGTGGGCCCGGCCGGGGGCGGTGCGGGAAGAACGCGACGTGCGCAGGGAGCACACCGAGATCGCGGACGCGGCGATCGCCCGGGACAGCGCGCTCGCGACCAGCCTGCTGGAAGCCCACATCCGGCGGACCACAGACTCCTTGCTGACGAGCGACTTGATGAACTCCATACCGGACTAGCCGGTGAGCGGGAGATCGGGAGGAGAACGACATGCTCGATCACGACAGCGCCGTCGCCTCAAGGAGCAGCCGTCACGAGGGCCCATTGCACGCCTACGAGCGCTACTGCACCAAAGACCCCGCGGAGGCGCTGGCCCTGTCGGCGGCTATCCTGCCGACGAACCAGCTGGTCGTGCTCGACCAGGACCACCGATTCGAGGCCACCTGCCGCGCTGTCCGTGTTCACTCTGTCTGGCTCCTGTACATGAGCTACGGCGCCGATGTGGTCGTGGACAGGCTCAGTGCTCCGCGCCGTGACTACCTGGCGATCGTGCTCCCGGTCGACGGCCAGGTGCGCCTGCGCCACCAGGGCAGCGAGTTCGACATCCTGGCCGGGGCAACGGCGGGTGTCACCTGCTCGCGCGACGCGCTGCACGCGCGCTGGAGCGACCAGGCGTCGGTGCTCACGCTGCGCATTGACTGGCACGCGGTCGAGCTCGCGCTCGGGAACCTGCTCCTGGAACCACCGCCCGCAGACCTGAGCGTCCAGGCAGGCCCGGTCGATGGCCCGGCTCACCTGTCGCTGGCGGGGGCAGCTGAACTGCTGGCGGCCAGTTATGACGGGAGGGACCCGGGCTCACCCCTCCCGGCCGTGGTCACGCGCCGCCTCGAGGAGCAGATCCTCTTCACGGTGCTGCTCTCCGTCAACCACAACTACCGGGTCAGGCTGCTGGGAGAGGAGGTACGGCCGGGCCGGCGCGCCGTCCGCGAGGCGATCGACCTGGTTTCGGCTGAGGAAGCAGCCACCTGGACGATCCCCGAGCTCGCCCGCGCGGTCGGTGTCACGGTCCGGGGGCTTGAGCTGGGCTTTCGCAAGGAACTGGGCAGGACCCCGCGGGAGTTCATCCGTGATCGGCGGCTGATCCGCGCTCGCGACGAGCTCCAGCGCGCCAATCCCGGAGACGGGACCACCGTCACCGGGGTGGCGAGCCGCTGGGGTTTCTGGCACGCCGGCCGGTTCGCGACCAGCTACGCCGAGCGGTTCGGTGTCCGTCCCGCCACCACGCTGCGGTCCGGGGCCGTCACCGCGGTTCGCTAACTGGCACTCCCGTCTTCGCCCAGTGACTCGGCTCGACGTGACGCGACTTGTAACGTGCCTTCCCAGGCGCAGGCCCCACCGGGCGGCCCTGGGCCAGCGCGGAAGGGACGTGACGTGCGCTTCGTGACCTACGCATCCCAGGCGGGCGGCGACCGGGTAGGCGTCGTGCAGGACGGCGAAGTGTTCGGATCGGAGCCCGGGCCAAGCCTGCTTGACCTCTTGGACCAGGGCAACCTGCGCCAGGCTGGTGAGCGCATCATCGGCTCGCCGATCGAGCGCATCCCGTATGCCGAAGCGACCTTGCGGGCCCCGCTCGAGCCGCGTTCGCTGCGCGACTGCACCGGCTTCCTGCAGCACTTGCGCAACCTCTCGCAAGCCGCTGACCTGCCGGTCGACGATCGGCATTCGCAGTTCCCGCCGTTCTATTTCTCCAACCCGGCCGCCGTGATCGGCCCCTACGACGACGTCCCCATCGCACCGGACTCGGCGATGTTCGACTACGAACTGGAGATCGCGGCCGTCATCGGGAAGGCAGGCGCGAACATCCCGCTGAAGCAGGCCGAGTCGCACATCGCCGGCTACATGCTGCTGTGCGACTGGAGCGCGCGTGACCTGCAGACCAACGAGATGCAGTTGCGGCTGGGCCCCGCCAAAGGCAAAGACACGGCGAATTCGCTCGGGCCGATGCTGGTAACACCCGACGAGCTGGAACCCTTCCGTTCCGGGCAGGCGTACGACCTGGGAATGACCGGGTACGTCGACGGCGACCTCGTCAGCCAGGGACGATGGAACACGATCGACTGGGGCTTTCCCGACATGATCACCTACGCCGCCCGCGGAACGCGGCTGCGGGTAGGCGACGTCATCGGCTCGGGGACGGTCGAAACCGGGTGCCTGTTCGAGCACTACGCCATGGATCCCGGCAACTTCCGC
>Ga0335075_10003027_pt1 | contig 26891 bp, 21 predicted proteins | sample Lox_Sample_24_FD_206723 | JGI IMG/M metagenome (GOLD analysis project Ga0335075, IMG submission 206723) | Soil microbial communities from Loxahatchee National Wildlife Refuge, Florida, United States - Lox_Sample_2.4 | ecosystem: Environmental > Terrestrial > Soil > Wetlands | place: USA...
GCGATCGCGCTGGTGGCGAACCCGGACCTGTTGCTCCTCGACGAGCCGACCGCGGCGATAGACGTCGAGGGCAGGCGCGAGTTCTGGGCCGCGATACGGGAGGTCGCGGCGAAGGGCAAGACCGTGATCTTCGCGACGCACTACCTGGAAGAGGCCGACGCCTACGCAGACCGGATCGTGCTGATCGCCCGGGGCCGGATCGTCGCGGACGGCCCTGCCACCGAGATCAAGGCCAAGGTGAGCGGCCGGACGATCCGCGCCACGCTGCCCGGCGCCGCCCCCAGCCTGCTGGCCGCGCCCAGCCCGCTTACCGCACTGCCCGGCGTGACAAGCGCCGACCTGCACGGGGAGACAGCGATCTTGTCGTGTGCGGACTCGGACGCGGCGCTTCGCGCGCTGCTGGCCGAGTTCCCCGCGGCACGCGACATCGAGGTGACCGGCGCCGGGATCGAGGAGGCGTTCATGGCGCTCACCACCGAGACCGACAATCCCGTATCGCTTGGACAGGAGTGATCCGATGACCCAGTCGACGTACCTGCGGTACGAGGTACTGCGGAACTTCCGTAACTTCCGCTTCTTCTTCCTCGCGCTCGCGTTCCCGCTCGTGCTGTACTTCGCGGTCACGAGCGCGAACCGGCACACCTCCTTCAACGGCATCTCTTTCCCGCTGTACTTCATGGTGGCCATGGCCACGCTGGGCACGATGGCCGGCGTCCTGTCGAGCGCGGCGATCATCGCCGCCGAGCGGTCGTCCGGGTGGACGCGCCAGATGCGGATCACCCCGCTCGGCACCGGCGCCTACTTCGGCGCGAAAGTGGTCAACGCCTACCTGCGGGCGCTGCTGACCATCGTGCTGATGTGCCTGGCGGGCACCGCGTTCGGGGTACGGCTGTCGGCCACCGGGTGGCTGACCGTCGGCGGGCTGCTGCTCGTCGGCCTCATCCCGTTCACCGTGCTCGGCGTCCTGCTCGGGCACGTGATCAGCCCGGACGCGAGCGCCCTCGCGGTAGGCGGGATCGTAACCCTGTTCTCCCTGCTCGGCGGCGTATACGGGTTCCAGATCGCGACGTCGGGCGCGATGTTCGACTTCATGAAGGCCCTGCCGTCGTACTGGCTGGTGCAGGCGGGGAAGACCGCGCTCCGCGGCGGGGGGTGGCCGGCCGAGGCGTGGATCGTGGTGGCCGCCTGGACCGCCGTGCTCGCCGTACTTGCCGTAACCGTCTACCGGCGCGACACGAGCCGGGTCTGAAGGACCTTAAGGAAAGGAAACCAGCAATGAACCAGATCGATCTCACCGTGACCATTGACAAGCCCGCGGCGGACGCGGAGGGCCTGATCCATGACCGGGTCGACACCCGGCTGCGCTCCGTGGGCCTGACCGGCCGCCACCTGAACGGCACGCTGGAGTACCGGCCGAAATTCATCGGCCTGCCGCTTGTCTGGCTGATCCGGCGCCTTCAGGGCGAGGGCGTCACGTTCACCTTCACCGAGCGGGGACCGGTGACGCACGTGCTGGCCCGCGGAAAGCTCCGCGACCGCGCCCACGCCGAGGTTACCGAGGCGCTCGGCGGAGACTAGCGGCCTTTATTCTCGAAGGGTGACGGTGATGGCGACCGGATCGGGTTCGCGTACGGGATTCCGCGGCTACCGGCTCCTTGCCGCTCGTTCGGTCGTCGTCGCCTACCTGTTCTACGTGGTGCAAGCGATAGGCCAGGACTCCGTCGGCGCGGGCGCCGTCGCCGGGTATGCCATCCTTGCCGCCTTCGCCTTGTGCTGGCTCGTCATCCCCTTGCCCACCTCGCTGCTGATCTCCGGGGTTCCCGCGCGCCGGTTCTGGGCGCTGTATGCCGTCATGGCCGGCCTGTTCGTGGCCGAGCTGCCGTTCGCACACGCGCTGGCGTTCATCATGGCGGTGCTGCTCACGATCACGACCGTGGCCCGCCTCGGCATCCGCTCGGTACCGGTGGTCCTCGCGCTGACGACGGCGGCGCTGCTCGTCCCGGTCGCGATCCCGTCCTGGCACGTCAGCCTGACCACCTCGTGGGACGACGCCACCCCGGTCGCGATCCCGGTCGCGGCGCTGATGACGTTCGTCGTCCACCGCACCCTGGTCAGCCAGCACGCGCTGGCCGAGGCGCGGGCCGACCTCGCCTGCCTGGCGGCGGAGAACGAGCGCTTCCGGATCGCGCGTGACCTGCACGACCTGCTCGGCCACTCGCTGACGACGATAACGGTGAAGGCCGGCCTGGCCGCCCGGCTCGGGCCGTCCGAGCACGACCGGGCGGCCAGGGAGATGGCGGAGGTGGAGCATCTGACCAGGCAGGCACTTGACGAGGTGCGCGCCGCCGTGGCCAGCTACCGGGTGGTGACTCTCGCGGGGGAGCTGGCGACCGGGCGGCAGCTGCTGCGGGCGGCGGGCATCACCGCGGACTTCCCCCGCGCCGTCGACGATGTCGACCCCGCGCACCAGGAGCTGTTCGGCTGGGTGCTACGTGAGGGGCTCACCAACATCGTCCGGCACTCTCACGCCACCGCGTGCGCCGTCCGGCTATCGGCGTCGGCGATCGAGATCACCGACAACGGCGTGGGCGTGACCGCGCCGGCCGGAAACGGCCTGAACGGACTGCGCGAGCGGGTAACCGCGGCCGGGGGCAGCATCGAGGCCGGTCCCGCGCGCCCGTCGGGATGGCGGCTGCGGGTATCGCTGCTGCCCGCTGCCGGAGGCGCCACATGATCCGCCTGCTGATCGCCGACGACCAGGAGCTTTTCCGCGCCGCGCTCGCCGCCCTGCTCGGCCTCCAGCCGGACTTCGAGGTCGTGGCGTCGGTCGGCCGCGGCGACGAGATCGCCGCAGCGGCCAGGGAGCACCGCCCCGACGTCGCGCTGCTCGACATCGACATGCCAGGACTCGACGGCCTCGCGGCCGCGGCCGTGCTGGCCAGGGAAGTTCCGCAGTGCCGTTCGCTGATCCTCACCACGTTCGGCCGCCCCGGTTACCTGCGCCGGGCGATGGAGTCAGGCGCGCACGGATTCGTCGTCAAGGACGCCCCGGCCGAGCGGCTCGCCGACGGGATCCGGCGGGTCATGGCGGGCGAGCGGGTCATCGACCCGGTGCTGGCGGCGGCCACCCTCGCGGGCGGCACGTCCCCGCTGACTGCGAGGGAGCGTGACGTGCTGACCGCCGCGCGGCCGGGCACTACCGTGGCCGACATCGCGGACAAGCTGGTCCTGTCCGAAGGGACCGTCCGCAACTACCTGTCCGCCGCGATGGCCAAGACCGGGGCACGCAACCGCGCCGAAGCCGTCCGCATCGCGGACGAACGAGGCTGGCTCTGACCCGGGTGACCTGGCCGGCGTTACGATGAAGGCAAATGCTTGCCACCGTTCTCGCATTCGCCGGTGTCGCCGCGCTCATAAACGTCACCCCTGGCCTGGACACGATGCTGGTACTGCGCACCTCCATCGCCGGTGGCAGGGCAACGGGGCTCGTCAGCGGGCTCGGCATCAATACCGGCTGCCTGGTCTGGGGGGTGGCGGCCGCGGCCGGGGTAACGGAACTGCTCACCGCCTCGCACACCGCCTTCGAGGCAGTGCGGATAGCCGGCGCGGTCTACCTGAGCTGGCTGGGCTGCTGCGCGCTGTGGCGGTCCAGGCGCAGGCGCGGCCGGGAAACGCCGGCGGCCGAGACGGATCATCTGTCGCCGCGCAGGGCGGTCCGCGCGGGTTCCGGACGACTGGCAGCGTTCCGCTCCGGACTCACGACGAATCTGCTCAACCCGAAGGCCGGCTTGTTTTACATGAGCCTGCTGCCGCAGTTCATCCCGCACGGCGCGCCGGTTTTCGGCACGGCGATGCTGCTGACGCTCATCGACGTGGCCGAACTGCTTATCTGGTTCTGCGTCCTGTCCGCCGCGGCCTCCGCGCTGGCCCACCGCATCAACCGGGCATCGTTCCGGCGCAGGATGGAACAGATCAGCGGCCTGGTATTCATCGGCTTTGCCGTCAACTTGGCGATAGACCGCACCTGAGGTCGCCGGCCTACGCGGGGAGGATGGCATTAGCCGTTGTAGCTGAACTCCGCCACCCAGGCCACGGTCATTGTCTCGCGTTTGGCCGGCGCGCCCGCGCCTTGCAGGTTCTCGGACTGCAGGACCATGTTCATCGGCGTGGCCGGCTGCTGAGCGGGAGACTTCACCGCGCTCGCCGGAGCATCGTAGATGATTTTGCCGTCGATGAGCCACTTCACCTCAGAGGGCGTCCATTCCACGCCGTATGTGTGCCACTGCGTACCATTATTGGCGACGCCTTCCGGGCCGTTGGACTGCGCAAATTGCTCCACGCACCCTTGGGTGGGGTCCGGGCCGCAGTAACCGTTCACATTGTTGAACATGAACGCATAGGTATGGTTGCGGCTCCCGCCATGATCATCGTATATGTTGATCTTCGGCCACCAGTTATTGTCGGCGGGCCATAGCAGGAATACGTCGGAGAAGAACATATTGGATGGCTCGCTGTCGCCCTTGATACGCGCGAAATACGCGCCGTACTTCTGGGGTGCCCCGCTGAACTCTATGCCGCACGAGTCGATGCCGGATGCCATGAAGTGCGCCTCGCCGCCGCTGACGGAGCACAAGCTCGGCTCATAAGTGGCAACGTCAGCGGCCTCGCCGCCAGGCACTCCGGTGTAAGCGTGCCAGCCCGCGGGCAGAGAGTCACCGGCGAACTCCTGGGTGTATTTCAGGGTGAAGCCCGGCAGCGAAGTGGGCGGGCGCTGACCGGACGGATCGCCGGCCACTGAGGTTGGAGAAGAGGTGAGCTTGCCGACCGCGGCAAACGCGCCGACTACAAGGGCCACGGCAACAACCGCCGCCGCAATGACACCAGGGTTCCGGAATGGACTGCGCCGCGGTCGCCGAGGCTGGGGCGCCAGTACGCGAACCGGTCCGGTCAGGCCGTGCGTGGCCTGCTCATTTACGACGTCTCCGGCCGGCAGCGGGGCTTGGCCCGGCAGCGGCATGCCGGGCGGCGCCACCTGATGGGAGCGGATCAGCCCGGCCAGCGGCTCCGGCCAGAACGACGCCGGGAACGACGCCTCGCCTGGTACCTGGTGACCGTCCAATGCCCTCAGCACCTCGGACAGCGCAGGACGCCCCGCCGGGTCCTTCGCCAGACAGCCGGCCACCAGGTCGCGCAGCGGCCCGCTCATGTCACCCAGGGCGGGTTCGCCGTGCGCCACCCGGTACTGCACCACCACAGGACTACCGACGCCGAACGGCGCGGCACCAGTGGCGGCATACGCCAGCACACAGCCCAGCGCGAACACGTCGCTGGCCGACCCGACCTGCTCGCCCTCTGCCTGCTCGGGCGACATGAACCCAGGCGAGCCCAGTACCGTCCCGGTGCCCGTCACCGTGGTCCCGTCCAGCGCGCGAGCGATCCCAAAGTCAATGACCCGCGGCCCGTCGGCCGCCAGCAGCACGTTGCGCGGCTTCAGATCCCGGTGTACAAGCCCGCAGGCATGCACCGCGGCCAGCGCTTCGGCCAGCCCCGCGGCCAGGCGCAACACCGCCCCATCCGGCAGCGCCCCGCCCGCCGCCACCGCATCAGCCAGGGACGGGCCGGCCACGAACGTCGTCGCCAGCCACGGCGGCTCGTCGTCAAGTCCGGCGTCCACCACAGGCGCGGTATATGCGCCGCTGACCTGCCGCGCCGCAGCCACCTCCCGCGCGAATCTGGTGCGGAACTGCGGGTCCCTGGCCAGCTCCGGATGGATTACCTTCACCGCCACCGCGAATCCTCCGGGCGACAGGCCCAAGAACACCCGGCCCATCCCGCCCGACCCGAGCGTGGCACGGAGCCGGTATTGGCCCACCCGCCGCGGGTCGTGCGGCCCCAAAATCTCCATCCGACCTCCCACGGGCATCCACACCACCCCGGCCGAGCGACCATTGCCAGTGTGTCCCATAGGCGCCTGGCGCGGCCATCCGCGCACTCCCGGTTCAGGCCAGGGCGAGGACGATGGCGTGCAGGGCCAGGCCCACGCCGGCGCCAACGACCGTGCCATTGATGCGGATGAACTGCAGGTCGCGGCCCAGCAGCAGCTCCAGCTGGCTGGAGGTTTCTGCGGCGTCCCAGCGCTCGATGGTCCCGGTGACCAGGCCGGCGAGCTCGTCGTGGAACTGGTCGGCGAGCGCCCTGGCTGCCGACTCGACCATGCGCTCCAGGCCCTCGTGGAGGCTGCGGTCTGAGTCGAGGCGGCGACCAGTAGCCACCAGCGCGTCGGCCAGTCGGTGGCGCAGTTCGGAGTCCGGGTCAGCGGCCTGCGTCCGCAGGGTTTCCTTGGCTTTCTTCCACAACGACGAGGACCAGTCCCGCAGCCCCGCGCTGCCCAGGATGTCGTACTTGAGGCGCTCCCCGCGCTCGCGCAGCTCAGGGGAGGTCTCGAGGCGGTCGGGCAGACCGGCGAACCACTCGTCGAACAGGTGCCGGGTGTCGTCGTCGGGATCGGCGGCCATCGTAACCAGCCGCTGGCGCAGGCGTTGGTACAAACGGTCGAAGACCCGCCGGTAGACCGCGTCGGGTACCCAGCGGGGCGCCTCGGCCTGGAACAGCTGGCTGAGTTCGTCGTAATGGTCGGCGACATAGCGGTCGGCGGCCGACAGGATGGTGTTGAACAGGTCGGCCTGACGGCCTTCCGCGATGGCGGCGCGCAGGCCCCGGCCGGCCAGCGGCGCCAAGTCGATGGCGTCGAGTGCCCGGGCCAGTTCTGCGGTGAGCTCGCGCTGGACATCCTCGTCCCGCAGCGCCTCGGCCGCCGTGACGACAAGGTCGGCGGCGTGACCAGCGAAGCGGGAGGCGTTGTCCGGGTCGGCCAGCCAGCCTGCGAGCCTGGGAACGATGCGAGCCGAACGGATCCGTTCGGTAAGAACATCGGCGTTGAGGAAGTTTTCCTGCACGAACTGGCCCAGGGTCACGGCGAACTGGTCTTTGCGCTCGACTAGCAGCGCGGTGTGCGGTATCGGCACCCCAAGGGGATGGCGGAACAGGGCCGTCACCGCGAACCAGTCGGCGACGCCGCCCACCATGCTCGCCTCGGCGCCGGCCTGCACGTAGCCGAGGAAAGTGCCGTGGACACCGGCCACGGTCACGGCCACGAATACGACCGTTACCCCGGCGAGGACGGCGGTGGCGCGGCGGCGCGCGACGACAAGGCGGCGCGTTCGCAGCGCCACCGACTCGGGGTCGAGCTTAGAGGCAGGCGAAGCAGACAACCTGGCGGTGTCTTCCATCTAGCAGCCCCTGGTCAGCCGCGGCGCCGGGCGGAGATCGTGGCCGCGTCGGTCGAATAATCCCATCAGCACGTCAGCCCTAGTCTCGCAGGCTCTGACGACCTGATTGGACGCGGACCAGGCTCGCGGTCAGCTAGCGACGTGGCGAGGTCATCGGCGCCCGGGCCAGGTCAACGGCGCCCGGCAGTGCCAGCAGGTACTCGGCGGGCGGGGCCGGGACACCCTCGCGCAGGGTCCAATGATCGGCGTACACGCCGGCAGGAAGCCAGTACTCCACGCCACGAAGGTCGGCGGTGACGACGATGTAGCCGTGCCGCGGGCCGCGCCGGTCCGGGGACGGAACCCAGAACGCGCGTCCAGCACAGCGGGTGAGCCGGGGCCCGACATCCACGATTTCGCCCCACTCGACGTACTCCCATAGCCGTCCGTCGCCGAGAGGGCTGGCCGTGAACGGCGGCCAGTGCAGCAGTTCGCTGGTGCCAGCCATCGGCATCGCCCAGATCTCGGGCAGCGGGGTCGGATCCTCCCAGGTCTCCGGCCGCTCGCAGCGCACGGCGAGCATGACGGTCACCTGCTTGTCGGTGACCCAGCCGAGCAGCGCGCCATCGTACGGCACCGGCATGCCGCAGGTGATCACCCGGCCGACCACGCCGGAAACGGGTTCTCCGGGCCGGATTATCTGGCTAACGCCGTCGCGGCGGTTCCATGAGCGGATGACGAACAGGTCATCGCGGGCCTCGGTAAGGACGAAGAACCGGGTCGACCGGGCGGTGCGGTCCATCACGACCATCGACGGGTGCCGGCCGTCCCCGGCGTCCAGGGTGGTGACCGCCAGCGGGTAGCGACTGAACAGCCGCGAGCATGCCGAGAACAATGATGTGGAGAGCACTGACATGGGTCTGCTCCGGAATGCCGGCTAACCGCGTCCGCCGCCTTCAGCCAGGAATGGGAGCGTGAAGTACACGACGGTACCCGCCGGGGTGCGGTAAAAGCCCCACTCGGCCGACAGACTGGCCACGAGCGTCAGGCCCGGCCCGATTCCCCCGCCGGCCGGGTCGTCCACCACCGGCCAGGTGCGCGAAGTGCCATGGACGTCGACCCGCAGCCGGCCGCGGCCGCAGCGGACGCCGAGCGTGATCGTCTCGCTCACCTCATGCCTGACCGCGTCGCTTGCCAGGTCGCTGGTGAGCAAGATGGCGACATCCGGGTCGACGGGGGCGTGCCAGGCACGGATGGCCGCCCGGACCTGACCGCGGGCTTGGGCCGCCGCGACCGGTCCCGTGGTCAGCCGTACACGGAAGGCGGGAAGCTCGGTCGCGGGGGCGGGAAGTTCGATCTCGCGGGGTGGCGCCATCGTGGTCATCGTTTCCTCACCTCGCGGATGTTCCCAAATGCCGGATTGCACGACAAATCGTGCTGCAAGTTGCAAACCGAGACATCGGTCAGTTGACCGATATCTGATCTGCGGCGGCGTGCCGCCATCCGTCGTCAGAGACGGCCCGTGGCAGTGAGCAGGGCGCGGGCGAACCCGCTCAGCCTCAGCCCGGGCAGCTCTCCGGTCCCGAACCAGGCCAGCTCGCTGAGCTCGCCATCACTGACGACTGGGGAACCCCCGACGACCCGGGCCTCATAAACAGCGGTGACATACGCGACCCGATCTCCGTTCGGGTAACTGACCTCATAGTCTGACCCGCCGAGCACGTCCAGCAGGCCTAGCAGCTGAACCTCGACGCCGATCTCCTCGCGGGCCTCCCGGATCGCCGCCGCGGCCGGCGATTCGCCCACATCAACGGCGCCGCCGAGGATGTCCCACTCGTCGTCATGGCCTGCGTGACGGACCAGCAGCACCCGGCCCGCCTCGTCCACCGGCAAGACCGACACCGAAGGCAACACCAGCAGCTCATGCCCGACAACGGCCCGCAGCCTGGCTATATGCGCAGCGATCCCCATCCGCGCAACCCTACGGCCCTCCCGGGAGCGGATGTCCCGTGACACGTTAGTCGGTCCCCTGCCAATTAACGCGGCCCGTCGGCTGGGTTTGTCGGCCTCTGGCGGCGCCCGGCGGCGCGAGCCGCTGATGTCGCGCGGCCTCACGCGGTTCGAGGAAGCGGCGCTACTGCAGCCGTCCCCGTCGGGGAGGGGGCGGTGGAGACGATGAGGAACTCGCCCTGGTCGCGCAGGTCCTTAAAGGACCCGGACGTCACGATGGCGCAGAGCGCGGTGCTCAGGCACCTGGACCGGCGTGCCGGCACCCTCGTTCGGGAGCCGGGCTACGTGCCGTGTGCGCAGGCCATGGCCAGGCGTGTTGCCTCGCGTCCCTTTCTGGTCCAACGCCTGCACGAATGGTCGCTGTTCAGAGCCGTGGCCCTCTGGCAGCCATGGTCCCGAGACGCGCTGACCGAGGCATCTAACTGGCTTCAGCTCAAGATCGCAGAAAACCCGGACAATATCGAAGCCGCCGTGGTCCTCGCCCAGACCGGCCGCACCAAGCGGATCCGCAGCGCCGCCAGAGCCGCGCTTACGCGACAGGACGGGCGCTTAACCCCAGCCACTCTCATCGGCAGGTCTTGAGTATTTCTGCCTTTCTCCCGGCCATGCCCCGGCCGGTTCCGCAGGCTCCTCCGTGCCCTTTTCGTAGGCCAGGAGGGTGTTCACGAACGTGCGCCGCTCGGGGGGCGTGAGGGGGCTGAGCGCATCCTGCCATGCGGTCGCGCCACGAGCGAGCCAGGCGCGGATGGATGGCTGCTGAGCGTCGGCGATGCTGACGATCCTGCGGCGGCGGTCGTCCTCGTCCTCGCGCCGTTCGAGGACTCCCTTGCGGCTGAGCTCGCCGACCATAAGGCTCGCCGTGGTGGGTGCGACCTCCAGCCGCCCGGCCAGGTCGTTGACGGTCATGGGGCCGTCGAACAGCAGGATGGACAGCAGCGACAGGTGCCGCGGGGCGAGGTCGAGCGACTGCATCTCGGCGGGGACCGGCAGCCGCTTGGCACGCCCGACCAGGCGGGGCATCAGCAGCAGCAGGGCGCGGACCGCCTCGTCAGTGCTCAGGCCGGGCGTCTCCGGCTGCCGGGTTGACATCCCGCCGCCTCCCAATACGCTTTGCATATAAATATGCTTTACTGACAAAGCTATTTTGTAAGTTAGGCACTTTCCTCGATGCTACCGAGAGGCCGCCGCCATGCCCGGACAACAGCACTCACCAGCCCCGGACTTCAACCAGCGAGTCATCGACGAGTTCCGCGCCAACGGCGGCACCGTGGGCGGCGTGTTCCAGGGCACCCCGCTGATCCTGATCACCACCGAGGGCAAGCGCAGCCACAGGCCCCGCACTAACCCGGTCACCTACCTCCGCGACGGCGACCGCTATCTCATCTTCGGCTCCAACCTGGGCCGCCCGGCGCATCCGGGCTGGTACCACAACCTCCTGGCAAGCCCGCAGGTCACGATGGAAGTCAGCACCGGGGACGGGCACGTCAGGACACTCGCCGCCAGCGCCGCCGTCCTCCACGGCGCCGAGCGCGACCGGCTCTACCAGCGCCAGTCCGCCATCAGCCCCGCCTTCAGGGACTACCAGAACAGGACTTCCCGCGCCATCCCCGTAGTCGCCCTCTACCCCCTGGACCTGTCGCACGACAGCGAGCGGAGCCGCTTGATCGGCACGCAGCTTGTTGCCCACCACAACTCACTGCGGGCCCGACTCAGCGGCCTCCGCGCCCGGCTCACCGGGGCCCTCGACGGCGGCCCCGCAAGCGAGGGCGCGGGCCTTGCCGCCCCGGACCTGGCCACCCAATTGCAGCAGCACTGCCTGTTGTACTGCCACAGCCTGGAACTGCACCACATCAGGGAAGACGGCGCCTTCACCGCCTTCGAGCAGCAGTTTCCCCACCTCGCCCCGGTGATCAGCCGTTTGCGGTCCCAGCACCGCACCATGGCAGAGGCCCTCGCGGCCCTTGAGAAGCTCCTGACCGCCACCCGACCGGGCGACGCCGGCGACATCCTCGTCGCGCTCGACAAAGCCGTCACCGGCCTGGAGGAGCATTTCGCCGACGAGGAAGAACACCTCCTCCCCGCGCTTACCAGGTAGGGACCACTCGCGCAGTCCCGAAGGAGCAAGGATCCCTAGCGCCACCCGGGGAGCAGCTTTCCGCGGACCGCGGCCTCGGCCGCGTCGTGGCGTTCCAGCGCGCGCAGCGCCTGGCTGAGCACCGCGGGCGGCAGCCCGGCCGGGTCGATCCCGGCCAGGGAGCGATGGGACGCGGCTCCGACAAGATCACCATCCGTACCGCTGGCGCCGGCTACTGCACTTCCAGGCGAGACGGGCCAACCATTAACTCGCAAACGGACCGGGGACCGGAAGTTGAGGGTCTGCTGCGGTCAGGTACTTGCCGCTCGCGGGTAACCGGGGCGAGCCTGGCAGACACTAACAAGGGTGGACATCTGCGACGGGGATCTGGTCCGGCGGGCCCGGGCCGGGGATGCTGTCGCGTTCCGGCGGCTGGTTGAGCGGCACTGGCCGTCGGCGTGGGCCCGGGCCGCACGGTTGTGCGGGCATGCAGATGACGCGGACGATATCGTCCAGGAGGCGTTCCTGCAGGCCTTTCTGGCCCTGGACCGGTTGCGGGATCCGGACCGGTTCGGCGCCTGGCTGGCTGGCATCATCCGCAACGTGCATCGCGTCGCGGGCCGGCAACAGCAGTTGCTGCTGCTGGCCGAGTGGCCAGAAGGCTTGCATCCGGTCTCGGCCCAGGGACTGCCGTCCGCGGATGACCTGGATCGCGCCGAGGCGCTGCGCGCCGCGGTCGCTGAGCTGCCGGACGGCCAGCGCCGCGCCATCGAGTTGTACTACTACGCCGACCTGCCCGCCGGGCGGATCGCCGGGTCGCCCGGCGCGGCCAAGGCCAGCCTGCACAAGGCGCGCCGCCGACTTCGCGCGCACATCACGGCCCATCGTCCCGATCTCATCCCCATCTCACGGAGGACAGCCATGACCAGCGTCCGCATCGCCTGCGCCGAGCCGCACATAGCCACCAGGCTGGACGGCTCGCACGCTATCGGGCACATCCTGGTGGTGCTGGCCGACGACCCCGGGCACCGGGCGATGGGGCTGTGGCTGCGCACCCGCCAGGGCATGGCGCTGTGGCGCATCTTGGACCGGCTACCCCGCGACGACGAGGCAGGCCAGCCCCCGCACGATTCTTCGGCAGCAGACCTCCCAGCCCGGGAGTACAGCCCCGAGGACCTGGCCGGCAAGCTGCTTGTCGCGGCGGGCGGGAGCGTGACCGGGGTGGACATCGACGAACTGGGGCCCAACGTGCTGGCCGCGCGGATCGAGGTGGCCAGCACGGCCGGCACCCGGCAAGTCACCGCGCCTCCCGGCAGCGCCCTGGCCCTGGCGGCCGCGCTGGAGGTGCCCGTCCGGGTCCCCGACACCCTGATGGACCGGCTGGCCATCCCGGTAACCGGCGATGACCTGCTCGGGCCCTTCACGGCCCGCACGCCCGCCCGCCCGTCCGGGCCGCGCTCCGGGCCGCAGAACCTGGCCTTCGCCCTCGGCCTGGACGGCTGGACCATCGGCGGCAGCTCCCGGGCTGAGGTCACCGGGGCGCACTGGAACGACTACGCGGTGGCCGCGGCCGACGGCGCCGCGGCCCTGTCCGCCGCGGTCCCGCAGCCGTACGGATGTGTCTTCCTTGGCCAGCAGTGGCTCGCAGACGACTACCGCGGCGCCACCGTGACCTTGCGGGCCGAGGTGCGCAGCCGGGACGTGGCCGACCAAGCCGAACTGAGCCTGGTCATCGTCAGCCGGCCCGATCCCCGCCAGCAGCCGGTGTTGCACGCGCCGCCCTCCGATATGCCGCACCCGGTCCAGCGCGTAGACCGGGACCGGCAGGACCTCAGCGAGACCATCACCGGCACACGCGACTGGACCATGTACCAGATCACCGGGCAGGTCCCCGCGGACGCCGAGCACATGGGGTTCGAACTCACCCTCGCCGGCCCCGGCAGCGTCTGGCTGCGCCAGGTGGAACTGGCCCGCACCAGGTAACGAGCCGGCTGCAGAGCGGGCGTAGGCGCACTGGACGCGCAGGACGCAGTCGGCGCAGCGCGGGCGCTGGGCCTTGCAGACCGAACGTCCGTGTTCTATCAGCGCCAGGTGCAGGTCGTAGCGGATCTCGGGCGGGACGGCGACCGACAGGATGCGGTGCGCCTTGTCCGCGGTGATTCCGGCCGGGATCCAGCCGAGCCGGGCGACGATGCGGTGGACGTGCGTATCGACCGGGAAGGCCGCCCGGCCCATGGAGAAGACGAGCACGCAGGCGGCGGTCTTCGGTCCCACGCCTGGCAGTGACGTGAGGTAGTCCTCGACGGCCGCGTCGTCTAGGTCGTTCAGCCGGCTCAGGTCGATACGCCCCTCACGGGCGCTGATCGCGGCCAGGATCTGCTGGATCCTGCGCGCCTTCTGGTCGGCGATGCCGCCGCAGCGGATGGCGTCGGCCACCTGGCCCGCCGGCGCGGCCAGGACCTGCTCCCAGTCCGGAAACAGGTTCTTGAGCTGGGCGAATGCCCGTCCGGAGTTCACATCGGAGGTGTGCTGGGACAGCACGGTGGCGACCACCTCGTCGATGATCGGCAGCCGCGGCTTGGCCACGAACGGGCCCTGGCTGGCACGCAGTAGCCGCTGCGCGGCGGCGATATCCCGCGGGTCCGGCGTCATGACAGGTCCCGGACCAGGTCGTCGGCCACGTGCTCCTCGTAAAGGACGCGTCCGGTCGCGGCCATGACCGCGGCCAGGTCCGGATCCCACGGCGTCGGCTGCGGCGTCCCGGTCAGCCTGACGTGTTCCGCGTCGTCCCGCAGCCCGGCCCGGTAGTCGGCGGAGCCCATCCGCCACGGCCGCGCGCCGTGCCGGCGCATGACCGAACCCGCGATGGCCACACCAGGCCAGTCGAAGTCGCCGTGATAGCGCAGCTCGCCGCCGCCGCCGACGATGACGGCCGCGAGCTGGTGAAACGCCGCCGAAGGCCGCCCCTCCGTGCACAGCAGCGGCGCCGAGCCCGGGCCAAGATCAGCCGCGGCGCGGCGCAGCACGGCCGGGTTCTCGCACACGTAGACGGTGGCGTCGCGGACCGTCGGCCGCAGCGTCATCAGCTGGTGCAAGGTGACCTGGAACGGAACGCCGAGCCGCGCCGCCCCGGCCAGCCACTCGCCAAGCCCGTGGCCCTCGGCCGGGATGTTCAGCACGAGCACCCGGCTGGCCAGGTCGTCGACGACGACGCCGCTGGCCTCCCACAGATCCCGGCGCTCCTCCGCCGTCCCGGGACGACCCGGCCCCGCCCCGGTCTTAAGGGACCCGGTCTTAAAAGACAGCGCCCGCAGCACCAGCGTGGACAGCACGGTGCCGGGGCCGAGTGCCTTCGTGTCGCCGGTGACGTCGGCGGCCAGTGCGGGCAGCAGGATCGGCGCGCCAGCCCGCGCGGCCACGTACTCGAGCACGCGGACCGCCTGGCGCAGGCGTGCCTGCTCGCCCGCCCTGACCAGCCTGGTCAAGGTGCCGTCCCGGCCGATCTCCGCCACCCAGTCCCGGTACCAGGAACAACCGGCGTGCAGCGGGCTGGCCTGCGCCGCCCGCACGGCGGCGTCACGCGCAACGGCCAGCGCGGTGCGCTCGGCGGGACGGTCGCGCAGCGGGCCGCCGAGCTCGGCCAGCAGGTCGGGCAGGCCGCAGCCAGTGGTCTCGCGGACCGCCCGGTCCAGGTCGGCCAGCCGCACCGCGACCCGGTTCGCCCGCGTGTCCCGGTACTGGCCGGTGATGCCGATGATGGCCTTGCGCTCGGCGTCGTCGGGGTCGCCCAGGCTGACCGAGCCGCTCAGGTCGCCGCCGGTACGCTCGAGCGAGCGGCGGGCACGGTCAAGCAGCCGCCGGAACTCGGGCCCGTCATAAGGATTCGGCATCGTCTTCATCATCGTCGGGTTCCGGCTCCGGCGCCGCGTACAGCGTCGAGTCGGTCCCGAGCGGCGCGTGCCGGGTCGGCCGGAAGCCTAGCAACTGCGCGACCAGAGCGTCGTTGTCGGCGTACCCGGCGGAGGCGTCGACTAGCTGGTCGCCGTCCCACAGCATGAGCAGCGAGGAGACGGTGCGCGTGGTCTTGTCGTGGTACATGTCATAGTGCGCGATCATCGGCACGGTCGCGGTGGTGACCCACAGGTCGTGGCCGGTCATGAACAGGTCGAGGTCGAACTTGACCGCCAGGCCGAACAGGTCGGGCTTGTACCGTTCGTCGATGCCCACGAACGCCTCGTCCAGCGCGATCATCCGCGGGCATTGGTCCTTGGCCGAGGAGTACAGCGCATTGGCCGCGGCGAACAGCGGCAGGTGGATGGCGGCCGACTTCTCCCCGCCGGACATGACCGAGTGCTTGGCCCTGGTCAGCCGCGCCTCCGGCTGGCCCGGCTGGATCGCAAGCAGCTCGAACGCGTGCCAGGACCGGTAGTCCAGGACGCTGGCCAGCGCCTCCCGGTAGGTCGCCCGCGGGTGGCCCGCCCGGTACTCCCTGATCATCTCGCGCAGCTGGCTGCGCAGTTCGGCCAGCCGCTCCGGGCCCGGCGAGTCGCGCTCAAGCAGCCGGGACGTGGCCCGTTGCAGTTCGGTGATCTTGTCGGACTGGGCCCAGCGGATGCCGACCGCGATCCCCGACGACATCGGCTTGGACCTGGTGTCGGCGTTCATATCCCTGGTCAGGTCGCGCGCGGCGATCACCCGGCCGTGGATCTGCTGGGCCAGCGCGGCGAGCAGTTCGTCCTCAAGGACCTTGCGTTCCCTGTCCTCAAGGAGCACGCCCTGCTCGGCGGCGCGTTCGGCGATCCTGGTGGCGAACCGGGCGACCGGCTTGCGGCCCTCGTCGTCGATCACGTGCACGGTGACCACGGCGCCAGGTTCCCAGTCCACCCGGTAATCCTCGTCGCAGGCGGCCAGGGCCTCGGTGAAGTCCTTCAGCGCGCCCGACATCCGGTCCGCGGTGTTCTTCAGCGTGCCCTCGGTCACCTGCCGTCCGCCCCTGGTGGCCGCGGCGAACGCGTCCAGGATGTCGGGCACGCCGGGGGGAAGCACCCCGCGCACGGCCGCGACCGCATCCGCCGCAAGGTCGCCCGAAGAGGCCAACGACCCAGCAGAAGCCAGCGACCCAGCAGAAGCCAGCGACCCAGCAGAAGCCAGCGACGCAGCAGAAGCCAGCGACGCAGCCAGGTCCTCGCCTGCACGGGACGGATCGGGCCATCGGGCCGCATCAGGCCAGGCCGCGGCGTCCGTGACCCCGGCCAGCGGGCGCAGGTCGGGCCGGGCGTAGTCGCCGAACTGCGCGGCGTGCTCGTACAGTTGCGCGACGGCCCCGGCCAGCGCCTGGCGCTGGCCGCGCAGTTCCGCCTCGGCCGCGGTGGCCTTGTCGTGCTCGGCCCGGGCCCGCGCGTCAAGCTCCCGGTACGCCACGTCCGCCTCGGCGATCAGCCGCTCCGTTTCCCTGATCTGGTCAAGCACCAGCTGGACGTCGGCGCGCAGGCTGGACTCCAGCGTCCGGAACTCCTCCTCCAAGGCCCGCTGCAGCCGCTCGCGCTCCGCGAGCGCCGTCTCGGCCTCGGCGTACTCGAGCCTGCGACGCTCGATGGCCTCGGCCTGGGCGGTAAGGTCCTCTTCGGCCTGGGCCAGCTTGGCCCGCTCGGCGTGCAGGCCGGTGGCGGCGTTCTCGAACTCCGCGGCGGCCCGGGCGATCGCGTCGACCTGCTCGGCCGCGGTCGGCATCCGGCGTTCGGCCGCGGCCTGCCGCAGCTGCCTGGTCCTGGCGTCGACCTCGGCGATCGCGGCGTCGAGGGCCTTGCGGGCGGCCTCGGTCTGATCCCTGGCCCGGGCGAGCAACGCGGCGTGGGTGGCGACGGCCTCGGCCGCCCTGGCCACCGGGCGGGTGTCAGGCAGTTCCCGCCGGGCCCGGCCGAAGTCCTCAAGCAAGCTCGCGGAACGGTCGAGCTCGGAAATCAGCCGCCGCTCCTGCGCGATGGCGGCAGCGATCAGCTCGTCGCAGGAAGCGAGCCGGACGCGGCGGCGGGCGGCCCGGTTGGTCGCGCCGATGTACTCAGGCGCCGCCTTGGGCCGGGCCCCGGCGTGCACGCCGTAGGTGAACTGCGCCCGAGTGCTGACCGCGGGTACAGCGCCAAGGGCCCCGGCAATGTCGTCGGTGAGCGCGACCGAGCGCAGCGCCGCTACGACCACGGAGGCCGGGACACGGTCCTGGTCCTCGGGCACGAGGACGTCGGCGAGCGTGCGCCCGGCCACCGGAGCAGACGAGCCAGCAGACGGGTCGGCAGAGGGCACAGCAGACGGCACAGCGGACGGCACAGCAGACGGGTCGGCAGACGGCACAGCGGACGGGATGAGGTAGCCGTCCGCCTCAGCCGCGGCCAGCGCCGCCTGCGTCAGCGCAGGATCGGGGTGGACCCAGGCGGTCAGCAGTCCGGCTCCGTAAAGCGCCCCCTCGACGGCCGCGGCCTCGGCCCCGGCGATCCCGTCGGCGAACCGGACGAGCTGCCACAGCGGGGCGCCCGGCCGCCCGGTCCGCTCGGCCGGACGCAGGTCGCTGGCGGGCGGCGCGTCGTCCTGCTCGCCGGCGATCGCGTCGCGTTCGGCGCGGAGGCGGCCCAGCCGCTCGCGGATCTCCCGCAGGTCGGTCTCCAGGTTGGCGCGCGCGGTGATGACCGCGGCCCGGCGTTCGGCGGTACGGTCGTCAAAGACCTCGGTCAGGCTGGTCGCACCGGGCTCCCCTATCCGTTCCAGTGCCAAAAACAGCGGCGCCGCTCCATCAACCAAAAGCCCGGCCCAGCGCTCAGCCCAGGCGGTCAGCTGGGACGCGGCCGCCTGGCGGGAACCGGCCAGGCGGGCATCCGCGGCCGCGCACTCCTGCTCCTGCGACGCCTCCGCGGTCTGCTTGCCGCCGAGGTCGGTCTCGAGGAACCCGCGCCGTTCGCCGGCCTGCCGGAGCAAGTCAAGCAGCCGACGGATCTCACCCACGTCGTCGCGGCGGGCCGCCACCCGCGCCCGCGCCGCCACCAGCAGGTCGTCGCCCGGATCCACCGGGCCGAAACCGTCGTCGGCGATGCCGGACCGCTGCGCCGCGTCGGCCAGTTCCCCGGCAAACCTGGCCTCGCCCGCCCGGGCCTCGGCCGCCCGCCGCTCGAGCGTGCGCGCCCTCTGCTCGGCCTCGCCGAGCAGAGCACCATCCCGGGAAAGTCCGCGCCGGATGCCCGAGGCCTCTCGCGCCCCGGCGGCCACCTCGCGGCGCTTGTCCTCGATCCGGCCCTGCGCCTTGTACTCCTCGGAGTTCCTCAGCCCGGCCAGGCGGCCCTGCAATTGCAGGCCCTCGTCCCGGCGGGCGTCCCGGTCCGCTTCTGCCTGCCGTTCCGCCGACAACGCGCCGCCGAAGGACGCGGCGGCCACGACGATCCGCTCCGCGTGCCCGGCCGCCGCGTCGGCCCGCGCCTGCACCCGGTCAAGCTCGAACCTCACGTGCGCCCGCAGGTACGCGGTGTAATGGGCCAGAAAGTCCCTGACCGCCGCGTCCGCCGCGGTCAGGTCGTCGAACAGCTTCTGCACCGCGGCGAGGTTCTCGAAGTCGCGCGCGGCCTGCTGCACCAGGTGCTCGTCCACCGGGCTAAGCCCCGACGTCAGCGTGTCCGACACCTTGACCGGGTCGAGGTCCTTGGCCAGCATCGGGCGGCGCAGCGCGAGCAGCAGGTCGAGGAGCTGGGCGTACCGCTCCCGGCCCAGGCCGAACAGCCTGGCGTCCACCAGATCCCGGTACTCGGTCGCGGTCTTGCGCCAGGCGTCAGGCTCGAGCACGGCCCGCAGCTGGCGTTCGGTCAGCGGGCGGGAATCCGCAGAAAGCAGGCCGAAGTCGTTGCCGAGCCGCCTGCCGGTGACGTAGAACGACATCCGCACGCCGTCGGTATTGCGGTGCGCGCGCATCCCGATGATCAAGGTGACGGTCTGCGAGCCACCCCGGGCGAACTCCATCCACGCGTAGCCGTATTCCGATTCCTGGCCCCGGTACAGCAGGTTGGACTTCATCGTCCGGTTCTCGCCGCTGAACGGGTCGAGCCGTCGTGAGTCGGCCACCCCGTCGAGCACGAACGGGAAAAGCACCTCGAGCGCCTTGGTCTTGCCCGACCCGTTGTGGCCGCGCAGCGCTAGCCGGCCGTCGGCGAACATCCACTCCTCGTCGACGTAGTCCCACACGTTGATCACGCCCGCGCGGGTGGGCCTGAACCGGTCGTTCATGAAAGCTCCAGGGCCATCTGCCCGTCGGCGTGCCGGGCGGGCAGCGCCAGCTTGATGTTGCGGTAGCGGGCGGCGGCCGGGAGGACAAGCACGCCGCCCGGCACCGGGCGCAGCAGCCGCAGGTCGGCCAGGAACGAAAGCGCCGCGACCAGCAGCCCGCGCGGATCATGCTGCCAGGCCGTGGTGAACGAGGTGGCGCCGAGCTCGTCGTACAGCTCGTCGATCATGGCTCGCAGCGTGCTGTGCTCGAGGAACGGCCCTGCGAGCGGTGGGGCGAGCGGGGGGACCTGGGCGCGCACCACGGCCCGTTCGGAATCATCCAAGGCGTCGGCCGGGGCGGACCAGGCCAGCTCTTGCACCACCCCGGCGGCCGGCAGCGCCGAGTCGATCCGGGCCAGCAGGTCACGCTGGTCTTCGGCCTCGGTGGGCACCGGCAGGGTGGCCGGGGTCTGGTCGGGGTCCTCGATCAGGTCGGCGATCTTGGCCAGCAGCAGCCCGGCCGCGCGGTTGACCGCGCCGCCGCGGCCGGGGAACGGCCGGTCGGTGAACCTGCCGTCGGCGTCGGCGAGCATGATCCCCTCGGCCCGGCGCTCGGCCGCCAGCCCGGTCAGCCGGGTGAGGCTGTCGGCCAGGCCGCTCTGCCGCAGCGCCTCGGCGATCTCGGGCTCGACCAGCGCGTAGTAGACGACCGGGTACTCAAGCAGCACGCGGGCCGCGCGCTGCGCCGCGGCCTCGCGCTGCGCGCTGCGCTTGGCGCTGACGAACGTGCTGTCCAGCAGGCCGGCGGCGCTGGTCAGGTGCTGCAGCGGGCGGGCCGGGCGGAACAGCGCGGCGCAGATGTCGTGATCGATGTCGTACAGCGCGTCGCCTCGTTCGGTGTCGGCGGCCCAGGCCTCGAGCGAGCCGTCGGACAGCCGCAGCGCGCCGCGGTCCACCAGCCAGTCGAGCACGTCCACGACCGCGGCCTTGTGCGCGGTGACCGTCGGGTCGAAACCGAGGCCGTCGATCGCGTTCGCCGCCGGGGTGAACGCGCGCACCAGGTCGGCCAGGCTGATCTCCACCCGCGATCGCTGGAAGCTCGCGAGCACGAGACAAAGGTAGGCCAGCCGACGCCGGTCGAACGGCCGGCCGGAGCGAGAGGAGAAGATCGCCGACTGGGTGGGGTCGAGCGCGTCGAGGCGGCGGCTGAGGCGCACCTGGCGCGTCGTCGCGATCAGCGTGTAGCCGAGCAGGTCGCGGAAGTCGGCGGTCATCTGGTCGGCCCAGCGCAGCACCTGCTCGAGGATCCCCGGACGCGGCCTGGTCGCGGTGATCACGTCGTGCGTGAGCACCAGCCGTACCGCGTGCTGGTAGGAGCCGAGGTCGCTGAGCGGCACGGTCCTCTGGTTCATCGCCTGTGTCACCGGTGCCCCGCAGGTTCCAGCTGGAGCTGGAAGCCGGGCAGGTGCAGGACACCATTTTTTGTCCGAACGGAGCTGCCTGCGTCATGTGGGACAAGGCGCATCGTCAGCACGTCGTTGCCGCCCGCCGCGGCGGCCAGCCGGCCGGCCACCACGGTGCGTGCCTCGGTGGCCAGCGTGAGCAGGCGAAGCAGCACCCTGGTCTCGGCGTCGTCGAGCACCCGGTCGTGCGCGCCGTCGTGCAGGAGCCGGCGTGCGGCCTCCCGCTCGGCCTGGCGTTCGGCCAGCTGGCGGCGGCGGAGTTCGGCCCGGATGGCCGGGTTGGCCCTGGCCGGCTGCGGAACGCCCGGGGTCGGCGCCTTGCCCCGCCGGAACAACGTCACCGAGATCTCCACGCCGGGCGCGTCCCACCAGGCGGCGCGGGGTGAGATCTGCTCGGCGTCGTCGTGCGCGCCGCCGAGATGCCGGGCCGATGAGATGTTGAACGCCGCCGACATCAGCGCGTAGGCCGCCGCCTCGTCGGGCGTGTTGAACACCCACTCGGCCAGGTGGCGGAGCTGGGAGGACCGGTTCACCCCGCCGCGCTGGGCCTCGGTGACCTGCCGGAGCAGCGCGATGACCGCGGACACGGCGGCACGGGTGGCGGTCCGCAGGCCCTCGGCCCTTGACGTCGTCTCGTCGGCGAACCAGGCGCGGAGCGCGGCCCAGCGGCGGCGCCAGTCGTCAAGCAGTTCGCCGGGGGCCAGGAACGGGCGTTCGTCGGCCTCGGCCGCCAGGCGCAGCATCGCGTCAGGGCCTACGTCCGTTCCGGCGGCGGTTTCCGCCTCGGCCACGGCGGCGGCGAGGCGGGGCAGGTAGCGGTCCAGCTCGGCCATGAACTCGGTCATGTGCGTGAGCAGCGCGTTTTTGTACCGCAGGAAGGTATCGGGCGAGGTGTCGGTGGACCGGATGATCTCGCCAAGCGTCAGGTGGAACTGCGCCGCGCGACGGGACATGTCGTCAAGCACCGTGTCCAGGCGGGACAGCCTGCGGTAGACCTGCTCACCGTCCCGGGCCCTGGTGGCCGCGGCCAGAGCCTTGAGGTCGTCGAGGATGTCGGAGAACACCAGGCGGGACAAGTTCGCGTCCCTGATGCGGGCGCTGAGCACGTCCTCCACCGCGGCGAACGCGCGGTAGCCGAGCTCGCTGAACTGGTAGACGGACTGCCGGTTCCTGTACCTGGCCAGGCTGCCTGCCCGGGAGGCGTCCTCCAGCCGGTGCACCATGCCGTCCTCGGCCAGCGCGTCGAGCTTCTCCCGCAGGCCGCCGTCCAGCCTGGGTACCTCGTCGTGGCTCGCGGCGAGTTCGGTCGCCGCGGCCGCGACGTCATCGGTGTGCGCCTGGATCTGGTGCACGCTTCGTAGCCGGTCAAGGGCCCGGAGCACCCACAGGTACGCGATGTGGTCGTCGCGCCGGGTGAAGTTGAACAGCCGGAACCTGTCGCTGACGGCAAGCGCGTCGAGATCCAGCGAGTTCCGCTCGCCGCGCTCTTCGCCATCACCGGTCACAATCCAGAATGCTATGCGTCAGAGGTTGCCGTTCTCGCGGCTGTAGAACGGGATGGCGGCCGAGACGCCGAACGCGTTGGCCGGGGCCCGGATCAGCCACTGCTCGGCTCCGCTGCCTGGATCGAACCACAGCAGCGAGTTGCTGCCTTCGCAGCTGGTCGGGGCCTGGATCAGCAGGCGGGAGCCGAGCGCGGTCAGCACGTGGTTATCACCCTCGGTATTCGGCACCTTGACCAGCGTGATCGAGCCGTTGCTCGCCTGCTTGAAGATCTGCAGCACGGCGCATGGCCCGGCTGACTGCAGGTAAAGCCCGCTGGACAGCTGCCAGGCGTCGAGATCACCGAGGTCGCCGCTGCTTTCTTTGCGCTGCGGGGTCAGCGCCGTCGGACGGGCGCCGCTGACCGGGACCAGCCAGAGGCGCGAGATGGCGGAGTTCGGCGGCGGGCAGGAGGCCAGAATCGTGCCGCTGTTCCACCAGCGGACCGGGTTGCAGCTATTCTCGCTCGTGCCTGGGATCGGCAGGTTGCGGATGAGCGTGCCGCCGTTGCTTACCAGCTTGAGGCCGTTGCTGGTACCGGTCACGAACTCGGTGCCTGACGGCGCGTACAACACCTGGCCGTCCGCTGAGTACCCGAGACGCTGAAGCAGCCGGCCGGACAGGCTGTAGCGGGCCAGGCTGGTGCCCGTGCCCGATACCTGGCCGCCGATGATGTTCAGTCCGCGCGGCGTGGTGAACCCGATCGGGGACGCGGCGTCCTGCATGACGAACGTGCTCACCTGGCCGGTGGCGAGGGTGAGTACTTCGGTGCCGCCCTTGCCCGAGAAGACCTGGAACAGTGCGCGCTGGCCGTCCGGCGACCAGGCCATCAGCTGCGGCGCGGTCCGCCAGTTCGGCCAGCTGGCCAGCTGGTACCTGGTGCCGGACGGGCTGAGCAGGTACAGCTCCTCCGGCCCTGACTCGCTCCCCTGCTTCGCCGACGTGTACTGCGTCAGGACCCAGCCGGATCCGACGCGGCTCCATGGCACGCTGGCCCGCGCGGTGCCGCTCCACGCGGCGGCCGACCGCGCCGCCGGCTGGGCTGCGGCGACCTCGGCCGTGGCCACGGTTGCGACCAGGACGGCGCTCACCATCGCGGTCACGATCGCGGTCAGGGTCCCCCGGCTTAGTCTCATGCCATGATGACGCGCCGACAGGCCGCGCGGTTGGCCCGGCTTGTCCGGAAAGCGGCGTTTTACCGCTGGAACGACTGCGTGCCCGCGGCTCCTGCTTAAGCGGGTCGTGGCCGACGGGCAGGCTCCGGCGCGGTGGACTCCGGTGCAGCCGACTCCGGCGGGACATAGCGACCGCCGCGCAGGAGGGAGGCGAAGGCGGCTACGGCCGACAGCGCGGTGGCGACCGCGAGCACCACGACCAGGCCCTGGTGGAACGGGCCCGAGATGAGCGAAGGGAAGAACTCCCGGCCGACCAGGACCTCGCGGCTGGCGGCGGGCAGGGTGGACAGCACGTGAGCGGAGGCCAGCAGGTGCTCGACGGGATTGACCCCGAGCACGGCGGCGAACAGCGAAGAAACCGGCGGCAGCGAGCCGATCTGATGGGCGAGGGCATGCGGGACGCCGTGCGCCTCCAGGCCGCTGGTCAGCGTCTGCGGCAGGCTGGCCGAAAGCCCGGCGATCATCAGCGAGAAGAACACGCCAATCGACAGCGCCGTGCCTGAGTTCTGGAATGTCGAGCGCATGCCCGAGGCCGCGCCGCGGTGCCTGGCCGGGACGCTGCCCATGATCGAGGAGGAGTTGGGCGAGCCGAACATGCCGCTGCCGATTCCGTTCAGCGTGATGATCAGCGCGAATGCCCAGTAAGGGAAGCTGACAGGCAGCAGCATCATGCCGATGAAGCTGCCGCCGAACACCACCATCCCGGCGGTGGCGATGCCGCGGGAGCCGAACCGGTCCGACAGGATCCCTGAAGTCGGGCCGGACACGAGGAACCCGGCGGTAAGCGGCAGCAGAAAGATGCCCGCCCACAGCGGCGTTTCGGCGAAGTCATAGCCGTGTAGCGGCAGCCAGATCCCCTGCAGCCAGATGATCAGCATGAACTGCAGGCCGCCCCGGGCGATGGCCACGACCAGGCCCGCGATGCTGCCGGCGGTAAACGCCCTGATCCGGAACAAGGCGAGCTGGAACATCGGCTCGGCGATCTTGGTCTCGATGACGACGAACACGATGAGCAGTGCCACGCCCCCCGCGATCAGGCCGATTACCGTGGGGTTGGTCCAGCCCATGGCATGGCCCTGATACGGCTGGATGCCCTCGGTGATGCCGACAAGGACCGCGCCGAGGCCGACGGCGAAGGTGGCGTTGCCCCACCAGTCGACGCGGGCGCGGTGCCGTTCCCCGGTCTCCTTCAGGCGCAGGTAGGCCCACAGCGTGCCGAACACCCCGACCGGCACGTTGACCCAGAACACCGCGCGCCAGTCGATGGCGGCCAGCAGCCCCCCGGCGACCAGGCCGACGAACTGGCCGGCCAGGCCGGCGATCTGGTTGGTGCCGAGCGCGAAGCCGCGCCGTTCGGCCGGGAACGCGTCGGTCAAGATCGCGGCCGAGTTCGCCATCAGCATGGATCCGCCGGTGGCCTGCAGCAGCCGCCAGCCGATCAGCCACATCGCGCCGCCGCCCGCGTGGAACGGGTCGAACGACAGCAGAACCGAGGCGAGGGTGAAGACGACGAAACCGGCGTTGTAGATCTTCACCCGGCCGTACATGTCGCCGAGCCGGCCGAGGCTGACCACGAGGACGGCCTGGACGAGCCGGTATCCCATGATCATCCACAGCAGGTAGAAGATGCTGCCAGGAGCCAGCGGATCCAGCCCTATCCCGCGGAAGATGGCCGGCAGGGCGATGATGACGATCGAGCCGTCGAGCGTCGCCATGAACATGGCCGCGGTCGTATTCGCGAGCGCCACCCACCTGTAGCGATCATCGCTACCGGCTGCCATGAACTCTCCCCTTCGAATCGGGTCCTCAGACGCTCTCGGCCAGCCGCTCGATCAGCGGGGCCGCGGCCCTCAGCTGATCCAGTTCCGCGGGCGTGAACCCGGCCGCCAGCGCCCGCGCCACCTGCGAGATCCGCGCGTTGCGCTTGTCGCTGAGCGCGGAAAGGCCCACCTCGGTGATCGACATCACGGCGCGCCTGCCGTCGGCCGGATCGGATTCGCGCTTGATCAGGCCACGCGCCTCCAGCGCGCCCAGCGTGGCACCCATCGACTGCACGCTGATCTGCTCGGCCCTGGCCAGCGCCGTCACGGTGGCCGCACCGTCGCGCTCCAGGCGCCGCAGCGCCGAGGACTCCGGCAGCGACAAGCCTCCCTGGGCCGGCGTCTGCCGCAACTGGCGCCGGAATAGGCCCAAGCTCAGATACAGGGCCGCGGCCGTCTCCCAGACATCCTGTTCCGCGAGCATATACCAAGGCTAACCTTACAAGCTTAGTCTTGCAAATTCCGCGATTCCCAGCCCCCTGGCCTGCGAGTTTCGGCGGCCGGCGTAACGGGCAGGCGGCACGTTATGGCAGGTACCGCACGTCCGCGAGCCGACCCCATGCCGGCCTGGGCCGAACCGCAGCTTGCCACGCTCACCCACGACCTGTTTTCCAGCCCGGACTGGGTCTTCGAGCGCAAGCTCGACGGGGAACGATGCCTGGCCTTCGCCGACCGTTCCCGTGTCCGGCTGATGAGCCGCACCAAGCGGGAGATCACCACCACGTTCCCGGAGATCGCCGAGGCCGTGACCGCGCAGCGGCACGGTGACCTGGTGGTGGACGGGGAGATCGTGGCGTTCGACGGTGCCCAGACCCGGTTCGGGCGGCTGCAGCAGCGGCTGGGCCTGGCCCGGCCCGGGCCGCGGCTGCTCAACGCCGTTCCCGTGTATTACTACCTGTTCGACGTGCTGTACGCCGACGGCAGGGACCTCAGGCGGCTGCCGTTCCTCGAGCGCAAACGGCTGCTAGCCCGGGTGCTTGCCTTCCGTGACCCGCTGCGGTTCACCGAGCATCGCGGGCGCGATGGCGAGGCCTTCTGGCAGCAGGCCTGCCGTGACGGCTGGGAGGGCCTGATCGCTAAGCGCGCCGGGGCCCGCTACCGGGGCGGGCGCAGCCGGGATTGGCTGAAGTTCAAGTGCGAGAGCGCTCAGGAGTTCGTGATTGGCGGCTACACCGATCCGCAGCGATCCCGGATCGGCCTCGGCGCCCTCCTGCTCGGGTACTACGACCGCGGCGGCGACCTCGTCTACGCCGGCAAGGTCGGTACCGGGTTCGACACCAGAACGCTGCGCAGCCTGCACCAGA
>Ga0335075_10003028_pt1 | contig 26888 bp, 21 predicted proteins | sample Lox_Sample_24_FD_206723 | JGI IMG/M metagenome (GOLD analysis project Ga0335075, IMG submission 206723) | Soil microbial communities from Loxahatchee National Wildlife Refuge, Florida, United States - Lox_Sample_2.4 | ecosystem: Environmental > Terrestrial > Soil > Wetlands | place: USA...
CTTTCTTAAGAGCGTAGAAGGGCCCGATTTCCCGGGCGGGTATTCCAACCGCCTTCTCATCAGGGATGCCGATGGCCATCGTCTGGCCCGCGCCGGGGCCGATCAGGGCCAGGGAGTGCAGATCCTCTGGGGTGAGTGGCAAGGCGCGATCGTCGTTCTTCAGCAGCACCGCCGCGTCTTCGCCGGTCTTCTCGACCACCGAAGCATCGGCGGCGGTATCGATCGGAGTGATGGAGTGCTTCGTTTTGCCATCGAGGAGGCCGAAGCGATCCATCTGGCAGAGAATGTGCCCGACGGCGCGATCGATGTCGGCTTCGGTGACCGCGCCCGAATGCACTGCGGCGTGCAGCGTGTCGACCATGTTGGTTTTCGCCATCGGTCCCGGCATTTCGAGATCCAGACCATCCTTCACGAAATACGGCGTGTGATTCGCGCCCCAGTCCGACGTGACGAATCCGCGGAATCCCACCTGATCGCGCAGGACTGTGATCAGCGTGTCGGGGTTGTTGCATGCGTAGGCACCGTTAATCTTGTTATAGGAGCACATGATGGAAGCAACGCCGGCGCGCACCGCGGCGGCGAAGGGCGCGACGTAGATCTCATGCAGCGCCTGCGGCCCGATGAAGACGTCGGTGCTGCCGTCGTATCCGACGTAATGCTTGGCCTGCGCCAGGATGCCCTGGCTTTGAATGCCTTCGATCTCTGCGGCTGCAATCTCTCCGGTCAGCAACGGGTCTTCGCCGAAGGTGTTGTAGCCGCGGGCGAAGGTCAGGTCGCGGTCCATGTTGATGAAGGGCTGCAACACGACGTCAATGCCCAGCGACCGCGCGTCGCGCGCGATCACGATCCCATTCTGCCGTGCATCCTCGCGGCTGAACGTCGCCGCCAGGCCCATGGTGGCCGTGAGAGCCGTCGATGGCACCCGCGTGAGCACACCCGGCGGTCCGTCGGCAAAGCGCATCGACGGAATGCCCAGCCGCGGCACGCCTGCCAGGTATCCGGCCTGGCCCTGGAAGGTTGCGGGATTCTCGTCGGAACCATCCAGTATGCCGACCTTCTCGGCAAAGGTCATCTCCCTGATGAGTTTGTCGACGCGTGGGTTTCCGGTAATCGGCGAGGCCGTGGTTTCAGCCTGCGTTTGCGGCGGATTTGCGCCCAATGCAGCGGCGATTACAGTGCACGCCAGCAAGGCGGCAGCGCAAAACGGCATTGCCCAGCCGGATCCTTTCCTGCGTTCCATAGGCCTCCAGAGCGATTGTGTTTCAGCTCACCTGCAGATACGTGGTGTAAGGCAGGTCGCCGACAGACGTGAACGGGATCAGCCTTACCGGGCCGCCGGCTGAGTTGGCCTGCCACTGGCGCTCGCTGACTCGCGTCGCGGCCAGCAGCTGCTGCCGGGTGATCCGCGGCAGGGGGTTATCAACGCGCTCCTTCACCGCCATCAGCACCAGTGGGCCGCGGAGCAAAGCCACGGTATCGGTGTGGCGCGCGTCGATCGCCTCCAGACGCATCGGCAGCGGAAGCTCCAGATCGACACGGTCGCCGCTGGACCATTCGCGCCGCACGGCTGCAAATTGCCCGGGCATCGCGAGGCCGGCCTGGCGCTTGCCGTTGACGAAGATCTCCGCGCCCGTAGCCCAGGCAGGAATGCGAAAGTGAAGCGTCTGATCCACAGGCTGCGAGCTGGTCAACGTGAATGCGACGTTCTGCTCGAAGGGATAGCCGCCCTCCTGCGTGAGCGAGAGAGCCGCGCCACTGGCCGCCCAGCGCAGCGTGGAAGGAATATAGAGGTTGACGTAGACCGCCTCCGGGCCGCGGAAATAGGTGTTGATGCGGTAGTCCGTCGCCACCTGCGGCAGCGTGCCCGAGCAGCAGGGCCAGCTGGAGACGTGGTACACGCGCGTGCCGTCGAAGTTGTAATCGGAGTAGTAGAACGCGTGGCCGTTCTCCTCGATCGGCTTGGCTCCCAGCACGGTGTTGTACATCACCCGTTCCATGCTGTCGCCATAGCGCGCGTCGCGTGTGATGCGCAGCAGGTAGCGGGTGAGCTTGAAATGCGCGTAGGAGCCGCAGGGCGTCTCGAAGCTGGCGTGCGTGTTGCTGAGGCTCGCGTAGACGTCGTTGCTGTCGGGCGCGCGCAGCTGTTCGTCAGGACCCCAGCCGCCGGTAGCGTAGCTTTGTGCCAGCACCATGTCAAAGCCGTTTTGTCCGGCGCGCAGATGCTTTTCGCTGCCCACCACCATCCAGGCCATCACCGCGGAATTCAGCGAGTTCACGTAGCTGTAGGCGTGGCGCCCCTGCAGCACGTTTTCGCCGCGCGAGAGCGGATCGAACCACGTTTTGTCGTCGAGGTATTGGCGGCCAAGGTCGAAATAGCGGCGTCCCGCCCCGCGCTGATACGCGAGGAACAGGTTCTCCGGCATCGTGTACGACTCATCCCACGTCCACGACTGATCGTCGGCAGGCTTATCCATGCGCCAGCGTAGATTGTGCTCGACGGCGTGGCCGGGCAGGTGCGGCAGCGCGGCGTTGGTCGTTTGCTCCAGGATCGCCAGCGCCTGCGGATCGTGCACCAGGGTGTGCGAGTCCAGCAGGCCGAGCAGCAGCTTGTCGTAGGTGTACGCGGGAAAGCGGTTCAGCTCGTAAAACTGACCGGAGATGGTCTGCGCGTAGAGCTGATTCAGGCGCAGAACGCGGTCGCGCGTGGCGGCATCACCGGTGATTGCATAGGCGCGGGCCAGCGCCGAGACCCACTGCCCGAAGGTGCACCCCGGGGCAAAACCGCAGTCGAAATTTTTCCGGTAGTCGTAATTCGGATCGTAGTGGTACCAGCCGCCAAGGTCTTCGCCCGGCGCGGGCAGTCCGGACATCTGCCGGAAGGGCTTGAGCAGGCTGTCGTCGCTGAGCGACATCAGCACGGCCTGCGTCTCGCGCAGCTGGTTCTCGTGCGGATCGCTGCTGAGGATCACGTCGCCGTAGCCGAACTCAGCAAGCGGCGGACCGGCTGGCAGCTTCGATCCCCACGCCAGGCCGCGCCAGGAAGTATTGCCGGCGGCGGCAGCGGCCGCCAGCGTCCCCATTTGCAGAAACCCACGGCGCGAAAGCTGCACCTTTTTTCTCGAAGCCATCGAATTCTCTCCCCTGCTCATTTTGACGCGCCGATCCTCCGCTCGCATCCACGCCGCGTCATTTCCAGACAAAAGTCGCTACCGCGCCCGCAACCAGCGTGGCCGTCACACTCCTGTGACGCCAATGAATCGCAAATTTCTGCGCGGTTGCTCCGGGGTTGGCCACGATGAGCACCCGCTGTCCGCGCGGCGTAACGTAAGCGACGTTGGGCAATCCGTCAGGAACGCTGGAAGCGATGCGAATGGAGCCCGGCGGAACGAATTTCGATGCGTGAGCGATGGTGTACCACGCGGCGTTGCGCGTCACCCGATTGCCGTCCAGGGTGATTGCCCCCTCGCACACCGGGCACCCTCCGTCACTGGTATGCGGCCCGAACGTCGGACCGGCGGCCAGATTCCACAACAGGACGTTGCGGCTCCAGTTGCGCGGCGCGCCGATTACCAGGTCAGCGACGGGCTGAGCGATATCGAGGTGAGGATCATCAGGAGTATCTACCACCATCTGCTCGGTGAAGTAAATGTTCTTGTTCGGGTACGCATCGTGGACTTTGGTGAGCGCCGTGATATCGCCTGCGTAGAGATGAAAGGCGCTGCCATCCACATATGGCCGCGCCGCCGGATCGGCCAGGATGGTCAGCGGATAGTCCGGCCGGTCGCAGTTGTGGTCGTAGACGATGATTTTCGTGCGCAGTCCCGCGCTCCGGAAGGCCGGCCCCAGCGATTGCCTGATGAACTGATCTTCCTCGTTCGCCTGCATCACCATGCTCGGCGTGTTGTCGGGGTTCAGCGGCTCGTTCTGCGGCGTGATGGCGGCGATGCCGATCCCGTTGTCCTTCATCGTCCGGATATAGCGCACAAAGTAGCGTGCGTACAGATCGTAGTATTCCGGCTTCAGGCTGCCGCCTTTCAGCTGGTCGTTCGTCTTCATCCACGCCGGCGCCGACCATGGCGTGGCCAGGATGGGGATCGATGGATTGATGGCGAGGATTTCCTTCAGCACCGGGACGACGGAGGTCTGATCCGGGCCGAGGCTGAAGTGCTGGAGATCGGTGTCGGTATCGCCCGGCGGTAGATCGTCGTACGTGAACGGATGGTCGTTCATGTCGGACGAGCCGAGGCTGATGCGGATATAACTCAGCCCGATATCGGCTGGCCCGCGTCCGAACATTTCCTGCAGCAATGCATGGCGCTGCGGCGCATCCATCCGCATCAGGAGCTGCGCGCTGCCGCCGGTCAGCGCGAGCCCAAAGCCGTCCATGGTCTGGAACTTCCTGTGGCCGTCGATATCAATGGCCGGGAGCGACGGTGAGGAGCGTGCAAAGGGCAGTGGCGCCTGCTCTGCGAGCAGCGAAATGCGATCCGGCGTCGTCAGCCACCAGGAGACATCCCCTTTGCGCTGGCCGTGAGCCGGGAGCCCGGGAATCGACACCAGAGCAGCAAGCAGATACGTCAGAATCGTAGAGCGCATAGATCTCCGTGGCGTGTTGCGCCGTGTTTGGCTCGCAGCAAGTAAGTGAATGGGGTGGCCGGACCCGGCACCTGCGCGCCGCAAATCAGAGCTAAGCCGGCAAAGAGAATGTGGGGCGCTTACCAACACGATCCGACTTTCCCTCAATGGTTCGCAATGGCATAGCGGACCAACCAGATTATAGGGCGAGCCTATTCGTCGGGTGGGATTCGGGGGCAACAACTTAATCGGGGATTCTGGCGGAGAGACAGGGATTCGAACCCTGGATGCCCTTTCGAGCATACACGCTTTCCAAGCGTGCGCCTTCAGCCACTCGGCCATCTCTCCGCGAAGGCGATGCGTGGGCTCGCTACCCTTGAATCTACCACAGGGCCGCTTGGCGAAGGCCCGTCTACAATAGGCCATTCCCATGGCTTCCGAGCAGGAAATTCAGGTGCTGGAACCGCACGAACAGCCGCCACGGCTGGGCGCGGAGCTGCGCTCGCTGCTGGGGCTGGCCATTCCGGTGGTGCTGTCGGAGCTGGGATGGATGACGATGACCATCGTGGACCTGGTCATGGTGGGGCGGCTAAGTCCGGATGCGATTGGGGCGGTGGGGCTGGGAAATGCGATCTACTATGCGCCGTCGCTGTTCGGGATCGGGTTGCTGCTGGGGCTGGACACGGTGGTTTCGCAGTCGTGGGGCGCGGGGCGCTACGACGATTGCCATCGCTGGCTGGCGCAGGGGATGTACATCGCGGCAGTATTCACGCCTTTGCTGATGCTGTCGATGCTGGCAGCACAGTGGATCTTCACCGGGCACGGTGTCGATCCGACGGTGGCGCGGCTGACACGGTCGTACGTACTGATTCTGAACTGGGGGACGCTGCCGCTGCTGGTGTATGGAGGGTTCCGGCGGTATCTGCAGGGAGTGGGGCGAGTGCGGCCGGTGGCCTTTGCGCTGATCACGGCGAACCTGGTGAATCTCGCGGGCAACTGGGTGCTGATTTACGGACATTTTGGATTTCCGACGATGGGCGTGCGGGGTTCGGCGCTGTCGACATGCGCGGCGCGCGTCTACATGGCAGCAGTGCTGGTGTGGGCGGCGTGGGCGCACGAAGCGAAACGCGGCCACGCGTTCTTCGTGCATTGGCCGGGGCTGGACTGGATACGGCTGCGCGAACTGCTGCGGCTGGGATTGCCGGCGGCTTCGCAGGTGGTGCTGGAGGTCGCGGCCTTTGGGGCGGCGACGGTGATGGCATCGCATCTGACGCCCATTGCGCTGGCGACGCATGAGATCGTGCTCAGCTGCGCTGCGTACACCTATATGGTCCCGCTGGGGATCTCCGCGGCAGCGGCGGTCGCGGTTGGGCATGCGGTGGGCGCGGGCGACGCAGCGCGGGCGCGGCGGGCGGGATGGCTGGCCATTGCGCTCGGCGTCGGGTTCATGGCGCTGATGGCAGTGCTGCTGGTCACCGTGCCGCGGGCGATTCTGCACATCTGGACCGGCGATGCGCGGGTGGTGGCGCTGGGCGCGCACATCCTGGTGATTGTGGCAGCGTTCCAGATTTTCGATGGGACGCAGACGGTGTCGACCGGCGCACTGCGCGGGCTGGGTGAGACGCGCTTCCCGATGGCAATGAACTTCGCAGGCTACTGGATTTTGGGATTGCCGCTGGGCGCGCTGCTGTGCTTCCCCATGAAATGGGGGCTGTCGGGGTTGTGGATGGGGCTGACTCTGGCACTGATCACGATCGCGCTGCTGCTGTGCGCGCGGTGGACGCGGGACTCGAAGAGGCTGCTGCTTTCCTGATTTCTAACCACTGAGAACACTTCGAACGCGGAGTGCTTCGTTGCGGAGGTCCGGGGCGCGTTGACCGAGCGCCAATTGACCGGTAAGATGAAAGAGAATGGTTCGGATGCCCATGCCGGCGATGTGCTGCGCTTGTTGTTGCGCGCTGCGCCGGTCTTGTGGGTGATCACCTAAAAGATTCAACTGATCCCATAAGCCCGCGCTTCAGCCCGATTGCTGACGCGGGTTTTTTATTTCCACCGACATTTGCTGCACCGAGACGGAGACACCATGGCGGACCCGATTGTGAAAGAGACGAAAGCGCAGAAGGCCGAGCGATTGAAGCGCGAGAAGAATCCCTGGGACGCGATCGAGGAGATCCGCGCCTTCGCACGCAACGGGCGCGGCTCGATCCCCGCCGAATGGAGCCTGTATTTCAAGTGGTGGGGGATTTACAGCCAGGGCGACGGCGCGGGCGTGACGGGCGGCAAGGGCGGCGAGGGCAACGCCACCGAGTATTTCATGATGCGCGTGGGCGTGCCCAACGGAATTTTGCGCGCGGACCAGGCGCGGGTGCTGGGAGAGATCGCGCAGCAGTACGGGCGCAACCTGGCCGATATTACGGTGCGGCAGAACATTCAGTATCACTGGCTGACAATCGAGTCGCTGCCGGAAATTATGGAGAAGCTCGACGCGGTGGGGCTGTCGCCGAAGGGCGCCTGCGGCGACGTGGTGCGCAACGTGACCGGTTGCCCGCTCGCCGGGATCGCGCACGACGAGCTGATTGACGCCTCGCCGCTGGCGATGGAGATTGCGCGGGAGTTGCAAGGGAATGACGAGTTCTTCAACCTGCCCAGAAAGTTCAAGATTTCGGTGACCGGCTGCCCGGTGTGGTGCTCGTATCCGGAGATTAATGACATTGCGCTGACGGCAGTGCGGCGCGGCGACGAAGTGGGCTACTCCGTGCGCGTCGGCGGAGGGCTCTCCAACGAGCCGCATCTGGCGTTGCGGCTGAGTGCATTTGTGCGGCCGGAGCAGGCAGCAACGGTGGTGCGAGCGATTGCGGAGATCTTTCGCGATCAGCAGGGGCTGCGCGAGAGCCGGGATCGCGCGCGGCTGAAGTATTTGTTTATGAAGGAGGGGTGGACTGCGGAGCGGTTCCTGCTGGAGATCGAGAGCCGGCTGGGGTATGCGCTGGATCCGGCGGTCGAGGAGGTTGTGCCGGAGGATATCCTGCGCGATCACGCGGGGATTCATCTGCAAAAGCAGGCGGGGCTGAGCTATGTGGGAGCGAGCGTGCTGCGCGGGCGCCTGATAGGCGAGCAATTGTCAGCAGCGGCAGAGCTGGCGGAGCGGTTCAGCGCGAGCGGCCGCGGCGAGTTGCGGCTGACGGTGATGCAGAACCTGCTGTTCCTGAACATTCCTACGGCGCGAGCGGGCGAGCTGGCGCGAGAGCTGGAGACGCTGGGGCTGCGCGTGGAGGGAACGGCGTTCTGGCGCGGCGGGATTGCGTGCACCGGCACGGAGTTCTGCAAGCTGGCCATTACGGAGACAAAGGGATTTCTGCGCTGGCTGGTGGACGAGATGGAGGAGCGGCTGCCGCAGTTCGATCAGCAGTTGCGGCTGCACGTGACGGGCTGCCCGAACAGCTGCGGGCAGCACTGGATCGCGGACATCGGTCTCGAGGGAAAGAAGATCAAGCACGAGGGTAGGCTGACCGACGCGTACTACTTCTGCGTGGGCGGCTCGGTCGGCAAACACGCCGGAGTGGCGCGGCCGGTGGGCTTCCGCACGCCGGCACAACTGGTTCCGGAGGCGATGGAGCGGCTGCTGCGGAAATATCTGGACGAGCGCGATACGGGGGAGAATCTGCGGGCATGGTTCGGCCGCAAAGAGGATGCGGAACTGCGGGCGGCACTGGCAGGCGAGGATCTGGCTCCGGTGGAGCGCGATGTGGCGGCAGGGCGCGTGCCTGCGGAGGTAGCGGGATGAGCGACCACAACCTGTTGCCCGTTTTTCTGCGGCTTGAGGAGCGCCGATGCCTGGTGGTGGGCGCGGGCACGGTGGCGCTCGACAAGATCAGGAGCCTGCGCGGCGCGGGGGCAAAGATCGCGGTGGTGGCTCCGCAGGCGAATGCGGAGGTGCAGCGCTTGGCGCAGACCGGAGCGCTCAATTGGCATGAGCGCAGCTTCGAGGCGCGCGATCTGGACGGGGTTTTCATGGTGATTGCGGCGACAAACGATTCCGCCGTGAACCATTCGGTGTATGAGAAAGCGCGGCGAAGGAATGTGCTGTGCAACGCGGTCGACGATCCGCCGAACTGCGATTTTTATTTCGGGTCGGTGGTGACGCGGGGCGACCTGCAGGTGGCGATCTCGACGGCGGGCGAGAGCCCGGCGCTGGCGCAGCGGCTGCGGCGGGAGATCGATGCGCAGTTGCCGCAGGACCTTGGCCCGTGGGTTGCGGAACTAGGCGCACTGCGGCGGGAGGTCCGCGCGGCGATGCCAGCGGGAGCGGCGAGGAATCTGCTGCTGCACGAGCTGGCGACGCGCCAGGTGTGCAACTCGGCGAATTGTCCGGCGCGGGAGCGCGTGGCAGCGGCGAGCGAAGCGGAGGTGCAGGCGTGACGGCGGCGGAGCGAGGAACCGTTTATCTGGTGGGTGCCGGACCCGGCGATCCGGAGTTGCTGACGCTGAAGGCGGCGCGATTGCTGGCCACGGCAGACGTGGTGCTGCACGACGACCTGGTTCCTGCGGCTGTGCTGGCGCTGGCGGAACGGGCGCTGACGATCAACGTGGGCAAGCGCTGCGGGCGGAAGAACATCACGCAGGAAGAGATTCACGCGATGATGATCGACCATGCGCGGCGCGGCATGGCCGTGGTGCGGCTGAAGTCAGGAGATCCGCTGGTGTTTGGGCGGGCGGGCGAGGAAATGGACGCGCTGCGCGCGGCGAAGGTGCCGTTTGAAGTGGTGCCGGGGATCACGGCGGCGTTTGCTGCCGCGGCGGCGCTGGGCAAGCCCCTGACGGACAGAAGGAGCGCATCGAGCATCAGCTTTTCGTCTGGCCATCATGCGCCAGGGTCGAAGCTGGAGCCTGCTTCCCTGCTGGGTGCGACGCGCGTGGTCTATATGCCGGGACGCGACCTGCGCGTGATCGCCGAGCAATTGCGTAGCGAGGGACTGCCGGCAGATCTGCCGTGCGTGGTGGTGTCGCGAGCGGCGCAGGCGGACCAGCAGGTGGTGCGGACGACGCTGGCGGAGCTGGACAGGATCGTGCCGGGTCCCGCGCCGGCTATTTTGCTCGCCGGGGCGGCGCTGGGCGAGAAGGAGGCGCAGTTGCCGGCCGGGATGAGGATGCTCGCTGGCATGGAGCATGAGCAGCAGCCGGTTCTGCAGCCGTAACCGCTGCGGTTACTGAGGCGGCGGCTCCAGAGTGTAGTCGAAGTCGTAGAAATGCTGACCGTTCTCGAGGCGGATATTCATGGTACCGGTGATACCGCTGAGTTCGCCGCTGCCGGAGTCGGGAACGACGGCAATGCTGAGCGAAGGTGCACCGCGCGTCATCGTGGCATGGTGCTGGAGCGCAAAGCTCCCGGAGCGGCCCTGCAGCGTCCCGGTAACCCGCTCCATGGCGACATATCCTCCGGACCCTATGTCGCGATTCAGCAGGCTGAGCATTTCGCCCTGGCTGACGGCTTCGAGATCGCCATGAAATTGCTTATCCATGGACATGCGGCCGAAGCCGGAGGCTTCCGCAGGAGGGTTGTCGGGCTTCTGCGGGACGATTTTCACGTCGAACGTTCCCGTAGCTTGAGTCACGAGGGTCTCCCTGAGAATGATACCGTCCGAGCATAGCAGAGACCTTTCGGCCCGACGGTTGGCGTAGACTGGGAACCCAGTCTAAGGAAAGGAACGCCGCCGCTGGGGAGCAGGAAGGTATTGACCTGCAGCGAAAATTCGGCATCCAAAGCACGCATGAGAACGATCGGCAGGCTCCTGACTCCCATCATCCTGGCGGCTTTTGCCGTAACGGGCTGCCACAGCAATCAGAATCAAAACCAGAACGCCAGCCAGGCGCAGCCGGCAGCGGACAATGGCGATCCGGCCGATGCGAACCTTGCGCCGGCCAGCTACGCCACGACGGACCAGAGCAGCGCGCAGAACCCGCCGGCTCCGCCAGCGGATCAGACGGCCTCGCCATCGGAGGAATCAGAGAATTACCAGCAGGCTCCGCCGCCGGCGGATTACGCCAGCGACGAAACGGACGAAGACGCGGCGCCTCAGCCCCCTCCGGCGCTGCCCGATTACGATCAGCCTCCATGCCCGGGCCCCGGCTACATGTGGACGCCGGGATACTGGGCGTATGCGCCGGCCGGATATTACTGGGTGCCGGGCGTGTGGGTAATGGCCCCGTGGGAAGGCGCACTGTGGACGCCGGGATACTGGGGCTTCTATTCGGGGCAGTACCGCTGGTATCCGGGATACTGGGGGCTGCACATCGGATTCTACGGCGGCGTGAATTACGGCTTTGGGTATTACGGGAACGGATACGAGGGCGGATACTGGCGCCAGAACAACTTCTACTACAACACCGAAGTGACGCATGTGAACGTCACAGTAATCCACAACGTCTACAACTACCGCGTGGTCAACCGGTACAACACCTCGCGGGTGGCGTATAGCGGCGGACACGGCGGGCTGAACTACCGCCCGACGGCAGCGCAATGGGCCGCGCGCAGCGAACCGCATACCGCTCCATTGCAGGCGCAGCGCACGATCATGCGCACCTCCATGCAAAACCACGCCCAGTTTGCCAGTGTGAACCACGGGCGTCCGCAAACGGTGGCGGACAACCGGCCGCTGAATGACGGGCGCACGGCTCCGGAAGCGCAGCCGGCAAATATACGAGCGGTTGCGGAGAGAACGGCAGCCATGAATCGGACGGAGGCGAGACCGGCTCCCACGGCGAGACCAGAAGAGCGGACCGCACCGGCAACGCGCCCTGAGGCGAGACCCGAGGCGAGACCAGCCCCTGCAACGCGTCCGGAAGCGAGACCTGAGGCGAGGCCCGAAGCAAGACCGGCGCCGCGTCCCGAGGCGAGACCGGAAACAAGACCGGCTCCCAGGCCTGAAGCACGGCCGGCGCCCCGACCCGAGGCACGGCCACAGGCACGTCCGGCTCCAAAACCGCAGCCGCATCCCCAGCAGAAGCCGGAAGACAATCACCCACACCGCTGAGCCCTTGGCGCGAGGCTGCTCACTCGGACCGGAGGATGGCCCGGGCGAGCAGCCAGCCCGGGTGGATGCCGCGCTCGAGCCAGGCGGCGAGCGATCAGCGGAGCAATTCGAGCAGAGCCGCGGAAACCAGGCAGACGGCCAGCAGCCACGCGAAGATTCCGCCGAAGCGAAGGTACGCCGGATACCAGGGCTTGAAGATCATGCGGTGAAAGGGCCAGTTCTGAATCCAGGCAGGGCTCGCGGGATGCCGGCGGCGAGCGTGGGCGACGATGGCCTGAGTTCGAAAGAGCAACAGCCAGCCGCCGCCGGCCAACGCTGCGACGATGAATATCAGGACGAGCCGCGCGGCAAGCTGCATGATCCCCGCCTTTCTATAGTTCCATCGATTTGCCTGCAACCAGATTCTGCGAGCGGGCGATGAACTGGTCCAGCGGCATCGATCCCTGGTCGCCTTTGCCGCGGGTGCGGACGCTGACGGCGTTACCGGCTTCTTCCTTGTCGCCCATCACCAGAACATAGGGGATCTTCTGCAGGGTGAAGTCGCGGATCTTGGCGTTCATCTTCTCGTTGCGGGCATCGATCTCGACGCGGAAGCCGGAATTTTGTAACTGTTCGCGCACTTTTTCGGCATAGGCGTGGTGACGCTCGCTGATGGGGACCAGCCCGGCCTGGATGGGCGCGAGCCAGAGCGGGAAGGCCCCGGCGTAGTGCTCGATGAGGACGCCGAAGAAGCGCTCGACGCTGCCGAAGAGGGCGCGGTGGACCATGACGGGCGTATCCCTGGCGCCCTCGCTGGTGACGTACTCCAGTTCGAAGCGGCGGGGAAGGTTGAAGTCGAACTGCACGGTAGAGAGTTGCCAGAGGCGGTCGAGGGCGTCGACGAGCTTGATGTCGATTTTCGGGCCGTAGAAAGCGGCTTCGCCGGGAAAGCTTTTGTAGGGCAGCCTGCGGCGGGCCAGGACCCGGCGCAGGGCAGTCTCCGCGTGATGCCATTCTTCTGCGCCGCCCGCGTAGTTGGCCGCATGCGCGGCATCCCAGGTAGAAAGCTCGATCTGATAATCGGAAAAGCCAAAGGCGCGGAGCACGGCCTCGGCGAAGTCGATGCAAGCCTCCACCTCATCCTCAACCTGATCGGGGCGGCAGAAGATGTGGGCGTCGTCCTGGGTAAAACCGCGGACGCGCAGCAGGCCGTGCATGGTGCCGGAGCGTTCGTAGCGGTAGACGTTGCCGAATTCGGCGAGGCGCACGGGGAGATCGCGGTAGCTCTTCGGGGAGTTCTTATAGATGAGGATGTGGCCGGGGCAGTTCATGGGCTTCAGGCGATACTCGGCGTCATCCAGTTCCATAGGCGTGAACATGTTCTGGGCGTAGAAGCCGGCGTGGCCGCTGACTTCCCAGAGATGCGAGCGCATGACGTGGGGGGTGTAGACGAGATCGTAACCGCGGCGGATACATTCTTCGCGCATCCAGTCTTCCATGAGCTTGCGGATCATGGCACCCTTCGGATGCCAGAAGATTAGACCGGCGCCGGCGAGATCCTGGATGGAGAAGAGGTCGAGCTGTTTGCCGAGGACGCGATGGTCGCGGCGAGCGGCTTCTTCTAGGCGGGCGAAGTGCTCGTCGAGGTCCTTCTTCGAGAAGAATGCGGTGCCGTAGATGCGCTGGAGCTGGGGATTCTTCTCGTCGCCGAGCCAGTAAGCACCAGCAAGATTCGTGACGCGGAATGCTTTGACGCGGCCGGTAGAGGGGAGGTGCGGGCCGCGGCAGAAATCGACGAAGTTGCCGTTGCGGTAGAGGGAGATGGCTTCTCCGGGATGGGTGAATTTTTCGATGAAGTGAACCTTCATGAAGTCGTTGCCGGCGCGGAATTGGGCGAGACCCTCGTCGCGGGGCTCGAATTCGCGGACGAATTTTTCGTCGCGGGCGACAACTTCAGCCATGCGGCCTTCAATCAGCTTCAGGTCCTCGGGCGTAAAAGGGGTGGGTCGCCAGAAATCGTAAAAGAAGCCGGAATCGGTGGCGGGGCCGTGGCCAAGTTTGGCTTCAGGGAAAAGCTCGAGCACCGCCGTGGCGAGGATGTGCGCGGCGGAGTGGCGCAGGACTTTGAGCGCATCGGGATCGCTTTCTTTGAGCAGCTGAAGCGCGACGTCTTCGTGGAGCGGTGTGGAAAGGTCCACCAGGCGGTCGGCGTGCGGGTCTTCCGAGGCGTACATCGAGGCCTCGCTGCCGTCGGCGGAGCCAATCGTGGCGGGAGCGGCCTGTAGGGGGCGGACGCGCGCGACAAGCGCGGCCTGGGCGAGGCGCGGGGAGATGCTCTCGGCGATGGCCAGCGGTGTGGTGCCCGCAGGGACCTGCCGCACCGAGCCATCGGGAAGCTGAACCTGAATCGAGGACATGGAAATAGGGTACAGGGTGCGGGGGTTCGAGCAGGGTGCAGGCCGCGGGTTACAGGTTACGGTTGCGTGGCCCGCTATTCGAGGCCGACGTGCGCGGTCATCTGCAGGGAGTCGGGGCCGGAATTGCTGGGGTAAATCTCGAAGTCGCTCACGTAGGCGCGGGTTCCACCAAGCTGAGCTGGGGTGAGACGGTTGATGCGCATCCAGAGAGCGGGGACAACCTGCTCCGGCGGCCCCTGATCGGAGGTGAAGACGGCGTAACGGCCGGCGCGGATGGTCCTCGAGACAAAGCCGTCAGGCAGTTTGCCGACAGCAAGAACGGGCACGCCGAGCGTGTAGTTGTACGGGCCGTTGTTATCGCTCGCATAGTCGCTGTAGACCACAACGATGTCGCTGCCGGCGCGATTGGGAATCTGGTCGAGAAGATTAGCGGACATGACCCGCTGCCAGAGCTGCGGAATCTGTCCCTGTCCGCCGGCCTCGGCGGCGTTGGTGGTGCGGACGGTCACCCCAACGACGGTGAAGCTGAGCTGGGTTTCGACTTTGGCGGGCGATCCGGCGGGCGCAGGGGCGGCCTGCGCGACGGCCACCGGCGCGACGGCTGCGAGCAACGACACCGCAAGTTGCGAGGCGAAGTTCGGCATGGCAGGAAAGTATACGCCGGAGAGGAAAATTCCTCGTTGCCGCTGCCCTGCCGGAACGGAATCTCTTAGCGTGTTTGGCGAGAAGGCGGCGCGGCTTTCTTCTCCAGCTCCAGGAGTTTCTCTTTGCGCTCAATACCCCAGCGGTAGCCGGTCGGCTTTCCGTTGCTACCGATCACCCGATGGCAGGGAACGACGACCGCAACAGGATTGGTAGCGCAGGCGCGGGCCACGGCGCGGATGGCCGTAGGCTGACCCAGCGAGCGGGCGAGCTGGGCGTAGCTGCGGGTCTCACCGCGCGGAATGCGGCGAAGCGCCTCCCAGACGCGCATCTGAAAGGCGGTGGCGCGGAGGTCGAGGGGAAGTGAGAGCGCGGCCGGGTGTTCGGTGAACTGCGAGAGCACCTGGTCGAGCATGGAAGCGAGTTCGGAATTGGGGTGGAGGTCGGCGCGCGGAAACTGCGCGCGCAGCTCGGTGGTGAGCTGGCGGTCGGTATCGGCGAGGATGACGGAGCACAGACCCCGATCGGTGGCGGCGATGAGTACGAGGCCAAGCGAGGAGACCCCAATGGCGTATCCGATGCTGGCGTGGGGTGCGCCGGCGCGGTAGGAGCCGGGGGCCATACCGAGCTGAGTGTTTTCGTAGGCGCGGCCGGGGCCGGAGTAGCCGGCGTCGTAGATGGCATCGGTGATGCGGGCGGAGCCGCCGGCAAGCTCGCGCCGGAAAGATGCCGCGCGGCGCTGGCGCTGATACTGCGCGGGCGTGACGCCGAGAACGCGGCGAAAGAGGCGCTCGACAGTGAAGGGGCTGCGGCCAGCGATGCGGGCAAGCTGAGCCAGGCTGACGGGCTGGTCGCGATGGAGCGCGGCGGTGAGGCGCTCGACGAGGGCGGCGTCGGCATGCCGCTCCTGGGGGCGGCAGCGCCGGCAGGGACGAAATCCCGCGCGGGTAGCGGTGGACGCATCGGGGAAAAACCGGACATTATCGCGATCCGGACGACGGCTGGGGCAGGTGGGACGGCAGAAGACGCCGGTGGTGGTGACGGCGTAGACCAGCTCCGTATCGGCGGAGGGATCACGGGCCAGGATGGCGGCCCAGGCCTGGTCTGGAGTCAGCATGGCGGATGTGTTCATCGTACTCGCACCTCGTAGCCTGAGGATCGCAGGAGCGCAGCCAAGGAACACTCCGAAGATTGCGGGCAAATTCGGGAGGGGTGTTGGGCATCCAGAGAAAGAGAGACCCCATGATGGAGGGTGCGATGAAGACGAGGAAGAACATGTCCGGATCAAAGCAGAAGAAGCAGGAGCGGATGGGCGGGCGCGAGTTCGGGAATGTGATTGAACCAACGCAGGCGCAGATGGCGAGCGGAAACAAGGGACTGGCGGCGGAGCCCGGCAAATCCGGGAAGAAGGAACCGGGGAGGAAGAAGAGGGTCGCCTAACCGGCCGCGCCTACCAGCGCCACCATCCGGGGGGAAAGACAGCGTGGCGATCGGCGCGAAGCAGGGCGAAGACGAGAATGGCGGCGGCGAGCAGGAGAATCCCGAGAAGCTGCTGGCGACGGAGCCCGCGCCCAGTCAAGGCTCAGTTGCTCCCGGGCAGGCCTTCGTTATAGAGGAAGTCGAAGCGCAGCTCGAGAGACGGCCCTTTGAACTCTTTGGGCAGCGGCGGGAACGGGGCTGCGCCGGTGATGCCGGCCCACGCGGCGCGGTCGAGGGCGACATCGCCAGAGGGGCCGTCGAGGTGCATGTCGACGACGTTGCCGTTGCGCAGAATCGTGAAGCGGATGAAGGTCTGGCCCTGCTTGTTGAAGGGCGGCCGAGCTTCGTCAGGGATGATGGGCCACCAGGCCTGCTCCGTATCCCAGATCACGCGTTGGATGTAGGGGCCGTAATCCCAGCCCATGGTATCGCTGAGGATCTGAACCGACCCGTTGAGTCCCTGGTTCTGTGGAGGCACGCCGAGACCGGAGTCGCCGCCTCCGCCGCCGCGCATCGCCTGGCGCATCTCCTGCTGCAGCTGTTCGTTGGGATTGCTGGCGCCAGCGTTGATGTTGGGGACGGGCGCGCTGGGCGGTGCATCGAGCTTGGCCTGATTATTCTGCGGCAGCGGCTGCGCCGGGGGCGTGGGGCGCTGCTGCTGGGCTACCTGGGGCTGGGCTTGCGCGGGAGTTTGGGCCGGCGGCGCCTGAACCGGCGCAGGCGGTCCGGCGCGGCGCATGGCTTCCAGCTCTTCGAGGGTCTTGCGGTCGATGGTCGGATGCGGAGTCTCGGCGACGCGGGTCTTGTCAGAAATGATGTTGGTCGGCTTCGGCTTGGGCGGGGGTTTGATCGCGTCGGGCGGGAGGTTCAGATAGGTCAGGTCTTTCTGGCGCTGGCGCAGGACAACAGAAGGATCGACGACGCGTACGTGGAAGATGTATTTCGGACCGTAGAAGAGATACCACACGATCAGCAGGTGGATGATGAGCGCGATCCAGAGCTTTTCGCGAAGGCTGGCCCAGTTGCGGCTGCCCTCCAGCTCATCGATGATGTGCAGCAGATCGGTGTGATCCAGCTCCTCGTAACGATTGGCATAACGGAAGGCACGCGTGCCCAATCCATTCGACGATGCCGGGGATGCGGAGGTGGGATCGGGTTGCCGCGGAGCTTCGGCTTCCGGCTGCTCAACGGGGGGGTCGGTTGGGGTGACTCGAATCGGCATTCCTGGGTAACTTCTTTTGCGCGGCTCCGGCGGGAACGCCACGGGTGCTATCTATCTATTTTCTCATCAAATTCGGAGATTGCTGGAACTGGTTTCATAAATAGTACCGCGACCCCCGCAAGCGGCATAAGCCCCGCTTCATGGCCGGGCTCACACGGTGCCTCGCCCGCCGGAAGGGCAATATGAGCGCCGTTCCGTGCAGTTTGTACAATCGAAAACGTGACTCATAACCCTGCAGGCTCCGGCCAAACGGCTGTCGTGATTACAGTCAGCGACTCGTGCGCGCGAGGGGAGCAGCGGGATGCGTCGGGCCCGGCGGTGGCGCGAGAGCTGGAGGGGCATGGATTCACGGTATTTCAACGGCTTACGGTTGAAGACGAGCAGAGTTCCATTGAAGACGCACTGCGGCGGGCGGCAGACGAGGCAAGGCTGGTGGTGACGACGGGCGGAACGGGCATCGCGGCCCGTGATGTGACGCCGGAGGCGACGCGGGCGGTCTGCGACCGGTTGCTGGAGGGAGTGGCGGAGCTGATGCGCAGTGAGGGACGGCGCGAGACACCGCTGGCGGCGCTCAGCCGCGGGGTGTGTGGGACGCGCGGTACGACGGTAATCCTGAATGTGCCGGGAAGCCCTTCGGGAGCGGTCAGCTCGCTGCGGGCGGCGCTGCCGCTGCTACCCCATGCGATAGATCTGCTGGCGGGAAAGACGGAACACGCGGCGGGACGAAGCGGAAAGGTTGAACGCAGCTGAAGAACCTGGTACAGAAATACCTGAAGTGGGTGCAGCACCTGCTGAAGCCGCTGGGGCCGTGGGGCGTGCTGGTGGCGTCGTTTGTGGACTCGGCATCGGTGCCGCTGCCGATCGACGTGATGGTGGCGGGCTGGGCGTGGAGCGACCAGCGGCACTTTTACGTATATGTAATTTTGGCCGCGGCCGGATCGGCGCTCGGCGGGCTGATCCCCTTTTATCTGGGACGCGGCGGCGGCGAGCTGTTCCTGCTGCGGCACGTGAACCGAGCGCGATTCGAGGCACTGCGCAACCGTTTTGAGAAGCAGGAATTCCTGGCGGTGATGATTCCGTCGCTGCTGCCCCCGCCAACCACCTGGAAGCTGTTCGTCTTCGGCGCCGGCGTCTTCGAGATGCGGACATTCAGCTTCGTGCTGGCAGTTTTTGCCGGCAGAATCATCCGCTTCGGAACGGAGGCGGTGCTGACGGTGAAGTACGGACCGCAGATTGTGACCGCGCTGGGGCAGTTCGCGAAGCGGCACTTTGCCGTGACGATTCTGCTGCTGGTGCTGATCTTTGTGGGGCTGGCCTGGTACATGTGGCGCAAGCTGAAGGGAAAGGGCGCGACCAGCAGGAGCGCGGAAGCTGAGCGATCCTAATACGGCTGGTTCTTCCAGATCATGGGCACGTAGTCCGCGGCGAGGAACCAGGAGACGAAGAAAACGAGGGCGCCGAGGCCGACCGTCCAGAAGAAAAGCCGGACGGGAAGGGTCTGGATGAGGCGCGGCGGAGGTTCGGGATCGAATCGACGCTCGGGGATTTCGAAGATCATGCCGCTGGCGAAGCATATGCTGGCAGCAAGGCCGAGCAGGCCGAGGGCGTCGAGAAGGCGGTCCTGCCAGGGACTGCCGGGGATGAAGAAGGCGTGGCCCAGTAGAACGTACAGCGACAGGATGCTGAGCAGCAGCGCGACGAATTTGGCGATCTGCAGCATGCAGGGCGCGGGCCGGATGGCCAGCGCGATCTCCGCCCACTAATTTAGACGAATGGCAGCAGCGAGCGTGCCTATTCAGAGCGCAGAGCCTGGATCGGGTTCACGGAGGCGGCGTGGAGCGCCGGGACGATCGCGGCGAGCAGCGACAGGACGAGGACGGCCACCGCGGCAACGGTGAGGACGATCGGATCGAACGGGCTGACATTGAAAAGGAGCGCGCGCAGCAGACGAGCGGAGGCGATGGCTCCGGCGAGGCCAAGAATGCAGCCGAGAAGAGCCAGGCGGGCCGCTAAGGCGAGGACCAGACCGCGGATGGCCGAACGCGGGGAGCCGAGCGCGAGGCGGATGGCCATCTCCTGAGTGCGCTGCGCGACACTGAAGGCGATAACGCTGTAGATGCCGAGAATGGCGAGCAGGACAGCGGCGGCAGCGAAAGCAGAGATCAGCGAGGTATTGAAGCGGCGCGTGGATTCGGTGTGGTACAGAGCCGTGTCCATCGTCTCCATGTCGTTGAGCGGAAGCTGGGGATCGATGGAGCGGACGGCTGCGCGGAAGGCGTTCTCCATCTGTTCCGGGGGAACGGCGGTGTGCAGGACGATGGCGCCGGTGTAACCGTCAAGATCGCCGGGCTGTGCGAGAGATCCGTAGGAAGCGACGTTCTGGACGGCCGGCTGATAAATCTGGGGACGGGTGCTGCCGTCGGGACGCGCCTGCTTGATGTCGCCTACGACGCCGACGACGGTCATCCAGGGAAAGCCCATGGTACGGGTTCCCCAGCGAATACGACGGCCGATGGGATCCTGCCCGTGCCAGTAGCGGCCGGCAAGAGTGCCGTTGACGACAGCCACCAGCGGAGACCGTGCGGTATCGGCGTCGTTGAAGAGGCGGCCGCGCAGCAGAGGAATGCCCATGGCCTCGAAGTAGTCGCCGAAGATCGATGAGGGCCAGGACAGAGGCATGCCCGCACCAGGCGGCGCGACGTAATCGGCAACATCGAAGGCCGCCGAGACACCGCTGCCGACACCCGGCAGGTTATCGGTAACGCCGACCGCCATGACTCCGGGCAACGCCCGCAGCCGATCGAGAAGCCGGCGATCGAACTGATCGATGAGGGGCTGGGTGGAGTACTGATTTTGCGGAAGCGTGTACCAGGTGACGAGGATGTGGTCGGTGCGGAATCCTACCTGGACGTCGCGCATCTTCGCGAAGCTGCGCAGAAGAAGGCCGGAAGCACACAGGAGGATGAGGGCGACGGCAATTTCCGCAACCACCAGAACGGAGCGCAGGCGGGCGTGACCGCTGCCTGCAGTGCCCGTGCGACCGCCTTCACGCAGAGCCAGATTGACGTTGGTGCGGAAGGCGGCAAAGGCGGGAGCAAGACCGCAGATCAATCCGGTGAGGAGGCCGAGGGCGAGAGAAAACAGGGCTACGTGCCAGTCGATGGAGATGTCGCCGACCAGGGGCAACGAATTCGGCAACAGGGAGACGCCGAAGCGGAAAAACATCGCGGCGAGGGCGAGCCCGAGTACGCCGCCTGCACAACTGATGACGAGGCTCTCGAGAAGAGCCTGACGGAGCAACGCACCGGCAGGAGCGCCGATGGCCAGGCGGACGGCAATTTCGCGGCGGCGGCGGATGGAGCGAACGAGGAGCAGGCCGGCGAGATTGGCGCAGGCGATGAGAAGCACGACGCAGACGGCGAGAAACAGGGTGCGGAGGAGCGGCCGGGCGGAGACAACGGTGTCCTGCTGCAGCGGGCGCACGACCGCGCTGATGTGCATGCCCGCCATGAAAGGCGGGTAGTTGCGCATAATTTCCTGGGCGACCGATTCAGCGTCCTGCTGCGCCTGGGCGGGCGTGACGCCAGGCCTGAGGCGGCCCACCATGAGGAACGACCAACTGGCGGCGCCGGGACCGAGATCGTCGGCGGTGAAGCTCATGGGCACCCAGAGCTCCGCATGGGCCGCATGCCCGGCGTAAAACGGGAAGGCGAAATGGCGCGGCATGACACCGATGACAACGTAGGGAGCGCGGTCGATGAGAATCCTGCGGCCGAGAACGGCGGGGTCGCCATGGAAGCGCGATCGCCACAGGTCGTAGCTGAGATCGACGACCTGCTGCTTCTGGGCGTCTTCCTGCTGGGTGAAATAGCGGCCGAGCAGGGGCTGCACGCCGAGGGCTTCGAAGACGCCGGCGGTCATGCGGGAGCCGTTGAGCTGCACGGGCTGGCCGTTTCCGGAAAGCTCGAAGGTGAAGTATCCGTAGCCGCCCAGGGCCGTGAAGCTGTGGGTATAGCGCGTGTAGGCGAGAACGTCGGGAGCGGTAACCCCCGACTCGCCGTTGTGGCCGAAGTCGGCGCTGCCCAGGATGTCGGAGAGGACCACGAGGCGATCGGGGTGAGGAAACGGAAGAGGACGAAGCAGGATGCCTTCGACGATGGAGAAGATGGACGTGGTGGCACCGATGCCGAGAGCCAGCATGAGGACCGCGGTAAAGGCGAAGGCCGGAGATTTGAGCAATTGACGAACGGCAATCTTCAGATCGCGCAACACGGTTGGAGAGGCTCCTGCGCCAAGAGTCGATGATACTTTGTGAGGCTCCGGTTCGCTATTTTTACAGAAACCAGGTGAGAAAGGCGAGCGGGAAAGAGGCCGCGCCGCAGAGAACTCAGCAAAATGTCCGGCTCAGGTACCGGATTCGCTGCAAACCGCGGCGCCCTTGCTGCGGCTGAGAACGAAGTTTGTCCGCGAAATGCGCCGCAAACGGCGGTCGAGTCGATCGAAAAGCCAGCTCCAGGATCGAGCTGGAAATCCAGAAACCGCGCTGCATGACTGTTTTCTGTTTACTCTTCTTTTTATAACATAACTATATAATAGTAAACAAATATACTTAAGTAGGGATCTCTCACTTCCTTATAACTCCTGTTCCGGTGTGACAGGCATTCTTCGTTTGAATGAATACGAAGGATGAAAACCGGCGTACGGCACAACGGTTCCCGATGATCCGGGAGTTACCCAAATTCATCCGGTCAGCCGCGAATTCCCTTCAGAGCAGGATAAATTCGGCGATAACCGGCATACCCCTGCGCATACCTGGCGACCCATTCGGGAGCGGGCACAACGGTTTCGGCGACGGTGATGCCGGCGTCGCAGGCGGCTTCGAGATCGGGCCATGCGCCGGCGCCGACACCGGCCATGAGCGCCGCACCAAAGGCTCCGCCTTCTTCAGCGGTCAGCCGTTCGCAGGGATATCCATAAATGTTGGCCTGAATTTCACGCCAGAGTGGGCCGCGAGCGCCGCCTCCGCCAAGGCGGACGTCCTTGACCGGAATGCCAAGCTCCGTAAACAGGGTGAATGTGTCCTTGAGAGAATAGGCGACGCCCTCGAGGATGGCGCGAGTGAAATGGGCGAGCGTAGTGGTCGCGGTGATGCCGACGAAGGCAGCGGTCGCAGTCCCGTCAAGATGGGGCGTGCGCTCACCGAGCAGGTAGGGAGTCCAGAGCAGGCCGTCGGAGCCAGCCGGGATTTCGGCTGCCATGGCAGTGAGTTCGTCGTAGGAGTGGCATGGGGCGAGGATCTCCCGGAGCCAGCGCAGGGAGAGCCCGGCAGCCTGGGTAACGCCCATGACGTGCCAACGGCCTGGAACGGCGTGGCAGAACGTGTGCAGGCGGCCGTGCGGATCCTTGGTGGGCGCAGCGGTTGCAGCGAAGACGACTCCTGAAGTGCCGATCGTGGCGGAGACGGAGCCGGGATCGAGGATGCCCATACCAACGGCGCCCGCGCCCTGGTCGCCGGCCCCGGCGGCAACGGGAGTTCCGGCGGTGAGACCGGTAAGGCGACCGGCTTCAGGAGTAATCCTGGCGCAGATTTCCGGCGACTCGAACAGCTCGGGCAGCCACGATTCGGGGATGCCGGCAACTCTCGCCACCTCCGTTGACCAGCGGCGATGGGCCACATCGAGGAGCAGCGTGCCGGAAGCTTCCTGAACGTCCATGGCGTACGCACCGGTGAGGCGATAACGGACGTAATCCTTGGGACAGAGGATGTGGGCGATGCGGGAGAAGATTTCGGGCTGGTGCTCGCGGACCCAGAGCAGTTTGGTGAGGGTGAAGTTGGGGAGTGCCGGGTTGGCGGTCAGCTCGATGAGACGTCGACGGCCATCTTCACCGGAGCCAAACTGGGCGTGCAGCCAGTCGCATTGAGGCTGCGTGCGGGTGTCGCACCAGATGACGGAGGGGCGGAGCACCTGGCCGTGCTGATCGAGCATGACGGCGCCGTGCATCTGGCCGGTCAAAGCAACTCCGTCGACTTTGACTCCCGGAACCTGCGCCAGCACAGCGCGGATGGCCTCCTGCGCAGCGCGCCACCAGTCTTCGGGGTCCTGCTCGGCCCAGCCGGGATGCTCGACGCGGAAGGCAGCGTGTTCGCTGGAGGCGGAGGCGATGAGCTGGCCCTGCTCACTGACAAGAACGGCACGCGTTCCGCCTGTGCCGACATCCATACCCAGAAACATGGGGGGGGCCTCCTGAGTAAATCGGTGTAGTGGACACCAATGTACCAGAGGCGGGGAGCTTCGCGACGGGCGAACGGCGAGTTACTTCCTACTCGGTGCCGTTGGGCAGAATGAGTTGCTCCGTCTTCGACAGCCGCAGATCGCCAATGGGGTGGCTGTAGCGGATTTCGAAATCCGAGACGTTGCGGAGAGAAAAATTCGGCACGCCGGGGCTCACGGGCGACTGGATACGAAAGAACTCTGCGCCCTGGACATCCTCGAGCAGAATGGCGGGGCGTGCGTCGGCAGTCTCCGTCTGAAGCTGGATGTTGCTCATCGAAAGGCCGCGGAGGTGGCGGATAAAGAATCCCCAGACAGGGGTGGCGCCGAACATGGTTGGCTCAGGGTATTTCGCTTCGTCTTCAGGAAGCTGGATGGCGGCCTGCTCTGCGGTACCTCCGCCCTGAGAGACGATGAGGATGTCGTGGAGGCTGACGTCTTCAATGTCGGCGCCGGGGATGCCGCTGAGCAGCGAGGCGACCTTGCCGGCTGCATTCCAGCAGACGATGTTGCCGATATTCACGCGGCGAAGCGTGCCGACCCGGGTGCTGGCTTTGGGTCCGCGCAGTCGCGCGCCGAGCCGCAGGAAAATCGGCGCGCTGAAGATGTTGCGCATGGTGATGTTGCTGACGGAGACGTCCTGGAGCTGCGCGCCGTCGACGGTCTCAAGGGCGAGACCCTGGCAGCCCTCGAAGATGCAGTTGGAGATGACGATGTTGAGGAAGCCGCCATTGGATTCAGTGCCGAGCTTGATACGGCCCGTGCACCACGGCTTGCCTTCGGTTGGGTACTGCTTCCAGGAGCCGTCAAGAACGGAGCCCAGCACCCAGTACCCGGAGACGTAGCAATTGGAGATGGTGACGTTCTCGGTGGCACGAGGGTACCCGAGTGCGTACGAGCTTTTGAGGACGATAGCATCGTCCCAGGGCGAGTTAACTGTGCAGTTCGTGATGCGGACATTGCGGCAGCAATCGATGTCCATGCCGTCACGGTTGGTATCGATCAGAAGGTTGTCCACGGTCAGGTTATCGACTGCGGTGGCGAGCAGTCCGAAATGGCCGGCCTGGAAAATGGCGAAATCGCGCAGCAGGACGTTGCGGCAGTTTTTGAGGGCGATGGCCTTGTTGCCCACACCGGGGTCTTCGGCTTTGGGGCCGGGGCCGTAGCCTTTGCTGAGTCCTTTGCCGTCGATGAGGCCCGGACCGGTGATGGAGACGTCGTGGAGGTTCTCGCCCCAGAGCAGGCTGTTGTGCCAATGGTTGTGACCGTAGTCCTGATAAGCCTCCCAGGGCGCATTGGATTCGGCAGCGTCGTAGTGCGCGCCTTCGGCAGCAAGGATGGTGGCTCCCTGATCGAGGCGCAGCTCGACGTTGCTTCTGAGGCGGATGGAATAACAGGCATAGGTTCCGGCCGAGAACAGGACGGTTCCGCCACCGGCTGCGGCGGCAGCGTCCACGGCTTGATTGATGGCGGGCGAATCGATCGTGTGGCCGTCGCCCGCGGCTCCGAATTCGCGCACGGAGAAGATGCCATAAGGAGATGCAGCGGAGGTTTGCGCGGAGGCGGACCTGGCGCCGGCGAAGGCGGCTCCGCTGACGGAGGCGCCGGCGAGGCGGAAGAAATCTCGGCGAGTATCAAATTTGATTGGGGACAATGAAACTTCTCCTGCACCTGGCAGTGGTTCGACCACGCCATCCCCCACATTACCTGAGAGACGGGCCGCCGTGAAAATCCGGCCTCACACGGTTCCGCCGACGTCGCAGAGAAGATTCCCCTGAGTACCTCTTCGGCGTTGCAAACCGCGGCCAACATGGCGCTGTTCAAGAGCTGTATCGGCAGTCACAGCAGAACTGAACTGTTGCTGTTAACCTCTGTCGTTCCCGTGATACATTTCCTGCACGCGACCGAGGCACCGGCCGCGACGAACGTAATTTTCCAACGGAGGGAGGGTTTGTGTCGGTTCAAGCCTGGGTCTTTTTCATCTCTGCCGTGAGCATCCCGTCGCTTGCGGTCATATGGTTGTTTACTCGAGAAGTCCTGGGTTTCGACACCGGCACTTCGGCCGTGCAGCAGGTGACCGCTGCGCATAGCGAAAGAGCAGTGACAGGAGGACGTATGAAGAACAGCTTGATTTCGCGGCGCTGGGGGAGACTAACGAGCGCGGTCGGCGCGTTGTCCTTGCTGAGCGCAGGCACAGCATTTGCGCAGGAAAACCCGGGCGGCGGGGGTGAAGCCAATCTGCAGCTGCCCGACTTGACCCAGGTCCACTTCTTCGGCATGAACGGACACACCCTGCTGCTGTGGGGACCGCTGGCCTGCATACTGGGAATGCTCTTCGGTCTCCTGATGTACGCTCACCTGAAGAGCCTGCCGGCGCATCGATCGATGCTGGATGTTTCGCAGATCATCTGGGAGACCTGCAAGACCTACCTGATCAATCAGGGAAAGTTCCTGCTGCTGCTGTGGAGTTTCATCGCAGTGGTGATGCTGGTTTACTTTGGCGTGCTGATGCACGATCCCGCGGCGCGGGTCATCATCATCCTCGCGTTCAGCGTACTGGGGATGGCGGGCAGCTACATCGTGGCGTGGTTCGGCATTCGGGTGAACACGCTGGCGAATTCGCGGAGCGCCTGGGCTTCTCTGGGCGGCAATCCCTATCGCGCCTTCAGCGTTCCGCTCAAGGCAGGCATGAGCATCGGCATGATGCTGATCTCCATTGAGCTGCTGATGATGTTCAGCATCATCCTGTTCGTTCCGGGAGACTATGCCGGACCGTGCTTCATCGGGTTTGCGATCGGCGAGTCGCTGGGGGCGGCCACGCTGCGTCTGGCCGGGGGCATCTTCACCAAGATCGCCGACATCGGCGCCGACCTGATGAAGATTGTCTTCCACGTGAAAGAGGACGATGCCCGCAACCCGGGCGTGATCGCCGACTGCACGGGCGACAATGCCGGGGATTCGGTTGGCCCGACCGCCGACGGGTTTGAAACCTATGGCGTGGTCCAGGTGGCGCTGATCGCATTCATCCTGCTCGGCGCAAAAAGCGCTGCGGTTGGAGTCCAGTTGCTCGTGTGGCTGTTTGCCGTGCGTGTGGCCATGCTGGTGGCCGCGGTGGTGGGCTATTACCTCAACGGGATGATCGCCAGCGCGAAGTACGGCAAGGCGCGCAGCTTCAACTTCGAAGCGCCGCTCACCTCGCTGGTGTGGATCACCTCCATCGTAACCATCGCCGTCACCTATCCGGTGACCTACGCGCTGCTTTCGAGGCTGG
>Ga0335075_10003029_pt1 | contig 26887 bp, 22 predicted proteins | sample Lox_Sample_24_FD_206723 | JGI IMG/M metagenome (GOLD analysis project Ga0335075, IMG submission 206723) | Soil microbial communities from Loxahatchee National Wildlife Refuge, Florida, United States - Lox_Sample_2.4 | ecosystem: Environmental > Terrestrial > Soil > Wetlands | place: USA...
CTTCAACAAACTCAAACACTTCCGCCGCTTTGCCACGCGCTACTGCAAAACGATCGAGGCCTTCCGATCCTTCACCGCTCTCGCATGTTCCTGGCTCAGGCTCAAGCTATATGTGGATACGCCCTAGTACTGGAGTCTGAAATCTCCGGCCTGGCCGATCTTCACGCCTATATGAAGTATCAGAACTACGTCACCCGTTTTTCGTTCCCGTACTTCGATATGCCGCTTGTCGCCAGCGGCTTCGAGCTGCGCGAGCGCCCCAACGACAAACTCCCCTTTGACCCGAAACGAATGCGGCCAGCACAGGCTTCCCGTGTCGAATTGCAGCAGGTGCCGGAGCCCTCCGCTCCGCTGCAAACCAATGGAATCGCCGCGGTCCAACAAATCGAGCCGGAGCCTGCGATACTCCCTGATGCCGAGGACACGCAAAACCTGATTCTGCGTGGATGAGGCAACGCCATGCTGACCATTTCGAAACCGCTCTCTGCAACCCAGGCGCAGACCTACCACGCCAAAGAGTTCACCGCCGCCGAGCAGAACTATTGGAAACAGAACGACACCATTCAGGGAGAATGGCACGGGCGGTTGGCGGAGAAGTTCGGCCTCGCCGGCAATGTCGACGCTGCGCAGTTCGCCCGGCTCTCAGAAGGCCAGCATCCGCGGACTGGCGAGCAGCTGGTTCGCCATCGTAAGGTCCATGAGTACCGGACCGAGGAAGGCAAGACAATTGCTCCGGTGGAGCATCGCGCCGGCTGGGATGCCACGTTCAGCGCGCCCAAATCGGTCTCATTGACCGCCCTTGTCGGGGGCGATGAGCGCGTGCGCGAGGCGCACCAGCAGGCTGTCAACGTCGCCCTGAAAGAATTGGAAAAGTACACGCAGGCCCGCATCGGCGGCAATCGTCCTGCTGAGATGACCGGGCAGTTTATCGCCGCCAAGTTTCAGCACGATACCGCGCGTCCGGTGGACGGCTATGCCGCGCCGCAGCTCCACACGCATGTCGTGATCTTCAATATGACCGAGCGGGAAAACGGGCAGATGCGGGCGCTTCAGGAGCGCAGCTTCTTCGAGTCGCAAAGCTTCGCGACCGCCATCTACCAATCGCACCTTACCTATCAGATCCGCAGTTTAGGTTACGAAATCGAGTCCGGCAAGAGCGGAGCGCCGGAGATCAAGGGCTATTCGCAGGAGTATCTGGATGCCTCTAGCCCCCGCCGCCAGCAGATCGTCGAGGCCGTCGCTCGGAGTGGTTTCAGCGGGCCGGAGGCCGCGCAGATTGCCGCGCACAATACCCGCGACGGCAAACAGATTCTCTCTCCCGCCGATGTGCTGGCGGCGCACGGGCAGATTGCCGCCGAATTCGGCAACCAGGCCGACAAGGTAGTGGCTAAAGCGCTTGCACGCCGGCAGAGCCTGGCGCCCGAGCGACCCTCAGAGCAGCGACGACAGTGGGCGCACGCCGCGCTGACCTTTGCCCGCGACCGCAGTTTTGAGCGGGAGGCCGTCATGGACGAGCGTGCCATCTTCGTCGATGCCATGCGCCGGGGTATGGGTGAGACAACGTACCCAGAGGTACGCGTCAGCTTCGAGGCGCGCGTTGCCTCAGGCGAGTTCCGTCTCGTTCCCAGTGAGGAGCACAGTTCGGGGCGGCAGTTCACGACCATACAGACCATCAAGGCCGAAAACGAGATCGTTCGAAGAGTGATCGACACCCAAGGCCACGCTCCGCAACTCATGTCTGTTGAGCAGGCTATTCCGCTGACCGAGGCACGTCCGCAACTCAATCAGGCCCAGCGTAACGCCATCGAAAAGATACTAACGTCCCGCGACCAGGTGCAGGGATTGCAAGGCAGCGCGGGCGTTGGGAAGACTGCCAGCCTGGCCGGAGTGCGCGAGGGAGCGGAACGGAATGGCTACTCGGTCGAGGGCTTCGCCCCGACCTCTCGCGCCGCACGGCAGCTCCGCGACGCAGGCATCGATGCCGACACCCTGCAGGGGTTCCTTGCCCGCAGCCGTGACAACAACCCGGCAGCGAAACATCTCTATATGGTCGATGAATCGTCCCTCGCATCGACACAGCAAATGCTCGATTTTCTTCGCAGGATGGGTCCCCAGGATAAGGTGCTGCTCATAGGGGACATTCGTCAGCATCAGGGCGTCGATGCCGGAAAGCCCTTCGAGCTGTTGCAACAGTCCGGAATGCAGACAGCACGGCTCGATAAGATTGTGCGCCAGAGAGATCCCCAGCTCTTGAAAGCGGTCGAGTATCTGTCGAAAAACGAGACAGAGATTGGTGTGAAGATGCTTCAAGAACAAGGCCGCGTAACGGAAATTGCCGACCCGGAGAAGCGCATCGTGGCGATTGCCAAGGCTTACGCCGCCCACCCCGACAACACCCTCATTGTGTCCCCCGATAACGCCTCGCGTAGGGCCATCAATCAGGCTGTGCGCCAAGAGTTGCAAGAGCTCGGTGTTCTCGACAGGAAAGACCATTCCGTGCGCGTGCTGACGCCGCGCTCGGATATGACTGGCGCAGATCGGGAGTGGGCAGCGCGGTATCAGGCCGGAGATGTGCTGCACTACATCCGCGGCAGCAAAGAGCATGGCATCGAAGGTGGCTGCTATGCCCAGGTGGTTGCGACCGACCCAGACGAAAATCTTGTCATGGTGCGGAAAGAGAATGGGACGCAAGTGACCTACGACCCGTCACGGCTGCGCGGTATCTCCGCCTACCGCGAGATTGAGCGCGAGTTTGCTGTTGGCGACCGGGTGCAGCTTACCGCACCAAATCGGAAGCTGGGCATTGCCAACCGTGACCTCGGTACGCTTCAGCAGATCGGCGACGACGGCAGGTTTACTATCCGTATGGACGGCGACAAAGAGAAAACTGTCACATTCGATCCGCGCAAGATGCGGCACTTCGATCACGGCTACGCAGTTACTTCGCACAGCTCTCAAGGCGTGACCTCGGAGCGCGTGTTGGTGAATATGGATACCGAGGTTCACCCAGAACTGATCAACCCGCGCTTTGCCTACGTCTCCGTCTCACGGGCCGCTCACGACGCGCAGATTTTCACGAATGACGCGGCCAACCTTGCGGAAACCCTCGGCAAAGACGTATCGAAGACTTCCGCAATTAGCATCAGAGAAGCTCGTAATCTCGTGCCAAACAGCACCATCGATCTGACGAGAGATTTGAAGAAAAGCGGCGTTGCTGGTTTAGGCCTTGCGTTGTGAAACTCTACCGTTGACCGACGGACAATCGTTCATCCAAGAAGCTGCTGCTCACCGTCCACACCATTGGCGCGGTCATCTTCGAACTCCTCAGTGTCTGTAATGAGATTCCCAGAAGTATCGTCTTGTTCGGATTCCAGATCTTCAGCGTCCAAGACTCCCTCTAAGAGATCAGCGTGTCGCTTTTGCAGTCTCCGAAGAGCCTCTCCCTTGTCCGCCTCATATTCCAGACGCTCCTGGAAAAATTGCATCCGCGAGCGATTCTCTTCGAGGACTTGTGCCCACGTCCGCACCCAGATGGATGAATTCTCGTCGTTATGTATGCGACCGGGAGCATGAGGATGCTGGGACATCCTGTGCCTTGCATAGGGTCCATAGTCGTCACTAATAACCCAATAGGTCCACGTCGTCTTCTTGTCCGTTTTGAATCGGGCGTCGTTCTGGACCGACAGTGCGTACTGTTCGATCTGGTTGATCTCCCCAACATCAACAACAACTTTCGGAGCCTTCAGTTCTACGACAAGGTGAGAGAGATCAGGTGCGTGGTGACGACGTATCGTCCGCGACAGAACAAGATCAACGATGCCGCGCTCCTGCGAGTAATGCTTCACAGGCGACTCCACGACAACGTCTTCACCCAGAAGCTTCTTGTGCTGCCTGAGGACTTCGGTCAGGCCGCGGTCACAAACGGAAATATTGAACTCTTCTCCGAAAATCCATGCGCTCTTGGCGAGAATGCGATGGAGCTGAGTTCGCTCCTTAAGGCGCTTCTTGGGGCCTGCGTCATAAAGAATGGACTCCAATGCCAGGATGAAGTCCAGACGATCGGCAACGGTCTTTGCAGCACTGATAATGGACGAAAGCGAAACATCCTTGAGAAGCCTCGCCAGCTCCTGTTGCTTACGGCTGGGAAGCTTCAGAACCTCGCCGAGAATTGTCTGAAGCTCGCTTGGGCTCTTCTCAATGGCAGCTTTGAGCAGACGGAGCTGTAAAGCTCTCGCTTTATTCTCCGTAGTAGCAAAGTCAGGGATGTATTTTGCGGCATTCACCGCAACGATATCGAAGACCTGCCGTTCAACAACTTCGATCTGCGACCGTGCTTCGCCCCGGAAAGGGTAAATTTTTTGCTCTTTCCATTCCTGTACAACGGTCTTTGAATCCTCAGCAGCCCGTTTTTGAAAGTAGCCCTTAATTTCGTCTTGCGCGCCATCGACCGATTGAACAATCAGAGGATTCATTTCCGCCGTATCGAGCTCGCCCTTGGCTTGAAGCTCCGTCACAAAAGAAGACTTCAGGTATGCGGAGAACTGGAACGATCCAATGTGAAACCGCCGTTCAAGACGGGATAACGGCAATCCTTCGTGGTTGCACAGGTAAAGAGAGCGATTGGTGGCATCGCGCCACTCAACAATATCGAGATCAACTTCATAGGCGGAGTCACCGTCAACAATCTCTGTCAGCTTTCGCGATTCTCGGGACACGATGCACTTCTCGATATCCAACTTTGCGCCATTCACCTCAATATATGCGTCGCGGTAGTTGGCTAGGTAAAGCGCAAAAATCTCCGTGAGCTCTTGATGAGATGAACCTGTGAGGAGGCTCTCTGCCTCGGTGTAGAGATTGTCTATCGTAAGAACGACGCCCCTCTTGAGGGGCCCTTCCGCAGGAACTGGTTCCGAGATACGCACTTCCCGAAGATGATTGTTCGAAATGGAAATCTCGTAGGTAAAAAATCCCTCATTTCCGGGATACGTGACTTCCCAGCGAACTGCTGAACCAAGAGCGAGCGCCTTAAACCGTCCTCGCCCTTCCTGGCCGTGAAGAAATCGTTGTTTGTCTGGGGTCTTTGCTCCTGGCCGCTTCCACGATCCCCCGAGTCTTCGGAAATATTCAGGAGCTTTGCCGTATGGGATACCAACGCCGTTATCTCGGACTTGGATACTCTGCGGTCGTTCGAGTTCGTTGAATCCGAAGCGCACCGAAACATTGTCCGCATCTGCGTCCAGCGCATTCCAGATCAGCTCGGCAAGAGCTTGCGGCGGCTTGGCGTGCGTGATCTTCTCGAGATAGTCGGGTTGTACTTCGACCGCGTAAGTGGTCTCACTCATTGGAGGTCTCAAGTTGTCATGACTGAGTGATTTTACAAGACTTGACGCGGAATTCATTTTGAGCAATCCTCGTCTGTCGCAATGAACCCAACGGGCAAGCCCCTTTGGACATGCTCATCCAGCGGGCGTGTGCCCGTGGACCTGAGCGAACGCACCAATCCGGGCAGACGGTGTCAGCGCAGATGGGAGCTCTTGCGCGCGAGAACGACCTCGACTTGAGCCCGATTGTCACGTTGAAAGACCTAATCGTATTCGCCTTATATTCGCCAATCGTGGGGTTAACAGTCAAGGGCTGTTCTCTCTGAAAATAGAATGACCCGCCAAGCTAATGAGTTGATGTTATTTGCCCATTCGAAAAAATGACTAGGTCTCAAATTTTCATAGTGGCTGGCCTATGCATGGCGAGTAAAGAAACCTCCAAACATCTCTCGGCGCACTCGGTATTGAGCACGTGGTGTCCTTATTTGCCCGGCCAACGGTCACGCCGGTAGCTGTCGAACCGGTTCGCATCCAAGTCTTCTAGTAGCTCGTCCTCTGCGGTTCGATGCTTGAGCGGGCGGTTGGCCCACAGCAAAACGAGGCGGCCTCCGTAGGTCGGCATTTTCACATACCCCTGGAGAAGCGTTGATTCCATATCTTCCGAAAAAGCGGATATCCACTCCGAGGCTCTCACCTCGACCATCTCCTCCAGAGGTGTGTTGGAATCGAGAAGACCAGCAGGGACTTCTTCGCCCACGTTGATCCAGTGCGGGAAACTCGTTGAAGGAGAAAACCAAGCAACCCGTGAGCCTTGTACCCACACTCCAGCGCAGCTTTGCGTCGCAACGTCACAAAATTTCCTGATCGTGGCCGTCAAACTGGCTTCAAACTCGCTAGCAAGGTCGCTGACGAGCTTGAGCGAAGGCCATTGCGTTCCAATCAGTGCCCTCATCTCCGCGCTTGGAAGCAAGAGCTCCGAAGCGAACTCGTCCGCCTCGTGTTCGGGATTGACCTCTAGGTTGGTCCAGTTCGCAATTTCCTTCGAACCGCACGACATGCTGTCCGAATCTTTGTGAAGTAGGTAATGGCCAATTTCATGGGCTGCGGTGAACCGCTTTCTACCCGGCTCGCGGATGTCGCGCTTCACTAAAATGCGACCGCCTGCTCCAGAGGATCGACGCACAAGTGCTCCATCGAAACCATCCGAGTCCACTTCTTTGACCGTGAGGCCGAGCGGCTTGGTGATGTCCTCAAAGCGGAGAGCACCCTTGATCTGCAGTCTGCGTCGCAATTCCATTGCGACCTCTTTGTTCATCGGGCGTCTCCTTTCATGATGTTTCGGAAGAATCGACGTCCTTTTGCTCGCTCTGTAGAAGGTCTTTGTCCGCCGCCGATAGTTCCTTCTTGTTGCGAAAAGCAAACTGAGGCTGCCGCGTCTGGGCAGGCAAGGCATGGCTCAAAATCTCCGAAGACTTCGCCTTTGCAATATCGAGAAAACTACCAACCAAATTCTCTGCCGACCGTACTGCGGCCTTGGTCTTTTCCGCCGCGCTCGGAGGCCGGAGTGCTCGCAATGTCTTTTCCAGATTTACAGGAACGTCTTTATCTAACGTTCGGTAGTGATGGTTCGCGTAATCGAGGAGCTGTTTATGAACCTTCGCTTGCAGCTCTGCGGGATCGATTCCGCAGGCGGAGAGCTCTTCGTCAAGCTCAGCGTCTGTGAGGTCTTCCTCTCGTCCAAACAGCGCTTCCAGACTTTCCTCCAACGATTTCGCGTGGTGATTCTCCTCGTTCTTTTTCTTCATACCTGGCTCCTGCGGCGCGATTCGGTAAAGCCATGCTTCCCAAGTCGCCGGGCTAACTTTTTCCTGCGGTTGTAGATGTCAGTCACCGGGACGTCCAGCAACGAGGCGATGTCGCGAGCTGCCGGGATGCCATCCTCGAACATCTCGACCACCTCGACGTACTCCTTCAAATCCTTATCATCTGCTGTGCACTCATTCAGCGCCGTGCGAAACGCGTCGTCTCGCAGCAGCGAGCGGACGTCGAAGGGGCTTTCCGGTTTGGATTGTGGAGATGTGTCTTCGGTGAATTCGTCGGCTGGTGTCATCTTGCCGCCCCTGCCCGTTTTCACAGACGGCCTGCGCAGAGTGCTGATGATTGCATTGGTCATCACCGTCATGAGGAAACCCGGAAGCGCCTCCGGCGGCCCACTGAACCGAAGCTGATCTGTGCCCCACCGGATGAGAGTCTCTGCGGCGAAGTCAGCTGGGGATTTGCCGGACTCCGGAAGGAGCCAGTCCTCCCCATAAGACGTAGCAACCTTGAGGACGCGGCAGGCGCGCGCTGTGAGGATCTTGAGCAGCCTCCGGTATTCCGTATCGTTCATGGACAGCTTGGAGCACCCCTGTCTATCCATTAAAACGCCGGCCCCAGATTTTTTTGCCATGCCGTGGCGAAAAAAGAGAGGAGGTGCGCTCTACCCAGTGAGAGCGGCTGCGACTGGCGCCGAACGCCCGCAAGCCGCATAGATGGAGAAACCCACATGAATGGTGAAGGAATTAACCCGGAACTGGGTGTTGTTGAGCAGGCAGTCGCCATCGAGGCGGCGGAATTGGCTACGATTGAAGTCGAACTTGCGGATATCGAGCACTGTTGCTTGCATGGACAGCCGGTGCCCCCTGCCCGCGCGTACCGCATCAAGGTGGACGAGAAGTACCACGAGTGGCTCAAGGCCCACATCACCGGCAACGAGCTGCTTCATTTGGCGGGCCGCGATGGGCAGCTCGTATTTGAGGTCTTCGAGAACTTTCGCCACGGAGAGCCGGAGCTGATCTCCCCCCATGCCGAAGCGAACCTGCGCAAACACGGCGTCGAGAGGTTCACCACGGCACCCAAGCTCGTGCAGGTGACCGTCGACGGCAAGCCCAAGACGATTCAGGCCGGGACGTACACCGTGGCTGAACTGAAGCGGGTTCTTGGGGTCGACCCGTCCCGCGTGCTGGACGAGGTCATCGGCGGCGAATTTAGGGAACTCCCCGACAACGGCACGGTCCACATCAAGGGCGGCGAGATCTTCATCAGCCACGTGCGTCAGGGGAAGTCGTCCTAATGGTCGCCCCCGAGCAACTCGACGAGCTGCGAGCGGTCTTTGGTGATGTGACGGAGAAGGTGGAAGGCGGAGTCGATTTCGTCTTCCTTCCTCGCCTCGTGCTTCCCGAAGGCTGCACACCACGCGAAATGAGGGCTCTCCTTTGCCTTGGCCAGCACGGAGGCTACACCACGCGTCTTTTCCTTCACCAGGCCGTGGCCGGTCGGGGGGCAAACTGGAGCTCGCACGTTGTGCTGGGCAGCCCTTGGTGGACGTGGTCATGGAACCAGGTGCCGGCCAGCTTGCGCCCGGCGGAGATTCTTGCTGAGCATCTCCGGGGGCTTCGATGAGAACGATCTTGAAGCTGACTTCGGCGCTCTATGATGATCTGATTCGGCGACTGCGCGAGCCGCACGACTTTGCGGCTGAGCGAGTCGCCTTCCTGAAGTGCCGCCCGGCATTGTCGGCCACGTCTCTGCTCTTGCTCGCGGGAGGCGTTCATCACGTGGAAGATGGGGACTACGTGGACGATCCATCTGCGGGTGCGACGATTGGCCGGTCGGGTCTTCGCAAAGCCTTGCAGACGGCCTATACGGAAGCCGTCTCGATGGTTCACGTCCATCTCCACGAACATCGTGGACGCCCTGGCTTCAGCAGAACGGACCTCCGGGAGAACGCCCTGTTCGTGCCGGATTTCTGGAACGTCCAGCCGAGCCTTCCTCACGGCGCGGTCGTGTTCAGTTTTGATTCGGCAGTCGGTCAATGCTGGATTCCCGGCTCTTCCTCGCCGTCCGGCGTCGAGGTTGCCATTGTAGGAAGCCCGATGCGCTGCACATGGAAGGTGCCGAATGGCTATTAAATTGAATCTGCAGCGCCAGTCGTTCCTCGGGGCTGACTCAGAGACCGTATTGGAGCGCTCCAGAGCTGCGCTCGTAGGTCTGGGCGGCGGCGGTTCCCACATCGCGCAGCAGTTGGCCCATATCGGGCTGGGCCATTTCCTAGTGATCGACCCTGACTTCATCGAAGACACGAACCTCAACCGGCTTGTTGGAGCCACCTTGGAGGACGTCGGGCTCGGTACCGCCAAAGTAGATATCGCGGAGCGTGTCATCAAGTCCGTGAATCCCTCCGCCGAGGTCGTCAAGCGGCTGGCGAGTTGGACCGAGGTCACGGCGGAGCTCCGCGGCGTCGATGTCATCTTCGCGTGCGTCGACTCGATGAGCTGTCGCAGCGAACTGGAAAGCTTTGCGCGACGGTTTCTCATCCCTTTGATCGACATCGGTATGGACGTCCACGAGTTGAACGGAGAGTTTTCAATTAGCGGGCAGGCGATGTTATCAATGCCGGGTGGGCCCTGCATGCGCTGCATGGGTCTGGTTACGGATGACGGGCTGGCGAAGGAGGCCGAACGGTACGGCGCGGCGGGTGGAAAGCCGCAAGTCGTGTGGCCGAACGGCACTCTCGCTTCTGTAGCCGTTGGCTTCTTGATGAAGCTCGTGACGCCGTGGGAAACGCAGAAGGTAGCGCCGTTGCTGTTGGAGTACGATGGCGACATGCAGACGGTGACGCCCAGCAACAAGCTTCCTTACCTGCCTACCCACTGTAAGCACTTCGTATCTCCGCATGAGCTTGGAGACCCGTTCTGGACAGTCGAAGCCCTCGCTAGTGTTTTCTTTTCGTAGGTTGCGGTGAAAATGGTCTCAAGAACCACTTGTCGTTACGCTCCATACCGGAACGGGCGACCAAGGGAGATGCATGTACGGTTGGCAATGGGAGAGCTTCGAAGAACTCATCAAGAGCTACGCACCGGTGGTGAACGATCACGGCCCCTTGGCAGGACCAATTCATCGGTTCACGATTCAGCGCTCCAGTGACCTGAGCGTTCGGATGGAAACCGAGGCGCCCGCATCAGCGGTCGAGCCGCCATCACCGCATGAGGCTGGCACGGTTCGTATCAACGACGATCGCGTTACCTTCCACTCCGATCTCGGGCTGGAGTTGGATGCCATCGGCGTTCACGCCGCTCGCACGAATCGGCACCTTGAAGGCATTGCTCCCGGGGTCACCACGCAGAGAGTCGACATTCGCCGTCTCGTCGGGAAGCAACCGCATTCTGAGGCTCCGCACTATACGATCGACTGGCTGGAGAACGTCCCGTCGCACTATCTTTGGCCTGACAACATCAAGAGCGACGATACCGATTCAAGCGCAGTTGTGCTTGGTGGCGTCCCCCCGAGCCGTCCGAAACTGGAAATGAAGGGTAGGTCCTCAGGAGGCGGTAGCGGCTGGGCTGCTGCGGGCCTAGAAGTGGATGGAGTACAACTCTACCTCTGCCACCTCGACAAGAAAAGAGAGGCCCGCGCAAAGTCACCCGGCTGCATCGTTTATGTAGGCGTACCCACCGACGAATTTCGCGATAGAGTCCGGCGATGTCTCTCCTACACCCTAGGCAGCTATTTTGTTTATTTGGGGCTGTCGCGATTTGATGTCGAATGGCAACTTACGGACTTTGAAGCACTCTCTCCCTACAGCATGCGAGGACAAGCGATGTTGATGCCGCCAATGCCACCAAGTCCACTTGGTGGTCCACGGGGTTTCTGGGACATCGACCCAAACAGACTCTCGCGTATGGTCAATGCACTTTACTCGAAGTACGATGCTCTGAACTTCGGCGTCGTGAGTTGGGCCTACTGGCACGCGGTGACGGCTACACCGCACATTGCCGCCGTCCACTTTGGCGCCGCACTTGAGTCGCTGCAACGTGCATACTTCAAATCATCATCTGTGTCGGCTTCGGAAACGGTCGTGGACGAGCAGACTTGGGAGAAGACCCGACTTGCACTCGAGACCTCGCTGGCACCGCTGGGCCTAGCTCCCAAGAACCTCGAAATCTTCAAGAACAAGATCAGGAATCTCAACTCGCGATCTCAACATTCCACCAGCAAAGACTTGATGGATCAGTTGGGGCTGGTTCTGAGTAATCGAGAGAAGCAGGCGCACGATGCTCGGCATGAGTCGGCCCACGGAAAGGATGATGAGGTCGATGTCGAGTGGATTCGCGACCTAAAGTTGCTGCGTGTTCTCTTCCACCGTATCCTGCTTGCCATGACCGAGGCTAACGACGAATACTACGACTACTTCACTTTGGAAAATCCAACTCGTAGAGTTAAGGAGCCTGTGCCGGGGGATTAAAAATACAATGATAATCTGCATCGTTTCAATTGATCACTACCTGCAGTATGTCGAAGCAGAGGCCGACAGCGACACGTTGCGCGCCTCCAAAGAGCGTCTACGAGCCATACTCCTTGAATTGCTCGGCGCGGGGAAGGTCGGCGTCATCTTCGAAGAGTCCTCGCCAGCCAAAGCAACCATAGCTCAGGAACTCGCAGAGAGAAGCGGGGTCCCTTGGCAAAACATCAGTATGACCAAAGAAGAGCGAGTCTCAGCCGGCATCTTCGAAGCACTCCAAAATCGACCCGGCTCGCCGGATTTGGACGACATGAACTTTTGGATCGAATACCGCATTCCAGAAGACGAGATTCGAGAAGCCTATTTCGTGCGACGTATCGAGGAAGGGACAGAGTCTGACCATAAGTCGCTCGTCTTGTTGGGCGACATGCACGTACAAGAAGTCGCGGATGCTCTTTCCACGCGAGGGCATCGAGTCGAAATCGTGCAAGAACTCGTCTCTAAAAAGCGTTGGGCCGATTTGAGAGAGGTTTAGTCGGCTTCTCGGTAGTTTGGCAGAGCAATTTTCATGGAAAATAGATAAGCGGCCTCCCTATGGGGCAGGCGGCCACAAGTTGCAGCAGTTTATCGTAATCGACGCTTGCTTGGCGTAGCTCCCGCAAGTGCACCAACATCATGTCGGCCACGATCTTCACTCGCTCCTCTTCTCCAAGGCTGTAGGTCTCATAAGAAACGTTACTCGCCTCGGCAGATGATCTCGTAGGAGGGATGCGAATCGCATCCGTTTCCCTGTAGATTCCATCCTCCGCAGGGAAATTGAGGACGAACTTGAAGTCAGGTGACACCCGCAGCGAGTGCAGGATGGTCAACTGTCCAAAGCTGTCTTGGCTCTGATAGAACTCTTCCGCCAATTTCAGGAAGCGCAGGCCGGAGATGGCCAAATCCGAGATACTTTCTGCGCCGCTCAATTCGCGCCGTTCCACCCATTCTGAGAGGCGCAAGCCTCCGTCCACACAGAACTCATAATTCCGCGGCCACCGAGCAGGAGGTCCCCCCGAAGACGTGCCGATCCCGGCCTGCCATTGCAAAACGTGACTTCTCCCTGTCATGGCCGGAGGCCAATGCTGACCGAGATTGGAGTCGGGAAAATGCCGGGCCACCAGCGCGCGGACCCGAGTGTCGAACTCCCGATCCAGACGAATCCTCATCGATACGCGCGGTCGAATAGCCCAAGTGTGGTACGGCATCTCTTTTTTCAGTTGTACCGGCGGTGTTTCTAGGCCGGTCAGATATTGGGGAAACAGCGGTGTGGCCGCAAGCGATTCAAAAGCTGCTTCCGGCGATTCGTTCAAAGCGTCGCGTTTTCTAAACAGTGCTTCAAGGTCTCGGAGGGACGCATCCCGGGTCGCGTCCTGCACCCGAATGCGAAACCGGACGCGATCTTGCTTGGCGTACTGGTACGGGGGATAGACCCCTTCCCGGACCCGAATCACCGCGACGCTCTGGCCAGAAAGATTAGGAACCGAAACGACACCAACCTCGAAATCAGGTCGGGGAGTAATGAGCGAGGCGATTTGCGCCGTCAAACGCGTTTTGAGATCCCCGTTGCCAACAGCGATACCAACCACAGCCACGGGGACATTGTTCTTCTGCTTATCGCTCTGGACCCCGAGAAAAAGCAGCCCACCTGCAGTATTAGCAAAGGCTGCAACGTCTTCGACCCAATCGCCGCTGTCATTGCTCTTGTAATCCAGGACGGTTCCTTCAGTCGGTCGAGAGTCAACCGCGTTTCCTAAACCGAGGAAGTCACTCAAAGCCGGAAAGTCCAGGGTATTGAGATTATCGACAAACAAGTCGCATGCCATATTCCTCTCCGCAGTTGATGATGCTTCGACTATAGACTCGTCTGCCAACGGTTCTCTCTTTGCTTCATCGGGAGGAAGTGTCCTTCCTGTCTGCGGCCGGCTGGGCCGCCCTCAGCCACCACTTCAGCGGAACCTGTTCCTGCCCCGCAACGCCGGCGCACGGCTCGACCAAGATACGACTAGAGGAAAACAGTCAGTTCGTCGGTATCGACCTGAGTCTCAGGAAATCCCGCAGCGCGCATGTAAGCCTCCAAAGCAAAAAGGGACCATGCAGCCTTATCTTTCACCATCTCCAAATCCGACTCTGCGGCACCATACGCGACAATCTCACTCAGCACGGTAAATCTCTTGACCGAGTCCAAATTGCTCCCGAGAACATTCCAGAATCCACGCCGTACCATGGCGCTCTTGCAACTTTCTCGTTTGTCAGGGTCCACCGAATGGAGCGCAACTTCAGGAAATACAGCGTCCCGCTTCTCCGAACAGATTCGGCGCATCTCCTCTAACAACTCACACGACGGTTGCTGCTTGTGGAAGTCTGCAATGATCTCCTCCTGTTGCGCGATGATATTCAAATAGCGCGCGCGGTCTACAACTGAGCCCCTGACATCATTTGCAAATATCTCCGGCACATCCCCGGGGATGACAACCGCAACCGGCTTGGCTTTGATGCTGATGACAAGAAACAACTGCAAATAGGTGGTCGAAAAGAATGCTTCGATCGATCCCTCTTCCTCTTGTTGTTCGATGCCGTCTAAGACAGGAGCTCCGGCGATTTTGTTTCCCTCGATGGAAAAAACTGCACGGCGGAATTCATTAACGAGTACATGTCCAGAAGCCCCACCGAGCCACAACAGATCTCGTTGTTGGAAGATCCACATCGACACCTGGCCGACGACTGTCGGAATCTTCTCCGGATAGTCATATACCTCGGACGATGCCTTCTCGAAGAGCGCGATTACGTCCGCCAAAACAACGTGATCGTTACCAGTTCCTGGCACAATGGTCAAGTTCTGAGCCGACAAGCCCGAACCCGCGGTCGGCTTTTGTTGGGTCAGTTTGCGCGTATGCTCGTGAAACTTCTCGATGTTGACGGGCAGGTCAAGATTCACGATCATCTCAATTCTTCCCTGAATGTATTCCAAGAGATCGAGCGCCGCCTCAACCGGATCAGCATCGATTTTCAACAGGCGGCTCGCCAGTGCTAAGGTCGTCATAGAAGAAGCTGCGAAAGAAACAAAGGAATAGCTCTGCATCCTTCAGCTGGGATGAAGACAATTTGAACTTGTTCCACAAAGTCTTCACGAGTAGGTAGCCAGGAAGATAACCACCCGTATCTGCCGCCAGTGGTTGTACGAAGAGATTCTCTCGGCGCTTGAAAGCAGCCTCGCTGCTTCTGGCATGTCGAAGCAGAAGATTGAGTGCGTGATCCCAGTATTCGCCTTTTGCCATTCCCTCCCGGGCAAACAGGTAGAGGAGCCATCCGGCGATGGGCGCCCGAACGTCACCGCATCCCGACAGCATATCGAATTCAGAAAATAGCGCCAGGCCTTCGGCAATGGGGCGCATCATTTCCAAGGCGCACTCGAGTTTGATCAACGGAGAGAATATGTCGGCTTGTTTGGTCCCGGTGAAGGTAGCCGCACCCGCGCGTAGCTTAAGAAGCGCCAGCGCTGTTCCGACGGGAGAGTGGAAACACCAGTGATGCGTCATCTCATGACTAGCGTCGCACAGTAAACGGACCGGCAGAGTTCCCTGGATGATGTCCTTGACGTGATGCAAGAACTCCATCTCGCCCAAAACCATGGTGTTGCTGGCGAACTCGACGAAGGTGTGGAGGCTTCCGAGTTCTGGGTGCGAACCCAATGGATTGGGGGGTCTCATGTTCGGTTCCTATTCGGTGATGTGAGGTACACCGGCGTTCAACTCCTTGAGAACATCGGCATCCGCTTCACTGCGCGAATAGGAAATGGTGTGACGGGAGATCTTTTCTGAGCCGTCGGCTCCTTTGGTCACGTCGACTCTTTCCAGGTGGACCTTTTCTTCCCTTTTGTTCAACCAGCTGGCGAGAACTTCGAGGGAATAGACGCTCACAATCACGACAGCAGTTACCGTAGCGAGCACGCCGTATTTGCCCTTTTCGTCTCTTGCTGTGGCCTGGTGAACAAACTTCTCTCCGAGTTGGGCTTCGAGGTCATAGAACTCTGCCTGAGTAAGCCCGGTGACTTCAATCGTTGGATTGTCCACGAAACACCTCTTGGGGGAATTTAGTCCTAATTGAACATCAGAGAGCGACACCAATTCAAGGACTCCGTTCCCTCCTCCCGGCTCGGCAACAAATAGATTGCGAATCTTTCACCTGTTGGTAAAAAGCATCACTGCTCGCCCGCCCGGGCGGTCGAGAAGCTATGCGGAAGGGTTCCTAAATTTCTTCTTCGTTCACGTGTCCCCGCTTCAGGCGGCTTTTTGGCAGGGCCGGTCGGAACCTGTCAAGGTCCTTCCGCTTCGCTCCGGCCGCCGGGGCGGCGCCTGCGGCGACCTGTGACAGAACCCTCCTCGCCCCTGCCGTGCCGCAAGAGCCATGAAGCGGGGGCACTCAAACAAAGAAATTTGGGTTGAGGCAGACGCCCTCCTTCAGATTCCGCCCCTCGCGGGCAGCGACAGGAGAGCAAACATCATGCCTTACGCAGTCAGCAGCACATCCGCCAGCAGCGCGCCGCACAGGAAAAATGCGGCGCTCCCCAACCAATCGCCCTACCAGCAGCGCACTACGCAGAAAGACAACCCAACACAGCAAATCATCAAGCAGGCCGTGGACTTCCTGCTCCAGCAGCTTGCGGCGGGCAAGAGCGAAACCTTGACCGCTTACCTTGCCGCGATGGCCCGGTTCCATGCCTATTCCTTCGGGAACATTCTCGCCATAGCGCGGCAGCGCCCGACGGCGACCCGCGTAGCCGGGTTTTCGACGTGGAAGGAGTTGGGCCGGTTCGTCAAAAAAGGCGAGAAAGGAATCCAGATTCTTGCCCCGATGATGGGCCACCGGCGCAGGAAGGACGGCTCAGACCAAAACAGCAGCCAGGACGACGCCAAGCCCGCGCCCCTTCTCATCGGCTTTCGCGCGGTGTACGTCTTCGATGTCGCGCAGACCGAGGGTGCGGACCTGCCCGAGTTCGAGCACAACGTCAGCGGCGACGTGGGCGGGCATCGGGACCGGCTCTTGGCTTTTCTCGCCGCGCAGAATATCGCGCTTGAATACAGCGAGAACATCGCGCCCGCTCTGGGGGTGAGCTACGGCGGCAAGATCGCTTTGCTTCCGGGCCAGTCGAAGGCCGAAGAGTTCGTGACGCTGGTTCACGAGGTCGCGCACGAGCTTCTGCATAAGACCGACCGGCGCACAAAGACCACCGCGACGGTACGGGAAACGGAAGCCGAGGCCGTGGCGTTCATCGTGGGGCAGGGCATCGGCCTTAAGATGGGCCGCGCGTCGAGCGATTACATCCAGATGTACGCGGGCAATGCGGCGCTTCTGGCCGAAAGCCTTGAGGTCGTGCAGCGTACCTCCGCCGTCATTCTCGGCGCAATCACCGTGCAGTCGGCTGTTTCGGAGGCCGAGGAGCCTGTCGCGGAGGTGGCCTGATGCAGACCCTCCTCCGCATCCTTGAGTGGGCCGGGGGTTACCGGCCCACGCTCTACCTCAAAATCGAGAATCCCCCGTACATGGCTTTGGTCATCGAAGCAGTGCCGGAGCCGGGGCCGCTCGGGGTTCCTGCAATCTCCGTTGCTCATTACGGCGAACAGAACGGCGACCTGATGCGCGACCCGGAGATGTGCTTCGAGTGGTCGAAGCCGCCGCTCTGCGCGGCGGAACTCTCAGCCTACTACTTCCGCAACGATTACATGGGGGTCGAACAGTTCTCCCGCTTTCGGGAGGGGAACGACTACGTTTTCGTGCCCGCGCTTTATGAACAACACCAGACGTTCGCGGAACTATGGGACCGTAATCTCCGCGACCAGCATTTTCTCGAAGCGTTTACGGATAAGTCGATTCGCGGCTAGTCCGCTCCCTGCGGAGCGGATCGTGTCCAAAGTGTCACCCGCTCCGTGCGCCTTCACTCATTCACCGCTCGAAAGGAGCAAACTTCAATGGAAACCACCGTCATCAATGCCACCGAATACCGCGACGTTCCGCTGTCGCTCTTGAACGAATCGAGGACCAACCCGCGCCACGTCTTTGAAGACGCCGCGCTCAAGGAACTGGCCGACAGTATCCGCAGCCAGGGTGTATTGTCGCCTTTGCTTGTGCGCCCGCTGACCGAGAACGGCTTCGAGATCGTCTTCGGAGCGCGGCGTTACCGTGCCGCGCAGCTTGCCGGGCAGGAAACTCTGCCGGTTCGCATCAAGCACATGACCGATGCCGAAGTGATCGAGGCGCAGTTGGTTGAGAATTTGATCCGCGCCGAAATTCACCCAATGGAAGAGGCCGAAGGCTTTGCCGCGCTCCTGCGTCTGGAAGAGCCGAAGTACACCATCGAGCAGATCGCCGCCCGCGTAGGCAAGTCGCCCGCGTTTATCGCGCAGCGGTTGAAGCTGACCGATCTTGTGCCCGCCGTGGTCGAAGCCTTCTATGCGAACGACATCGGCGTGGGCCATGCACTTTTGATTGCGAAGCTGCCTGCCGATGTGCAGTCGCAGGCGCTCTCGGCCTGCTTCAAGGAGGTCTATAGCGGCAGCAGCCAGAAGCCCGCGCGGATTCTCCTGCCCGTGCGCAACCTGCAATTCTGGATTGAATCGAACGTGTTGCTCGTCTTGAAAGACGCGCCCTTTGACAAGCGCGATGCCGAGCTTCTGCCCTCTGCAGGCAGTTGCGCCGACTGCCCCAAGCGGACCGGGCACAACAAGCTACTTTTCGGGGATGACCTCGGAAAGCAGGGCGACCGGTGTACCGATCCGGGTTGCTACCAGTCGAAACTCGCAGCGCACGTCGCCAAGACCGTTGCCGCCAAACCCGAGATCGTTCAGATCAGCACGGCTTACGGCGGACAGAAAGAAGGCAGCCCGGTATTGCCCCGCAACAAGTACATGGCGATCCGCGATGACAAGCCAAAGTCGAAAGACGACGCCAAGCGCCCGGAGTTCAAAGCGTGTAAGTTTACGACGGAAGCCATCATCACCGAAGGCACCGACGTGGGCACGATCCACAAAGTCTGCGCCAATCCCGCTTGCCCCGTCCACCATCCGAAGCAGCAACCCGGCAGGGGTGCAAGCGACGCCCAATTCAAGGCAGAGCAGGAGAAGCGGCGCAGAGAGGAAGCCATCGCCAACGTCACCGGGTTTCGCGTTCTCTCTGCGATTGGCGCGGCGGTCCCGGTTCGGCTGATGAAACGGGACCTCCTGTTTGTCGTCGAGCGGCTGACAAGCCTCTTAGAAGAACCCCGACTTCAAATGTTGGCACGGCAGCATGGCATCCGGGAGAAACGGGATGATGGCGGCATTGCCAAGACTTTTGCCGCCTACCTTCGCCGCGCCGACGAGAACACCCTGGGACGCGCCTTGGTTGAGTCCGCGATTCTGCTGGCGGCATCGCGCGGCAATGCCTCGCAGGTGTTGCGCGAAGCAGCCACGGCCTACAAGGTGGACACCGACGCCATTGCTGCCAAGGTCAAACAGGAGTCCACCGCCAAAGACAAGGCAAGGGCAGCAAAGCCGCCAGTCCCGCAAAAGACGCAGGCCAAGGGCGCAAAACGTGCCGCAGCATAACTCCACTTCCAGCGCGGGGTCTCAAAAATCAGAGGCCCCGTATTTTTGTATCTGCCTGCCCGTCTTCCCTCCCTTTGCGTGGCTCCTGCCTGAGCGGCAGAAGCGGCAATCTCCTCCCGCCCGACGGTCATGGCGGCCGGCTCCGCGCGGCGCGCCGAGCGCCTCTTGCCAGAGTCCGTTACAGCCCAACCTCAATCGTGCCTCAGGCCATTCTTTACACGGGAAAGTCCTCTGCGCGACACTTGCCTGTAAGCCATTTGAAATGTTGACCCGAGGGCTACCACCTATCTTCGAGCGTGAAACCCCGAAGATGCGTGTATTCAGAATCTAAGGGACTCTGCCTCGGGTCGCACGTTGAGGAAGAATCTTGTCGAACTTCAGTGAGCGAGTCTCATTCATATGGTCGGTTGCCGACCTGCTCCGCGGCCCCTATAAACCGGCGCAATATGGCCGCGTCATTCTGCCCCTGACAGTCCTTCGCCGCCTCGATTGCGTTTTGGAACCCACGAAACAGAAAGTCCTGGACAAAGCGGCGGCGCTCAAAGCCAGCGGGATCAAGGACCCCGAACCAATCCTCAACAAAGCTGCCGGGCAGAGATTCCACAACACCTGCAAATGGGATTTCCAGCGTCTGAAAGGCGACCCCGACAAGATTGCCGCGAACCTGGCCTTTTACATCAAGCACTTTTCGTCGAAGGCCCGTCAGATCTTCGACTACTTCGAGTTTGAAAAGGAGATTGCGAAGTTGGCCGAGGCCAACCGGCTTTATTTGGTCGTCTCCAAGTTCGCCGAAATCGACCTCCACCCGTCCACCGTGCCCAATCACGAGATGGGGTTGATCTTCGAAGATCTGATCCGGCGGTTCAACGAAGCATCGAACGAGACTGCCGGTGACCACTTCACTCCACGCGAAGTGATTCGCCTCATGGTCAACCTGCTGTTCACGCCAGACTCGCAGGTTCTGCGCACTCCCGGCGCTGTGCGCACCCTGTACGATCCGGCATGCGGCACGGGCGGAATGCTCAGTGTCGCCGAGGAATTCCTGCGCGAACTGAACCCTGATGCCAAGCTCGAAGTCTTTGGCCAGGACTACAACAATGAGGCATTTGCCATTTGCTGCTCTGACATGATGATCAAGGGCCAGCATCCGGACAACATCAAGTTCGGTGACAGTTTCACCGATGACGGCCTCGCTGGCAAGAAGTTCGACTACCTGCTAGCCAATCCGCCCTTCGGCGTCGAGTGGAAGCCCCAGGCTGACAAGATAATCGCGGAACATGAACAGCGTGGTTTTGATGGCCGTTTCGGTCCCGGACTGCCACGCATCAACGACGGTTCGCTGCTCTTCATCATGCACATGATCTCGAAGATGAAGCCGGAAGGGTCGCGCTTGGCCATCGTGTTCAATGGCTCACCGCTCTTTACCGGCGACGCCGGATCGGGCGAGAGCGAGATTCGCCGCTGGATAATCGAGTCCGATTGGCTTGAGGCCATCGTCGCCCTGCCGACCGAGATGTTCTACAACACCGGAATCGCCACCTATATATGGGTGCTCACCAACCGCAAACGCCGCGAGCGGCGGGGTAAGGTGCAACTCATCAATGCCGCCGATCTCTACGTGAAGATGCGCAAGAACCTCGGCAACAAGCGCAACGAGCTTTCCGACGGCAATATTGCGGAGATTGTCGATCTCTACGGCGACCTGACCAGGAACGGGCGCTCCAAGCTCTTCGACAATACAGATTTCGGCTACAGCCAGATCACGGTCGAGCGTCCGCTCAAGCTCGCTTTCCAGGTCACGCCAGAGCGCATCGAGGCGCTCAAGGAAGAAAGCGCCTTCCGAAAATTGGAAACTTCCAAGAAAAAAGGCCGCGAGGGCCAGCATGAAATCGAGGCCGGTCAAGTGCTTCAGCTTGAAATCGAACGGATGCTGAATGCAATGGACTCCTCGATCGTGGATAAGAACCGTCCTGCATTCGAAGAGCGGCTGACCTCCTACATAGACAAGGCCGGGATTAAGATTCCTGCGCCGGTGCGCAAAGCCATCTTCAACATCATGTCCGAGCGCGACGAATCTGCGGAGATTTGCCGCGAGGCCGACGGCAACCCAGAACCTGACACGGAACTGCGCGACTACGAGAATGTGCCCCTGAAAGAGGACATTCATGCCTACTTCAAGCGCGAGGTTCTCCCGCATGTTCCCGATGCTTGGATCGATGAATCGAAAACGCGCGTCGGCTATGAAATCCCCTTCAATCGCCACTTCTACGTTTTCAAGCCGCCCCGAGCGCTAGACGAAATCGACGCCGAACTGAAGACCGTCGCCGGCCGCATCATGACCATGCTGGAGGGACTGGCCGAATGAGCGAAATTTTTGATCCACGCAGCGGCACGCCTGAGGAGCAGAGCTTTGTTGAAATCGTGCGCCTGATCGACGCGTGTCAGGGCCGGGCGCTTCAGGCCGTCAACACCGTTCTGATCGACCTGTATTGGCAAGTTGGCGAGTCCATCAGCCGCCGCCTGGCTGCGTCTGAGTGGGGCGAAGGCACCGTGGATCGTCTGGCCAAATTCATTGCCCGGCAGATACCCGGCGTTCGTGGCTTTTCCCGTCCCAACCTCTTCCGAATGAGGCAGTTCTATGAGGCCTACAAGGAAAGCCACATTGTCTCGCCACTGGTGAGACAATTGCCGTGGTCCCATCACCTCATCATTCTGGGCCAGAGCAAACGACCGGAGGAGCGCGAGTTTTATCTCCGCATGGCCGTTCAGGAACATTGGACAAAACGCCAGCTCGAACGCCAATTTAAAGCCGCCCTCTTTGAGCAGGCAGTGCTCGCTCCGCCAAAAGTCTCGCCAGTGGTGAGACAGACTCACCCTGAAGCGCTCACGATTTTCCGCGACAGTTACACGCTCGAATTTCTGGGCCTGCCGCCAGGGCATTCCGAGGCCGATCTGCATCAGGGCCTCGTCGCTCGCATGAAGGATTTCCTGTTGGAACTGGGCCACGATTTCTGCTTCGCCGGCTCCGAGTACCCGCTGCAGGTGGGCAAGCGGGATTTCGCGCTGGACCTGCTCTTCTATCACCGGGGATTGAATGCGCTCGTTGCCATCGACCTCAAGGTTGGCCGTTTCGAGCCCGAATACCTGGGCAAGCTCAATCTCTATCTGGAGGCCATGGACCGCGACGTGCGCAAGGCGCACGAACGGCCCTCCATTGGTGTTCTGCTCTGCGCCAGCAAGGATGACGAAGTGGTCGAATACGCCCTTAGCCGAACCCTGAGCCCCGCGCTCGTTGCCGAGTACCAAACCATGTTGCCCGACAAGCAGCTTCTTCAGGCCAAGCTTCACGAGTTCTACCGACTCAATGCGTCGGAGGGAGACGAAGAATGAAGCTGCCGCGCTATCCGAAATACAAAGAGAGCGGCGTGAAGTGGCTGGGGCAGGTGCCGGAAAATTGGAAGGTCTTGCCGCTTAAATTTCTAACGAAAAAGATTGGGAGTGGAATCACTCCACGAGGCGGAAGCGAGGTCTATTGCGAAGAGGGAGTCCTGTTTCTTCGGAGCCAGAATGTTTATGACGATGGACTTCACCTTGATGAGGTAGTCTTCATTCCGCTTGAGATCGACGAAGAGATGTCTTCCACACGCGTAAGGCCAGGAGACATTCTACTGAACATCACAGGAGCATCACTGGGACGAACTGCTCTTGTCCCTGATGGCTTCGCACGCGCGAATGTCAATCAGCATGTTTGCATAATCAGGATGAGCGAAACCGCGCCGAGAGACTTCATCGCCTATGCGATGAAATCGTCAGCCATCAAAGAGCAAATAATGCTCTCACAAAATGGCGCAGCCCGTGAGGGTTTGAATTTTGTGCAGATCGGCGGCCTTCATCTAGGAGTTCCGCCTGACAACAAAGAAGCTCAAGCAATTTCAATTTTTATTGATCAAGAAGTCGCGAAAGTCGATGTCTTAATCGCGGAGCAGCAGCTATTGATCGAGTTGCTGAAGGAGAAAAGGCAGGCGATTATCTCCCACGCTGTCACGAAAGGCATCAGACCCGATGTGCCGATGAAACCATCTGGCATTGATTGGATCGGTGATGTTCCTGCACATTGGGAGGTTGAAAGGTCGAGGTGGCTCTTCGCGGAACGCGATCAGCGATCGAAGACAGGTGAAGAGGAAATGCTCACCGTATCGCATCTGACAGGTGTGACTCGGCGATCCGAGAAAAACGTCACCATGTTCGAGGCCGCGACTAACGAAGGCTACAAGCTATGCCATGAGGGGGATCTGGTCATCAACACGCTCTGGGCGTGGATGGGAGCAATGGGAATTGCACCGGTCTTCGGTATCGTGAGTCCTGCGTATAACGTTTATATTCCAGGCAAACGTCTCTGGCCAAATTATGTTGATTTGTTGGTGCGGATGCCGCTGTTTGCGCAAGAAGTAACCCGGTACTCAAAAGGAGTATGGACTTCGCGCCTGCGTCTCTATCCAGAAGGTCTTTACCAGGCATATCTTCCTGTTCCACCACTCGATGAACAGAAAGCAATAGCCCAGTACATTGCAGACGAAAACACGCGAATCGAATCCCTAATGATCGCTGCTAACAAGTCGATCGAGCTTCTTCAGGAACGTCGCTCAACCTTCATTTCGAATGCCGTCACCGGCCAAATCGATGTCCGCAATTATCGCCCCGAGGAGGCCCCTGCTGTATGCCAGTAGACCATAAGGAAAAGGCCTTCGAGTCGGCAATTGAGCATCATCTGGTCACGTGCGCCGGCTACGTTAAGGCCGAGCAGGGCAGCTTTCATCAGGAGCGGGCGCTGGACCCGGCGCAGTTCCTTCCTTTCGTTCAGGAGACGCAGCCGAAGACCTGGGCCCGGCTGCGGAAGCTGCTGGCTGACCGCACCGAAGAGACGCTGCTCGACGATCTGGCGAAGGCGATGGATATGCGCGGCTCGCTGGACGTGCTGCGCCATGGCTTCAAGTGCTACGGCGAGCCGGTCAAGGCCGCCTACTTCAGGCCCGCCACGCGCATGAATCCAGACGAACTGGCGCTCTACGAGAAGAACCGCCTCACCGTCGTGCGGCAACTGCTCTTCAAAGCCACAAGTTCTCAGGCGCTTGATTTGACGCTCTGCCTGAACGGAATTCCGGTGGTCACGGCTGAGTTGAAGAATCCGATGACGAACCAGGATGTTCAGCACGCGATGTGGCAGTACCGGAACGACCGCGACCCAAACGACCTGATCTTTCAGTTCAAGAAGCGCGCGCTGGTTCACTTCGCCGTCGATCCCGATCTCGTCTATATGACGACACGGCCTGCGGGCAAATCGACCTATTTTCTGCCTTTCAATAAAGGCGACGGTATGGGGGCGGGCAATCCTCCGGCGGCGGAGGGGAAGTACAGGACCTCGTATTTGTGGGAAGAAGTCTGGCAGCGCGACAGCCTGCTCGACATTCTGGGCCGCTTCATGCACCTGGAGGTGACGGAAACCGAGGTCGGCGCCCGGAAGATCAAAAAGGAGACGATGATCTTCCCGCGGTACCACCAGCTCGACGCCGTGCGCAAGCTGGAGCGGGCAGCGCGCGATGAGGGCGCCGGCTCGAATTACCTTATTATGCATTCGGCCGGCAGCGGCAAAAGTAACAGCATTGCGTGGCTGGCGCACCGGTTAGCAAACCTGCATAGCGAAAACGATGAGAGGGTCTACGATACGGTGATCGTCGTAACTGACCGCCGCGTTCTCGACCAGCAGCTGCAGAACACGATCTATCAGTTCGAGCACCAAAGCGGTGTTGTGCAGAAGATCGACGAAGACTCGACGCAGTTGGCCGATGCGTTGAAATCCGGCGTTCCCATCATCATTACGACATTGCAGAAGTTTCCGTTTGTGACGGAGAAAGTCGGCGGCCTGCCCAACCGGAAATACGCGGTGATCGTGGATGAGGCACACAGTTCGCAAACTGGCGAGGCGGCAGCGGAGTTGAAGGGCGTGCTGGCCGGGGATGCGCTCAAGGAAAGAGCGCGGCGGGAGGCGGAAGAGCGAGGGCTGCCCGATTACGAGGAAGAAATCGTTAGGGCGATGGCGAAGCGTGGCCCTCAGTCAAATTTGAGTTTTTTTGCCTTCACCGCCACGCCAAAGTACAAGACGCTGGAGACGTTTGGACGAAAGGATGCGGATGGAAAGCCGCAGCCGTTCCATGTCTATTCCATGCGTCAGGCTATCGAGGAAAAGTTCATCCTCGACGTGCTGAAATATTACACGACTTACAAAACCTATTTCCGGTTGATCAAATCAATCGAAAACGATCCGAAGCTGGACAAGCGGAAGGCCGCGCGTGCTTTGGCACGTTTCGTCAGCTTCCATCCCTACAATCTGGCGCAGAAGACCGAGGTCATGATCGAGCATTTCCGCACGTTCACAAAAGCAAAAATTGGCGGTCGTGCAAAAGCGATGGTGGTAACGGGCTCCCGCGAGCATGCCGTTCGCTACAAGCAGGAGTTCGACAAATATCTTGCCGAGAAGGGATACGACGACATCAAGGCGTTGGTGGCGTTTTCCGGCACCGTTGCGCTCGACACCGGCGACGAATACACCGAGGTCGGGATGAACAATGGCCTCCGCGAAAGCCAGTTGCCCAAAGAATTTACCAAGGATTTGTATCAGGTTTTGATCGTTGCGGAGAAATACCAGACTGGTTTCGATCAGCCGTTGCTGCACACCATGTATGTGGACAAGCGCCTCGATGGCGTGCAGGCTGTTCAGACTCTATCGCGCCTGAACCGAACCCAGGCCGGTAAGGAGGATACGTTCATCCTTGATTTCGTCAACGAGGCAGAGGACATTCGCGAAGCGTTTAAGCCCTACTACGAGGTTCCGGGCATCGATCAGCAGGTCGATGTTCAGCAGCTCTATGGGCTCCAGAAGAGTCTTGCCGATGAGCAGGTTTACTGGGCAAACGAGGTCGAAGAGTTCGCAAAGGTCTTCTTCAGACCAAAGCAGTTCCAGTCGCAGACCGACCACGCTGCGATGCATCGCATATTGAATGGCCCGGTTGAGCGGTTCGCGGCTCTCAGTGAAGAAAAGATGGAGCAATTCCGCAGCAACCTCGTCGCCTATCGGAACCTGTATTCGTTCATGTCGCAGGTCATTCCGTTTCAAGATGCAGATCTTGAGAAGCTCTACGCATTCATTCGTCTGCTGATCCCGCGGCTTCCGAAGCGCGGTATCGGCCCTACAGTTGTGATCGACGACGAGGTTGCTCTTCGCTACTACCGGTTGCAGCAAACGAGCGAAGGTTCAATTGCGCTGTCAGCCGGGGAAAGGGGTTCGTTGCCTGCGCCGACGGCCGTTGGCACTGGTCAGGACCGGCACGAAGAGGTTGAGCTTTCACGGCTGATCGATGTAATCAACGATCGCTTCGGAACGGATTTCAAACCAGCGGACCAGCTCTTTTTCGAACAGCTCAAGGAAGAATCAGTTTCGGATACTTCGATCCAACAGGCCGCGATGGCCAATACGCTGGAAAACTTCGGATACGTTTTCGACAAGGCGCTCGAAGACAAGTTCATTGACCGCATGGATCAGAATCAGGAGATCTTTACCCGCTATATGAACGACAAAGATTTCCAGCAGCTTGTCAGTGAATGGCTGC
>Ga0335075_10003030_pt1 | contig 26878 bp, 20 predicted proteins | sample Lox_Sample_24_FD_206723 | JGI IMG/M metagenome (GOLD analysis project Ga0335075, IMG submission 206723) | Soil microbial communities from Loxahatchee National Wildlife Refuge, Florida, United States - Lox_Sample_2.4 | ecosystem: Environmental > Terrestrial > Soil > Wetlands | place: USA...
CGGAAGTGGTATCGCCGGGTCGTGGGCGAGGAATCAGAAGAGTCACGGAAGACCGCATAAACACTGGTGATTCGCTATCTAATCCACAGCTATGACTGTTATTCATAAGACATCTTGAAATCCCCGTCACAAGACATGCCGCAACCTGATCCGATGCTCGCGGAAATCGTCGCGCAGCTTCAGGCGCAGCTGGCAGACAAGGACCAGCAGTTGGCGCGCAAGGATCAGGCGCTGGCCCTGGCCGAGGTAAAGATCGATGACGACAGCGCGTTGCGCAGAACCCGTCAAGGGTTCGCTCCGCCGCATACAGAACATGCGCCCTTGACTGAACCTACACAACGCACAGAGGCCATCTATGCCAGCAAAAAAGAAAATTAGTTGACATCAACCCGGCTTCTCATGGAAGGCCGGCATCGCGTGTCGGTTCGCGGTCAAGAGCCTTGACATCGTCCTCCCAGCCTCGACTTATCATCCATCTGATTACATGACAGCGTCGGCTGTCTCAGACGCAAGATCGGCTCCTACCCTGAGTCCTACAACGCTCGACGCCCACACTCCAGCCTGGGAGCACAGACGCCCGACAAGGTATACTTCCACCGTTCGTCAGAAGTTCTGGCGGCCTAACGCGCGACAAAGCAGGTTGTGGAAATGCCGGCCTCATGGAAAGTCGATGAAACCGATTTTCATATTTCCACAGCCACGACGACGACTAGCTGAACAAGTTTTCCACTTAAATAGCGAAAAACCTGTCCAAACAAACCGAGCCACAGCACACGTTGCCGGCGAGGTTTCATACAACTGGGCCTTTCCGCCTCCCACTTAACCATGAATTTCAATACCTTCAACACGCGCTGAGTATAGCGCGACAGAACGTTTTGCGGACAAGGTGGCGCGCGGCTCGGCTTGTATAATCCAAGGCATGTTCATGCTGCATGCGTGAAGCCTGTTGCGCACGCGCGGTGAAGAAGTCTCAGCACGGATGGGTTGCATAACGATGAGCCTTGAATTGCGCATCGAGCGGGTTGGGGACGAGCACATCGAACCCTATATGCGCCTCTCACGCGCAGAATATGGCGATCAAGCCGCTGTATCACAGGCTAACCACCTGCGATGGAAATTCGTGGAGAATCCGCAAGGGGCATCCGTAGGCATCCACTTATACAGCAGCGGCGAATTAGTTGCACGGATGGTTGCGCTCACACGGCAGTTTATCCAACAGGGAACAATTTACAAGGCTGCCCATATTGTGGATTTCCTCGTCCATCCAAAGGAACGGGGAATGAATTCGCTGCTTCAGCTTGTCGTCGGATTGAAGCAACTCTCCGGATTTGATTTTCTTTTGATTATGGCTCCAAACCCGGCGGGGGCCGCGGTTTGGGAAAAGTTTGTGAAAATGCCGGCCTATTTCAATCTGGATGTGGCTGTGGCGCCGCTTAGGCCGGCATCACTGCTCGATTCAACAGGCAAACTGCATAGCGGAGCCTTGGCTCCGGTTTTCGATTGGCCATGGCGACAACTGGTTGGGGCCGCGGTCCGGGTTGGAGGCCACGCGGGCCGCCTCAAAGTCGAGACGGCGTGGCCCGAACCGGACGAGATGGAGCAAATGTTCGCTGGAGATTGGGGAGATCGCATTGTTGGACTTCGTTCTGCGAAGTTCTTAGAGTGGCGTTACCGGCGCAGCCCGCTGTTTCGATACAACGTGAATTTTTTGCGAGACAACGGGGCATTGAGTGGGTACATTGTCACTCGCCGGACCGTGTATGACGGGATAGACTGCTTGTTTATGGTTGATGCTTTTGGCTTGCCGCAACTTACATCGGCCTTGTGGCGGGCTGCCTCTCGATCCGAAATCTCACAGGCGGCGAAGGGCGGCACAGAGATGGCGATGATCCTGGGAAACACGGCGTGGGGGCCGATGTCGGCGGTGAACGGCATGCCGTTTGTTTCTGTTCCATTACGCTTTTTACCGCGCAAGACTGCAGTGTATGCGCAGTGGGTAACCCCGCCGGGATTCGACATACAGCGCGATAACTTCTATTTGACGCTCGGAGACAGCGATGTAATCTGACGCTATTTTCCTGGACGATTTCTAATCCTGATCAGGCACATCTCGATGAAAGGCGATGAGTCTGAAGACGCAGAATAAACGCCGTGTGCGGGTTCTATTGCGGAGTTAACATCGGAGTGACGATGCGGACATTGCTGCTCAGTAACATCAATATGCAGCCCCTGAAAGCGTTCCTCAAGCCATGGGAGGTCATCTGCGGCGAATTCAACAGTATACTTATGGATCTTTCCAATCCGGAGTCTGCGGCCGCGTCTGCAGAATTCAGCCGCATTCTCTGCCTGTATGACGGTGAGACCATGATGGGAGACGCCTTCTATGGCGAAGGGGAGCCGGAGCAATGTGAGTCATTTCTGAGCGCCCTGGAGTCTTTCTGCGCCGCTCACCCAGAAAAGGCCGTAGTTGCCAACACGTACTGCTTCGGTACGGGGCGCTGGCTGAGCTTTGCGGATCTGCTTCATCCGCAATCCCTGCGGGCCGCTGAAGCCAGGCTGAATGAACGGCTGATCGCGATCGCGCGAATTTACCCGAACCTATTGCTGATTGATACCGAGTTGCTTTTCCGGAGATATGGGGAAGATACGCTGCTGTCCGACTCGTTTTGGTACCTGGGGCGAATCCGTTACAGCAACCAGTATTTCCGTTCGCTGGCGTCATTCATCCATCAGGCATGCGATGCATTTGCGAGCCGCAGCAGGAAGGTTCTTGTTCTTGACCTCGACAACACACTCTGGGGTGGAATATTGGGCGAAGCCGGGCCGCTTGGAATCTCACTCTCACAAGATGGAACGGGACGGTGCTACCGCGATTTTCAACGCGCTCTGAAAGCGGTTCAGCGCACTGGAGTATTGCTCGCCATTTGCAGCAAGAATAATGCCCGCGACCTGGATCAGGTGTTTGAACGCAATTCGATGATGCTGCTGCGCCGCGATGACTTCGCTTGTATTTGCGCAAACTGGGAGCCAAAGCCGCACAATATCCTGAAGATCGCCGAAACTCTAAACCTGGATATTGATAGTTTCGTATTTATAGACGACAGCCCGGTAGAGCGGGAACTGATGCGCACCTCGCTGCCTAGCGTTACGGTTCCCGAGTTTCCGGCACGAACGGAAGATCTGCCGGCGTGGTTTTTGCGCACGATCGTGCCAGCGTGGTTCGGGAAATACAGGCTTACCGCGGAAGATCGAGGCAAAACTAGACAATACAAGGCGAATGAGGAACGCCGGCAGTTATCCCAGGCGCTCGACTTCGACAAATTCCTCACTAATCTTCAAATCGAATGCGTACTCCATGTCGATCCCGCAGAGCAGATCGACCGGATCGCGCAGATGACCCAGAAAACGAATCAATTCAATCTGACGACTCGCCGCTATGAAATTCCCGACATCCGACGGTTTCTGGACAGTCCCAATCACGCCATCGTACTACTGGAATACAAGGACCGCTTTGGCCCCGAAGGAGCGGTGGGCCTTGCGATTCTGGACTACGCGGAGCTACGCATCGATTCGTTTCTCATGAGCTGCCGCGTGATCGGGCGCAAGATTGAGGATCGTATTTTAAGCAAGGCGTTCGAACTGTTTCAAGCGCGCGGCTGCCCAAGAATCGTTGGAGAGTTTATTCCCACGCTTAAGAATCAACAGGTCGCATCTTTTTACGAGACTCACGGCTTTACCCTCGTGTCTGAAGAGGCGGACGGCCGGAATATTTATGAAAGGATAATCACATGACAGGAAACAGCGAAGCGTCGGTTGCGGCACTGGTTGCATCAGTCCTGAACCTTCCCGTGAGCGCGGTAGGTGTGGACGCGTCGATGGAAACCATTGCGCAGTGGGATTCACTGGCACAACTGAACATCTGTCTGGCCTTCCAGGAAGAGTTTCGCGTGGACATGGATATGGAGACGATTGCTGCCTGTACCAGCGTAGCCAAGCTGGCTAAGTTACTCCCCAATTGATCGGGATTTGACGGGCTTAGATAGCCGTAATACCTGGCTCGGACGCTCCGGTCACTAGATCTCTGAAGGTAACGAAGTCGCTGTTCAGCAAAATAACCTTCAACTTTCTCGTCGTGCTGCGCAGATTCACATACGACATGAAGCGGCGTTTGAGAGACATTTGCAATCGCGGATGACTAGTATCGATTTCGCGTGGGTGAATATACCAGACCACACCCCGTCCGTCTCTTCGTACGCGCTCCGCCATCGCCAGGATCAACCGCAGTGGAAAGAGACGCAGGTAGCCACCGCCGAAGCAGCACTGAGGTCCGAGAAGGGTGTCAATTACGCTGACAGGGAATTCGATCAGAGTGCCCGCATCGGAGCGGATCACATGCGGATGGCGCGGCGCTTCCGGTATTCCTCCATGTCCATGACTGGCTGGAAAAACTGAGCTATCGTAGCTATAGCCCTCACGGATGAGTTCGTCATGGGCCCAGGGCGTATCACGAGTGATTGAGAATCCTGGCGCCCTGTAGCCGAGGACAGGGTGCCCGATGGCATCTTCAATGGCTGCCTTCGCCATGTGGATGTCCTCTCGAAACTGCGCCCGAGATAGACCTTGAATGAGCCGATGACCATACCCGTGGCTGGCAATATCGTGACCGAGTTCCGCAGCCTCTCGAATCAACTTCGGGAAACGTCTCGCGACCCAGCCCAGAGTAAAGCACGTCGCCTTGATGTTGCATGCGGTGAGAAGACCCAGGAGCGTCCGAAAATTCGACTCGACGCGCGTGGGAAGCGTGTCCCAAACGGTCGGATCGGGTGCGCCGGCGACCCCCAAAATGTGAAACCAATCCTCAACGTCAATCGTGAAGACGTCAGGCGGCGCAGGGCCGTGGGCCAGCGCCGCATGGTCTGAAACTGCCGAGGTTTGAACGAGGCTCTTGCGCTGCATCATTGGGATTATGCACGGTAGCATGATAAAGTATAGTCTATCGTTTCAACCTCGAAGCAGCGGCCTTCACCCCTGGGAACTCGATTATGGATGCAGGTCTAGGGTGCACACTCCCCCGCTCGCTTTTTGTATCAAACAGCGCATTGGGTTCTGACCTGTGACGCAGATAGAATCGATATCAAGTCGATACGGAGAAGATGTTTGACCAAGTTGGCCATTCTTGGAACGCGCGGTATTCCGGCGCGCTATGGTGGATTTGAAACTTTCGCAGAACAACTTTCGACAAGACTCGCCGGCATGGGTGTGGATGTTTCGGTGTTTTGCCCAGCTTCCGCGCGTAAAGGTGCTGATAGTTATCGCGGCGTAACGCTAAAATTTGTGAAATTCCCGAATCTCGGAAAGTATTCCGAAATGTTCTGGGACGCGCTGTGTTTCTGCGTTGTACGGCGCCGCTTCGATGTTGTCTATATGCTTGGCCTAGGCGGGGCCTTTATGGCATGGGTTCCACGGCTGTTCGGTGTAGCGGTATGGATCAACACAGATGGCATCGAGTGGAAGCGCACAAAATTCACTTGGCCGCAGCGGGCTTACCTTGCCGCCGCTGAAGCAATGAGCGTTCTGTTTGCGTCGCGCATCGTGGCCGATGCGGCCGCGATCGCAGAGTACCTGCGCAGCAGGTATCCAGGAATTAGGAAGAAGATCTGCACGATCGCGTATGGTGCGGAAATTCCGGCTGAAAGCCCCCTCGAGGAACTGATTGAGGAATGGAATCTAACGCCCAGAGCTTACTATATAGTTGTTTCCCGGTTGGAACCCGAAAACCACGTGCTGGAAATCATAGAGGGCTTTGAACAAGCAAATTCCAGACTGCCGCTCATCATCGTGGGCAGTATCGCGGCTCCCAATGAATACGTCCGCAGGCTGCTCACTCGCCGCAGCGCCAGAATACAGTTCTTAGGTGCAATCTACGATAGTAGAAAGCTCACCGCATTGCGCTTCCACTCTCACGCTCATATCCATGGACACAGTGTAGGAGGGACAAACCCCTCGTTGTTAGAGGCCATGGCTTGTTCGAGCCTTGTTATTGCGCACGACAATCCGTTCAACCGCGAGGTGCTTGACGATTGCGGCCTTTTCTTCAGGAACAACAAAGAACTTGCGGCTGCCGTGAACCACATAGACATGAGAGAAGTCGATCCTGCAATTCTCGGGAAAAGAGCAACAGAAAGAATCCGCAAGCACTATCAGTGGGACCAGGTTGCCGACTCCTATTTGGATCTGCTGAAAGCAACAGGCACGTAACTGACCAAGCGCACTTTTCCAACGCCTGACGATCTACTTTGCACTGCAAAAAATGTCGAACACACCTCCGGCAATCGGCTGGTGCGCAAGTGTCAAGGTACCGCCAGAAATGAAGAGATAGGAACCGGTAAGAGAACCTGCAATAGCATTTCTGGCAGAAAACATGCAGTGCGCAGAACCAGTAATCCCAGGAACGGACGCCGCATCTGAAGCGGATGCGGTTGTTGTGATGGTTGCCAGGTAACGTGGCTCCGTGGAGATTGCGCCCTCAATCGGGCGCCAGTTGATCCCGTCAAAGTAAAGCATGAGACTTTCACCAGCGTTTAGTGTTCTATTCATCCCATCTGGGAACAGGACCTGTCCGATCCCTCCAGCTCCATTCGTAAGTATGTGTCCATCTGAATTGAGCGCCATTACATATAAAATCTGGCCTATTGTCGCTCCGACGAAATTATTGATGGTGTATGGTCCGTTATAGAGTACTATTGCGTTGGCGGATGCAACGTTGATTGTATTCCCCACAACTGAAGCGACCGGAACGTAGTCGAGACCGAGCGGCGATAATCTTCTTACATGCGTGAGCCCATTGGCATCTGGGACAATGGTCGGAGTGGAATTGAAGTTAGCTCCAATAATCACATTACTTAACGCGTGGCTTGTAGAGATGTATATCGTGAAGTTGTTTGTTGTTGTATCGAACTTGTCTCCTGTATACATTCCACTCGTCAGGAAAGCATCATTATAGATTCCTCCCTCGCCATATTGAAGGTTGAATGCAGTGTCAATGACATTGACTGAATTTGCAATCATCCCAGTGATGCGCAGTTCAGCCGCCCGATTGTCGGCCGTATTACCTTCGCAGTCTCCTTCAAAATATGAGTTTTCGATGTTTGCTTGAACAACGCCGGTAAGATAAACTCCCGCGCAGTCATGCAAACTAGTATTCATCCCATTGTATTCCGAGTTAAAGGTGTCGAGAAGGACTCCCTGAGATCCATCGATCTGAGTGTTATCGAGATATAGACCGTAGTCATTGTTCCAATCAGTACGAACATGGCGGAAGGTCAACGCGTTTGTGACTCCGCTGCTAACAACGTTGATTCCGTTTCCCCTTGCGTACTCTACTTCCATATTGTCGAATTCAGTCCATATCGTTCTCCCTGCAAGATCCACACCATTCTGGAAGGCGCCGTAAACCGCAATACGAGAGAATTTATGGAAATCATTCGGCTGGTTAATATCGAGCCGGCCCACGATCTTAAGACCGTCGGCACACGTCATATTGGTCGGACAAATGATTGAAAGATCACTGACCTCATCAAAATGAATACCACCGGTACCGCTGTTTGTGGAATCGATCGTAACTACAGGCTTAGTTGGATCGGCGGGTTCAATCTGCACACATGCACGCTCCTCCCCAATAAGTCTCACGTCGGATGTGGTGATGACCACGTTGTCAAGATACACGCCACATGACAGATAAATCTGAACTGGGCCCGGTTGGGAGTCGATTGCAGCTTGAATGGTTCCATAGGCGTTGTGCGTGGTGATGCTGGGCTTCAAGCGCACCTGCCGCGGAGTTGGATTTGTCAACACCAGTCCGTTACTTGATGGCTCGTGTGATTGCGAAGTTGCTCGAAGAGAGCAGAGCAGGACAATCAGGGGACAAATGACTAGACTTCTCTTTACTGTCGTCTTCATAAGCCAGGAATCCTCATATTTGAGCATCATAGCAGTCGAGAAACCCTGTACTACGAGTTGCTCGTCTCCATTGCGACCAACGTCATTCAGGTCTACAGGACCCGAGGGCCTGTTCTAACAATATGCAGTGACGAGGTTCGCGCCTGGCCAACCTGACCGGGACACGAGACGTTGCCTCCTACTTTGTACATCAGGTGGCGATTAACTGTCGAGAGATCGAAAGGCCGATGCTTCTTGGAGGGGAGAGTTGTGCTCGTGGAGGCCGCAGCCGGCACCTGTCTCTGGCGCGGCCAACCACCGATTTCAACATATCGCCCCTCATCCACTACGCGCTCCCTCACAGTCCGTTGGACCAGAGATTGCGGCGCGGCGTAGCGTTTCCCCATATCTACTAGAGACTCACGTGATGCTGTTGCTTCCAGAGTCTCCTCCTACCGCATCTGGGTCTTCAATCGAACTCGACTTGCTGGGCAAAAGTTTGCTGGGTCATCTTGTCTCCCTGATGGCCTGAGAGGCTATTCTTCTCGACTGCGGACCGCCGAGTTAATGAGAGATTCGTTAACGTTCAGGCGGCTTAGGTAGACCTCCCTGACAATGCTTGCAGCCTTCGTCCAACTATAGCTTTTGATGCGTTCAATTGCGCGTTGGATTAGGCATGTTCGAAGGTTGTGTTGGGTATTGACCGCAATAATGGCATCTCGGATTGCGGCGGTGCTATCCGGGCTAACCATCAAGGCAGCATCTCCGCAGACCTCAAGCAGGGCCGTATGTGGTGAAGAAATTACCGGAACTCCGGATGCCATCGCTTCCAATACGGGCATGCCAAAGCCTTCAGCCCAACTACAGTAGACGAATCCCTTCGCGTTGCGAAAGTAGCTAGGGAGGTGCTCGTCGGGAACATCACCGAGGAACGTGACATCATCAGCAAGACCGAGGTTCGCACTTAAGCGGAGCACTTCTTCATGGCCGAAATGTTTCTGTCCCACGATCACGAGGCGCGGCCGCGGACTTGGGAGCATGGCCCAAGCTTTCAAAATATTGGCGTGATTTTTCCGTGGCTCAAGCCGACCAACTGTCAGGAAGTACTCACCAGGAATGAGGCCTGTCGCCCGAACAAGGGCCAATCCATCTTCACCTGGAAAGAATCGATTCCCGTCGACGCTGTTGAAAATAGTGTGAATTCGGTTGGGGCTGACTCCATAGCGAGTGACGATCTGTTCCTTTGAGAACTCGCTAACCGTGAAAATCTCTGCACTCCTGCGAGCTGAACGGCGTACAAGAATACGGGATCTCGCGACGAACATTCTATCGAAGTATTGAGGATGCGATTCAAAAAGGATGTCGTGGATGGTCACGGCCGTTCGACACCGCAAAAAAGCGGGGATAATGTATTGAGTGTGAAGCAGGTCGATCTTCTCGCGCCGCACCAGTTCCGGCAACTGAAAGAGGAGCCGCATTGCCGGGGAAGCATGAGGCATTCTTACGGCGTGAACGTTCGAAAGTGAGAAACTCTCTGAAAACTGTTGCAACCTCGAGGGTTGGTCGAGGAAAAGTACGAAATCGCACTCCGGGGTCAGCTGGATGACACGAGAGAAGAGTTCCAGGCAGTGCGTTCGAGAGCCTTGGTAGAGTCCGTCAACTACATGGAGATCAAGCCCAATCCGGCGTCGCGGCGCGACGTCCGCCCGAGTTCGAGCGAATTGCTGGTCCAGCATCTATGTTTCCTCTGGCTTGTATCGATTCATATCCGGGAAAAAAGGACCGAAAGCGAGAGACCACATCAGATATTCCTGCGCATTATCCAGATAGCTTCCGGAGAGCTGGAATCCGAAGGCAGCTATAAACATAGCGAGCCTGAACGGATTCAGGTAGACGCGAGTGCGAAAAAAGAGCGCGATTTCTACCGCGAGACGCACTACCACGCCAACGATGCCCAATTCCGCGAAGGTACCTGCAACCGCATTGGGAATAATGCCGACGGTGAACCCAAGTCCGAGATTGGAGACATCGACCATTTTGCCTTGGCCCAACCCCACACCCCACCACAGGCTTTTGCTGGACGCGATGGTATAAGCCACGAGAAAAGAAAAAATAGTTCTCGAGTGCGCCGAAGAGTCACTGCCCGTTGTAACTTGCACCAGTCTTTCCGAAATAGGATTTGGAACCAACAGAAGGAGCGCTAGTAAGGCCGCCAGCGCCGTCAAGAAAATCAATGAGCTTTTGCGCCGCAGCAGGTGTCGGAAGGACACCAACGTGGCCACAGCAACGCCGACTGAGACGTCACTGATCCCCTCAAACGACTGACAGAACAGAAACGGCAGTGCTACCATAATCGCGTAACCTAGGTTGTGTCTTGTGGGTGTCTTTATAAGTCGCAGAATCGCAAAGACGATCAGCGGAACCATCAAACTGGAGTACACCGACGGCTCAGAAGTCAGGAGCTTAAGCCGATAGAGATGACTGGCCCCGATCACGTTTTCTTCGTTGTTCCATAGAATATTCCGTGCCGGAGTGACCGACAGAGAGATCGCGACAAGGAAGACCGCGAAGTTAACAGCGATTAGCTCGTCAAAGAGGCGCTCTAGGTTCACAGTCCGCAGTAGCGCCCAACAGAGTGCATACACCGTTATATATGCTGTCCATAGCAGCACTAGCGATCGTACATAAAAATACGGGGAAGCAACACCCTGGAAGAAATGGGCAATGAAGAATGGAGACAAACAAATAAGGAAGCGGGTGCTAACCCATCGACGTTTTTCGAAATAGAGCCAGCCATAAAGCATCGGGCTGAAAATGGTGGTAAGGAATAGTCCAGCGGGCAGACCCGCGGAGTTCAAGAAAAAATAGATGATCGCCGCCGGAAGGTACTTGTGAACTGCGAGTGGCCGCGACCGCCCCTCGGCTCTGACTTTGACTAGGCCGAGAGGGTGGACAACCGCTTCCGTCAAGGCCGCACCCCGAATTCACGATCGACAATGCGGCTGTGCCGGGGGATCAGAGTTCGTAATGCTTGTCGGCACGCGGACTCAATGATCCGGCTGTTTTCGTCGCGGACAATAAGGGCACGCAGGTCGTACAAGAGAACCCGTGCGATGCAACCAAGCACCAGGACAGCCCTACAGGTGGTCCTCCGAATTCCTTTCATATGCTGATCCACATAGAGAGCAAGGTTAGCAACCTGACTAGGAAACCGCGCAGGACTGAACCCGCCGAAGTGCGTGTAGCGCATTTGCGGAAGAAATCCGCATTTGCTTCCCAAATCACGGCCTCTCTTGCAGAGATCGATATCCTCGACATACATGAAATAACGATCGTTGAAGCCGCCCAGTGCCTGCCAAAGATGTTTTCGAATGAGCAAAAAAGAGCCCTGCACCCAATCTACCTCGCAAGCCTCGCAACCCTCGTAGCGATCGGGTGCAACCAGCATTCTGCGGAGAAATGCAAGTCGTGCGGGAGTGGGAAAGCGTCCCGTACAAGCCCGCCGGACACCCCCACCGTCAGTCATCCCAATGGTGAGGATACCGTATTTTGGATTCTCTTTGAGCCATTCAAGAGCGGGTGCAAGCGGTTCGAGCAAAAGGGTATCAGCGTTAAGCAGGAGCAAGAAATCTCCGTTGGCGTGTGCCGCCGCCAGATTATTGCCTCCTGTGAATCCGACGTTGGTTCCGCTGCGAAGTAGCCGCACCCAAGGATAGTTGCGCTCCACCATGTCAGGGGAGCCATCGCTCGACGCACTGTCCACCAGGATTACTTCTGATCCCAGAGGCGCGAAGCGCATGACCGAATCGAGACATCCCGACAGGTAAGCCAGACCGTTGTAATTAACCAAAATGATTGACAATTCCACAACTGGCTCCACGCCCCGATTTCTTGGAAAGCCCCGCTGTCTCAATCGTTTGCGTAAGATTTCATTATACGTGACAGCGCTCTTCCAGAGAATCTCCGGAGGATGATCAAATGTGTCCGCACCCGCGAGTGATTCGCTGACTACGCTGTGTTAGGTTTGCGTTTCGCGTTCATCTTGCAGGAATAGTTGCTGCCAATCGACTACAGGCGCTAATCCCGTCGACTCCATATGAGTTGCCAAGGCGGGCAATGGCGTCCACAGATGGTATCGCCTGTCGAAGAGTATTGACGGATAACCCCAGAGCCACGTCTTCATCCATGTCTTCATCCAAAACCTGTTGTGACCGTGCAAGCGGAAGTCGGCCAATTCGTGCTTCCGGGTCAGGGCCAGCCATACCGGGCAGTCCATGTTGCCACGGCAATAAGTCCTGAAAATAGGCTCACTGCGGACAAGACTCCGCGTCGAGGCGAGAAACGTGAGACAAGTTGAACTGGCAGTTCGCCAGTATCGGCCTGCGAAGGGGCGGACGTGATGACGTTCCAACCGGGAGGGAATCTCGTAACTGTCGGGGTGATCGTAGGGCGTAACGAAATCTGCATCTGGATTTGCTCGCATGAAAGAAAGCATTTTCTCCAGGGCGCCAGGCAGATAGAAATAATCGTCTTCCGCGAAGAAGACATATTCTGCGTCGCTTTGATTGGTGAGCAAATCGAGTTGAAGTCCAAAGGTTCCCTCATTACCGATCTTGTTCAGGTTGAGGATTTCCAGATCGTGATCCTGAAGAAGCCCCCTAAACAGACTCTCATATTCTTTGGGGCAGCCGTCCAGAAGAGCCCAGACTTTCACTTGCAATCCGCCCAGCGCCTTTCGGAACGAACGAAGACACATCCCGGCTAGCCGGAACTTGTCATTCGAAAAGGCTGCAGGCGTTTTGGAGACGCCCGGGTAGACGCGATAAGCGATAACGAGATCTAACATCTTATGAACTCCCCAAGCGGCCGGTCCAGCTACTTTCCCATAGGTGCGGCACAAGCGATTCTGAAAGCCGCGTGCATAGACCAGAGAATCGGGCGAGAGGCTATCTCTTGATTCTCGCCAGGTAGACGAACTGAAAAGCGAAAAGTCCGGGCGCCACGCTGCACATGATCCGGTCCATTCGAACCGCGATCGGCCCCAGCAATCTTCTCAGGGGTTGCGTCAGCGGCAAAGGCCCGTCTCGTCTACTTCGGAGGATTTCGTAGCCCGCCTGCTTCAGAAGCCCCTCGGACGATTGCATGTCAAAAAACCGATAATGAGTCCTGTCCAAAATACCCCAATCCTGATAGCGCCACCGGCCGATCAAGAACTGGAGGCGCTGTCTCCACCAAACCACGTTGGGCAGGGCAACGACGATGAGAGAATTCGGGCGGAGGACACATTTGAGTCTCTCGAGCAAATCTTCAGGAGAATACAGATGCTCGAGGATGTGGCTCAAAATGACACAGTCAAAGGTCCCCAATCCCGAGAAATCAAAGGTGTTAAGTTCGGCGCAAACGACCTGAGATAGGCGCTTCGAAGCCAAGTCAGCTTCTTCGCGGGAATAAGTTATTCCTACGACGCTACGGTCCCGGATATGACGTAAGCGCTCTCCTGTGGTGCCTGTACCACAACCCACATCGAGGATTCGCTCTGATTCCAAGGGAACAAGGGACAGCACGCACTCATTAATTCCTTCGTAAAGTGTTAGAGGTCTCCGCAATCGCCTCCTCCAGTTCCCAGCATATCGCGTTCCAAAATGCGCGTTTCGTTCCTCACGGCTCAGTTCGTGTCGTCGGCGCGTACATGTGCACGCTGCGAAGACGGTCCGTGTTCCACGAGGCGCTGGATCATTGCAATTCTCAACTGCGTTCTCAATGCCTGCCGCCAATGGGCGGCCCGCGATTCTTCTGGAATCACGGCAAAGATGAAACAGGTGGCCTCTTGAATCGCAGTTGAAAGAGTCGTCGCAACCGCGCATCCAATATGACCAGGACAGGAAGACCGGCCATGAGCCCCGCTATGGTCTCAGTAGTCAGGAGAAGCGGTGGGCCCACAGTCGAAAGGAAATGAATGGACTGAACGATCAGAATTGCGACCACCACACAGAATGAAGATGCCGCCGATGGCAAAATGGCATCGACGATGCCACGAACGGACATTCTCGTCAGACGCATGAGGATGAACAGAAATGTAGGCGTCACAATTAAGGCCCCTGGAATGATGCGCGCAATCGCAAGCGCCATGACCTGAGAATGCACTGAGGAGTGACGAACGGCCATCCCAGCTACCAACAGAAAGCAGATTCCTACCATCGTGCGTGCCCACTCAAGTCCTGCAAGAAAGTGTGGCTTGGCAAGCGCCTGTAGGAGGGGGCCCGTGAAGTAGGCAAAGATGATCACCATCCCGAGCATACACAACACCTTCAGAGCATCGGCCGCCGGTATCCAACTCGGACCAAGAGTGGCCATTAGGGAGTCGCTCACAGCGGCGATGCCAGCCAGCGCAGGGAGGGTGATGGTTGAACTCAGGCGAATACACAACAGCGCACTTTCGCGAAGCTTGGCCGGATCATCCTGTAGTCGCGAAAACTCCGGTAGGGATACCACCTGAATCGAAGAAGTGCAGGCTGCGACGACCGAATTCATGATGCGGTCTGCGAGACGATAAAGACCAACCGGCACTGGCCCAAACAGGATACCCGCCAACACTGAACCGGTCTGAGTGTCTGCAAAAATCCCGAGTTGAGCTGCAAAATTGGACAGGGAGAACCCCATTAAGCTCCGGAGATGAGGCCATGAGAATCTCCAGCGGGGACGCCATGAACTGAGTCTCCAGAGTAGAGCCAAAGCTACGATGTCTTTTACAACTTGCTGACCCACCAATGACCAAACTCCGAACTTTGCAGCGGCCATGGCGGTGCCAGTAATACCTCCCACCAGCACAGCGATGGTATTCCGAATCGAAAGACTTTTGAAGTCCATGCTTCTTGAGAGCACAGCCTTCTGCACAACTGCGAGGGCTTCTATCGGAATACAAAGAGAGAGCACAGAAATCAGGGCCGAGACCTTCGGAGCATGGTTTACAGCCGCCCACCAGTGGCTCAACAGGACGCTGAACGCAATGAGAACTAGGCTCAGGCCGAGATCCATCCAGAACACGGCATCGAGATCTTCTTGCTGTAAATCCTGTTTCTGTATCAGAGCCGCTGAGAGCCCCTGGTCCAGAAACATTTGAATAAAATTCACGAATATCCATGCGATCGTGAGAAGCCCAAATTCTCTAGGGCCCAGCAGAGCCGCGAGGATGACGGTGAAGACGGCAACAAGCCCTCTTTCTCCCCAGATTCCGGCAAATGACCATTTAAGCGCGTTCCGAAATGACTTCTGTGCTGTCATACAATTTAGAAACAAGCAAGAAAGTGTGACGAAAATTGAACCTCTTACTACTTTGTTGGCTTCGGGCTGTCCTTTAACTTTGCCACAAAGGTAAACTCTCGCGAGAGGATTGGAGCAAGAAAAGCAGGATACCTCCTTTCAGGGGGTCCTGCTGCGCTCTTGGACGAGTAAAGGATGGTCCCCGGATTCAATCCGCTGGTTCTCAGCCATTTTCTCACGAGGGCGGGAGACGTCAGATTGACTCCTGCATCCTGATAAACTTTCGCACTCTGTTTCCAGACGAACCAGCCGCGTAGAAATCTGACTCCCGCTAGATAAGGAGACTGAGCGATCACAGTACCGCCTTCTTTAATAAATTGCAGTAACAAACGGATGGTGAGGGCAGGTTGCTTTATGAGATGGAGAACATTAATTAGAAGCAGGCAATCAAAGGTTCGGCCGTGTAGTTGCGCTGCGGCTGCTTCTAGATCTCCCACCACCACTTCGACCCCCTTTGCCGCAGCAACCGCCGAACCGACCGGATCCAGTGGCACGGCAGTCACTCGCACTCCGCGCTGAACGAGCGCAACCTCCGTTGCTCCGCAGCCCAATGAAAGCACACTGCGAACAGTGCCAGAGATCAGGGAAAGAATCTCCGCCCTGGCGGGCTCGTAGTGATCTCTCAAACACTGCCATCCCTTCAATTGAACATCCGCCGGGATCAGGGGAGCACAGGTGTTACCGGCACGATGTATGCGGAGCAGTTCCTCAATCTGTAGGTTCAAATCGTGCTCGGGCAAGCCAAAGCGGGTGAAATATTTATTAGGAAGATGATGCACCGATGATCTCTTAATGTCAGAGACGCAGATCATCTTTTTGAAGCCGCACTGCGTATATGGGTCCGTTGCGGCAGTTTCGAGCATGCGGTACCGACCTTCGTATGGTGCGACAAGAAACTTACCGGAATAGAGTGCGATCTCTAGCTGTTTGCTTGTAAGTATGTAACAAGCAGCATGCTCATTCGATAGATAGGCGAAAGTGCGTCCGCCGATGCCGATGACTGACTTCGGATCCCAACTTGCGCCTGCATGAATGTCGCAATACTTGATTTGCTCGTTCGATCCCTTTTCTATGCGCAGAAAGCCCGGAACCTGATGTGGCGGAAGAACACTCGACTGTTCCAGGAACGCCTCGATATTATCTGCGGTAATGAGGATGTCATCTTCAGAATAGATGAACAGATCGTGATGGAGAATTTGCTCTGCGAATACCTGTTTGTGCGCGAATGGCAGTGAAAAAGGATTCTTGCTAGGGAGGCCAACTCGCACCTCTACATCAGAACCAAGGCTTCTGGGAATATTGGATACAACAATTATCCGGATCCTGTAAGGCATGGAGCGGTACTCCTCGATGATCCTCTGGAGATAGCAATCGTTTTGCGAACCATAGCTGGCGATTACGACGAGGACTCGTAGAGATTCCCGTAGCATTGAACTGGACGTGATTTGATTGTTATCCATTCGACCTTCTGCAGCCAATCTAAAGTTCGCTATCAGCATGGATGGTTGTGACATTGATAACAGCGCCGCGATGATCTTGTAGATTCAACTCCGCCGACCCAAAACCCTCGCAAACCGCTGCTCTTCCATTGCATTCGTATCCAGAGAAACACCGCGCGTATAGTGTGATTCCAGCAACTTGATCTTAAAAGGACGATGTGAAGGCAACAAGCGCCATAGCGTGCTTCATAGGCGTTGTCGCATTCGAATTGCTGCTATGAGTAGCCATGGAACCACGAGCGAAACTCCTGGCGTTACCAGCACATTATATTACATGCAAAGAACACAATGAATCATTTGCGAACCTCAGATCCGAGCGCGTCCGACTCGGACGAATCTTCGAGCGGCGCGCGGGATTTAGAGCCCAGGAAGAAGGAACTTCCCGCATGCTTTTATGGAACGCAATTTGTTCGCGGGAAAACCCAAGGGCGCAGTCCTTCTTGATCAATCGCACCCACGAACATGTTTGCGCTAGAAAGGCAACAGTCGCCACTTGAGCCATTATTGGCCATGATGACTTCCTTGCCGAGAGGAGAAAATCGTCGAACGAAGTCGTGACATAATGGCGAGTAAGATGATCCATTTTCATGGATCAGGATTATTAACAATTCCTCTGCCTACTCCACGATTGCAGATTGAACGGGAACTCCGCGAAGCTTTCCTGTAAGACACATAACGAGTGTTGGGCAAGCACTTTCGAGTGCGCCCAGAAGATCGTGAGACTTCTCTGGGCTTGCCCATCGGCCGACACTTATGCCGGACACTATTTCGCGCTTGAACTAGCGGCAACTTTCTCGGCGTAGAAGTCCCGAGAGAGGGTAAGTCCTTCTTCGAGCGAGATCGTTGGCTTCCAGCCAAGAAGGGTACTAGCTTTTGTGATGTCCGGCCTGCGACGAACGGGGTCGTCCTGAGGCAGAGGGACGAATTCCAGCTTGCTCGTCGAATTTGCCACCTTGAGTACGGTCTGCGCACATTCTAAGATCGTGAACTCAACTGGATTACCAATATTTATAGGCAGATGCTCTTCTGACCTGGAAAGCCGGATGATTCCTTCGATCAGATCAGTCACGTAACAGAAACTTCGGGTCTGGTTGCCGGTTCCGTAGATCGTGATTGCATCGCCGCGCAGAGCCTGCATCATAAAATTAGAGATTACACGCCCATCTCCAGGTTGAAGTCGAGGGCCGTAGGTGTTAAATATGCGGACCATGTGCGTATCGACGCGGCGATAGCGGTGATACGCCATCACCAGCGCCTCTGCGTAGCGCTTGGCTTCGTCGTAAACCGAACGGGGGCCGATTGGGTTCACGTGTCCCCAGTAGTTCTCCGCCTGCGGATGGATAAGTGGATCACCATAGCACTCCGAAGTGGAGGCATGCAGATAGCTTGCGCTGTATTTCTCCGCGATTACCAGCGCATTCTCCGCACCAATCGATCCTACCCTCAAGGTCTCGATACCCAATCGAAGGTACTCCGGCGGACTCGCGGGAGAGGCAAAGTTGAACACATAGTCCACATTTCCTGGGTCGAAGGGAAGGCAAATATCCAGTTGCTCGAAACTGAAGCGCGTCTCACGGGTCAGATGAGAGAGGTTTTCGAGGTTTCCAGTGGAAAGATTGTCGATACCGATAACTGAATGTCCCTCGCTCAACAGCCGGTCCGTCAGGTGGGAACCGAGAAATCCGGCAGCGCCGGTTACGAGTACGCGCATAATCTGGAAGTCATTCTCCAATGCCTAAGGATGATGTGGCGAACCTGTTCTCAGCATCGTATCATTGAATATTACGAGCGCCGAATGACTCTGTCATCGCTCCAGCAGGGTGCATGGCCCCACTTGGAACGTCTGGCCTGCCGAAGCTCACATAGGTGAAGTCGTGATCAATCATGGCCTGCCGCGTGTAAAGGTTACGCCCATCGATCACGATGGGGAAACGAACGGATTCACGGAGGCGGACGAGATCAAGCTCGGCAAACTCTTTCCAATCCGTCAGAATTAATACGGCGTCAGCGTTCTTAGATGCTTCGTAGGCATCCTGGGCATAGTGAAGATTTTCGGCTTGAGGTAATACAGTCATGGCGCGATCCATGGCCGCGGGGTCATAGGCCGCGATCTTCGCACCCGCGTCAAGCAGAGTCTTGATTACGGCGATGGCCGGGGACTCGCGGATGTCATCTGTTCCGCCCTTAAAGGCCAAGCCGAGGGCTGCCAGCCGCTTGCCACGCAAGGTCCACAAGGCCGAAAGCACTTTGTTGAAAAAGACATCTCTTTGTCGATCGTTGATCTTTCGAACTTCATCGAGCAACTGAAAATCTATCCGTTGTTCTTGGGCTACGCAATGAAAAGCCGCCACGTCCTTAGGAAAACACGAGCCGCCATAACCGAGACCCGCACGCAGGAATTTGGGGCCGATGCGGCTGTCCATACCAACGCCGGCTGCGATGTCTTCAATATCTGCTTCCACGGCCTCGGCAAGGTTGGCCACCGCATTGATAAAAGAGATCTTCAGCGCCAGGAAAGCGTTGGAAGCATGTTTGATGATCTCGGCGCTTTGAGCAGAGGTAACCAAAAGTCGCGCCGGATTGGAAGTGTTGCACGTTCCACGTAAAGCGTCCGGTTGCGAGTAGTAGCTGCCACTGGTGAGAGGATCGTAGATCCTGCGCATTAGCTCGGCGGCGCGCTCCGTTCCGACACCCACTACTATGCGGTCCGGGTGGAGGAAGTCCAAGACGGCTGTGCCTTCGCGCAGGAATTCGGGGTTCGAAACCACGTCAAAGCTCTTTGGACCGACTCCGTGCCGGTAAAGCACGCGGCGCACCCATTCATTGGTGTATACCGGCACCGTACTCTTCTCAACAATCACCTTGTAGGCGTCGATGGAACGGGCAATCTCAGAAACCACGGCCTCGACGTACGACAGATCCGCGGCACCGGTATCACCCTGAGGGGTCCCAACAGCGATAAAGACGGCGTCACTCTTCCTGACTGCCAAACCCAAATCGGTAGTGAACTCCACTCTTCGTCCGCCGTGCTTGGCCAGCAACTCAGGAAGAAGATGTTCGTAGATGGGTGCGCGCCCCTCGTGAAGAGTCTTTACTCTGGCTGGATCGTTATCGACGCAGACAACCTTGTGACCGATTTCGGCAAAAGACACAGCCGCGATAAGGCCCACGTAACCTGAGCCTACCACGCAGATTGCAACCGGCCTCGCCATTATCGCTGTTCCCCTAGTCGTGTTGGCATTTGTAGAGAATGATAAATGAGGCTAGCAAAGACCGCTTTGACTGAGGGGAACATTTCCACACAGCGTTGATCGACAGAAATCGCGAAGCGTGGTTATGGTGCCGGAGAACACGGTTACAATGGTGGGTTCCCCACTCGACGAGCCGAATGAAGATCGAGCTCTTGCCAACGTTGAGTTGGCCCATGGTGGCCAGAGTCAGGCCGCTATGCACAATTCGGTCAGGAGCGAAGGAAGCTTTATGCGCAGCCAACGGCGGCGTCAGCGCCTTGATGCACGGGACGACGTCTGCTTACGTTGTCACGCCCACGCCGTCTTTGGCGGAACTGTGCTGGCTTCAAACAGAATTTCGAGGCGGATCATTTCGAACCCTACTGACAGCGGCCACAGCCTGATCGGACCGGCCTTGCCTCCCGTGCGCGGACAGGGACGAAATAGAGTGAGAATCCCCTGTATGTCTGGTGATACCCTTGGGGATACTTTTTCCCCGATTTCCATGCAGCACGATGCAGCCGAGTGCGCGTGCAACCCCTCCCGCAACTCATAGCTGCCACACGATTTATTTAATTCCATGCGCTCCCGCGCAGCCCGCTGTAAAACTGCAAAAATCAGACTCATAATCCCCGACGACTTCGCTCATCCATCGCAACCCCGCAACACAATTTCCAGTTCGAAATCATCTGGCAGCGAATGGCGTGGTACTAAAACCTTCTGTATCACCTTTGTATCACAGCGACCTTTATGGGGATTCAGTCACCATTTGATAAGTCATTTATTTTCTGTGGTGAGCTCGCTGGGATTCGAACCCAGGACCCACGCCTTAAAAGGGCGTTGCTCTACCAACTGAGCTACGAGCTCTCACCGCTGTTCGATGTCGCCAGCACTGTTCAAGTCTACCTTAGGGTGGCCGGGACTGCCAGCGGGCTGCCTTGCGGTCTTCAGCCGCCCGTCCCGGGGCGCGAAGGCGGGGGCGTGAGAAAGCTTGTGGACTCGGGGAGCCGTAGCGTGCTTACAATACACAGGGTTCCATTTGACAAGCGAGCGCTTGTTTCGCGACTGGTACTCAGCTCTCGGGATACAAAGGTAATCCCCTTTTCGGGGGATATGATTACTAGCAGGTCACCTCTGCCTGCATCGCATAGAAAATGGATAGTTTCTCCACAGCATCATGCCACGAAAGTGTTAGTGAGACGACTGTACAAGTGTTATTGATCAGATAACAGAAGTGCCGCTAGGATGCGGGTAGGGCGCTTTGCGTGGGCGTGTATTCGGGCTCCTGTCCCCAGGCTGAAGGTGGCACTCGGGCCCGTTTGCCGGGTGGTGCCTCGCGAACGTCAAGAGTGAGGGGGTAAGTCATGGCAGATCGTAAGACGCTCAACGATCCCAATGAAACTCCAGAGGATGTAGCGACGCTGTATTCGTGGGCGAACCTCCACGGGGCCAAGTATCGCGACTTCTCGGCGTCGCGGGCGCAGACGCGGGAGAAGGCCCGGCAGCGGGTCCAGGAAGCGATGGAAGAGGAGCGCGACCGGGCCCGGCGGCAGGCCGAGATCGACCGCGCCCTGGAACTGCGGCGTGCGCAGGAGGCGGAGGAGGAAGTCCGCAGGGCGAATCTGGCGGCACAGCAGGCCGCGCAATCGGCCGCGCAGCAGGCGCAGCAGCGGATGAGCCAACAGGCGGGCCAGGAGAACGGGCGTCAGGCGGCTTACGAAGCGCTGCCGATCGCGGTGCCGCAGAACGGCCGGCAACAGCCCCAGGGGGACCGTCACACGACGGTGCCGGTTCCGTTCCACAGTCCCGATATCACGCTGCCGTCCGGCTACCGGCCGGCGAGTGCGCCGCAGCCGTTCGCGCCGGTGCGCGAGGACAGCAACGCGCATCCGCGGAGCGCATGGGCGCTGGCGGAGACGGCGACGCGTCCGGCCTGGCTGACATCGGAGCGGCAGGAGTTTGTGCCTCCGGCCGTGCCGCAGGCCCCGGAAGACTCCTTGCAGGGCTCGCGCGACCGGCTTACCTCGCGCTGGTTTGCGTTGAAGGGCGTATTTGAGGGCGCCAGCGCACCCGCTGAGGCGGTGCCGGCTCCTCCGGTCGGGCGCGCACCGGTGCTCGGAGTCTTTTCGCTGGCTGGAGGCGTGGGCAAGACCAGCCTGGTGGCGACGCTGGGCCGTGCGCTTTCCGCGCGCGGCGAGCGCGTGCTGCTGGTGGACACGGCGGCCTATGGGCTGCTGCCCTTCTTTTTCGGGGCGCGCGATCAGCGCCCCGGCGTGTTGCGGACCTTCAGCCCGCCGGTTTCGAGCGGCGACGCGCCCGTGCAGATGGTCACCTTCGACCCGGATGGGCTGAGCCCGGAGGCGGCGCCGCAGGAGACGCTGGCGACGGAGATCGCGAAGTTCTCGCGCGGCACCAGCCGCGTCATCGTCGACCTGGCGACGGCGTCGGCGGGAACCACCCGCCGCATTCTCCGCATTGGACCGATCGTCCTGGTGCCCGTGGTGCCCGATATGAACTCGGTGATCAGCGTCGGCTCCATCGAGTCGTTCTTCCAGCACAACGGCGGGGTGCAGGCCAAGCCGATTCAGCCCTACTACCTGCTCAACCAGTTCGATCCCTCGCTCCCCCTGCACCTGGATGTTCGCGAGGTGCTACGCGAGCGTCTGGGAGACCGGCTGCTGCCGTTTGTACTGCGGCGGGCGCCGGCCGTCAGCGAGGCCCTCGCGGAAGGCATGACGGTAATGGACTACGCTCCCAATTCGACCGTGGCGGAGGACTTCGGCAGCCTTGCCGGCTGGGTCAAGAGCCTTTCGGCGCCTGCGAACATCAGCTATCGCGGAGTGCGGTGGAGCGAGAGATGACGGCAACAGGCCTTTGGCAGGACATCGGGGCCGGAGAAAATCTGCTAACCAAGTTGTTGCGGCTGCTGTTCCTGCTGGCGGCGGCCGGGATGTTCTATTTCCTGGCGGTGCTTCCGCTGACCTGGCCGCAGCAGGCGGTTCTGGGCCTGCTCACGCTGCTGATGGCGCTGGCCATGGCGCGCAGTTCCGACTCGTATCTGATCACTCTCACGCTGATGATGATGTCGATGTTCTGTACCTTCCGGTACGGGTACTGGCGCATCGCCCAGGTGGTGCGGTTCTTCCAGGACCCCGGCAACCACTGGGGCGCGCTGGACGCGTTCTTCATCATGAGCCTGCTGGTGGCCGAGTTCTATGCATTCTTCATCCTGTTTCTGGGATACTTCCAGACCATCTGGCCGCTGCGGCGGGCGCCGGTGGCACTGCCCGAGAACACCGACGACTGGCCGCACGTGGATGTGCTGATCCCGACCTATAACGAGCCGCTGGACGTGGTGCGCTACACGGCGCTGGGCGCGCTCAACATGGACTGGCCGATCGACAAGATGCACGTGTATATCCTCGACGACGGCCGGCGCAAGGAGTTCGAGCAGTTCGCGTTCGAGGCGGGCATCGGTTACAAGACGCGGCCCGACAACAAGCACGCCAAGGCCGGCAACATCAACGCCGCGCTCAAGAGCATGACTTCGCCCTACGTGGCCATCTTCGACTGCGACCACGTGCCCACGCGCAGCTTTCTGCAGATGACGATGGGCTGGTTCCTGCGCGACCGCAAGCTGGCCATGCTGCAGACGCCGCACCACTTTTATTCGCCCGATCCCTTCGAGCGCAACCTGGGGCAGTTCCGGGTGATCCCGAACGAGGGCGAGCTGTTCTACGGAATCGTGCAGGACGGCAACGACTTCTGGAACGCTTCGTTCTTCTGCGGCTCCTGCGCGGTGCTGCGCCGGGAGGCGCTGGACCAGATCGGGGGCATCGCCGTCGAGACCGTGACCGAGGACGCGCACACCTCGCTGCGCATGCAGATCAACGGCTGGAATACGGCCTATATCAACATTCCGCAGGCGGCCGGGCTGGCCACCGAGCGGCTGTCGGCGCACGTGGGGCAGCGCATCCGCTGGGCGCGGGGCATGATCCAGATCCTGCGCACCGACAATCCCCTGGTGGCGCCGGGGCTGAAGTTTCCGCAGCGTCTGTGCTACTTCAACGCCATGATGCACTTTCTGTACGCGGTGCCGCGGCTGATCTTCCTCACCGCGCCGTTGATCTACCTGCTGCTGAACCACACCAACATTCCCGGCTACTGGGCGGCGATCCTGGCCTATGCCCTGCCGCACCTTACGCTGTCGAACGTGACCAACTCGCGGATTCAGGGCGAGCACCGGCACTCCTTCTGGAACGAGATTTATGAGACGGTGCTGTCGCCCTACATTCTGCTGCCCACGCTGATGGCGCTTGTCAATCCCAAGCTGGGCAAGTTCAACGTGACCGCCAAGGGCGGCATCGTGAAGCGGACTTTCTTCGACGCCAGGATCGCGCAGCCGTTTCTGATCATGCTGATCTTCAACCTGGTGGGTCTGCTGGTGGCGATTCCGCGGTTCTTCATCTGGGACCGCGACCGGCCGGGCACGGTGCTGATGAACGTGCTGTGGTGCGTCTTCAACGTGGTGATCCTGGGCGTCTGCACGGCGGTGGCGCGCGAGATGCGTCAGCTCCGGACCACGGTGCGGATCAACATTGTGACGCCGGTCATGGCCAGGCTGCCGGGAGGAAGGCAGCCGGTCGCGGGCGAGACCATCGACATGTCGAGCGGCGGGGCGAGCATCCGCTTTGCCGAGCCGCTCGAGGCCGTCTCGGAGTCGAAGATACGGCTGTCTTTTCCCATGCCGGCGGTATTCACCGACCTGCCCGCCACGGTCGTGTCTTCGGAAGGCTCCGTCATGCGGGTCCGGTTCGACCGGCTCTCGATAGCCGAACAGGAGGTGCTGACCAGGGTCCTCTACTCGCGGGCCGATTCCTGGCTGGGCTGGGGCGAGTCGCGCGAGAGCGACAACGTGCTGCGCAGCCTGGGCCGGATCTTCCAGATCTCGATGCACGGCCTGAAGGGAACCTTCGTCAGCCTGTTCATGGACCGGAAGAAGAAGCCGGCAAAGTCCGGGTCGCTTTCGATTGCGGGGTCGGCGGGCCTTGTTCTTGCCGCCGCGATCCTGCTGGGCCCAGGCGGCAGGCTGCACGCGCAGATGCAAGGCAACGAGGGCGAACCGCCGCCCGGCACCGCGGAGGCCATGAGTAGCGAGGCCACCGCGGCGCCCGCCCAGAACCCTTCCGTTCCGCCCGGCCAGTACGAGGACAGGTTCACCATCGGCGACGCCGGATCGCCGCAGATCGAGCTGCACGGCATCGACAGCATGCACACGATCTACTTCACGCTGCCGGAGACGCACGTGGTGCGCAGCGCGAAGATTCATATCAACTATGCGTTTTCGCCCAGCCTGCTGCCGCAGCTAAGCCATCTGAAGCTCATCATGAACGGCACGCTGTTCGCGACCATCCAGCCCACTCCGGGGCAGATGGGCGGCTCGGACAGCCATGATGCGGAGGCGGAGTTTTCCATTCCGCCCGAGCTGCTGGTGCACAATAATGCGCTGACCATCGAGTTCATCGGCCACTACACCCTGACCTGCGAGGATCCATCCAATACGGCGCTGTGGGCGCGCGTGCACCGCAACAGCTTTCTTGACATCCGCGGCGATCTGCTGCCGCTGGCCGACGATCTGAAGCAGCTGCCGATGCCCTTTCTGGATCCGGCGGTGGTCGCGCCGCTCAGCATTCCGGTGGTCTTTCCGAGCGCGCCCTCCTACAAGGCGATCCAGGCGGCAGGCATCGTCACCAGCTACTTCGGGCTCATCTCGGATGCGCGGCCGGTGCGGTTCCCGGTGCACATCGGGGCCATCCCGCCAGGCAACGCGATTGTGGTCACCGACACTCCGTCGAGTCTTCCGGCCGCGCTGAATCTGAGCAATGCCAGCGGGCCCACGGTGGCCATGCGCACCAATCCCAACGATCCGTACAGCAAGGTCCTGGTCATCACCGGCGGGGACGCCAACCAGTTGATCACCGCCGCCCAGGCGGTGGCCCTGCGCAGCGGTATGTTGAACGGTCCGCAGGTCGCCATCGATCATCTCACCCTTCCCAACAAACTGGCGGCCGACGCCGCGCCGCGATGGGCGCGTACGGACCAGACCATCGCGCTTTGGAATTACGCCAATGCAGACCAGCTGCAGGGGGACGGATCGGCCCCCATCGATGTGTACTTCCGCATTCCGCCGGACATCTTCTACGGCAACCGGGCCAACGCCAAGCTGAAGGTGGTCTATCGTTACAATTCGATTCCCATCGGCCCCATCTCGAGCCTGCAGGTGCGGATCAACAACGCCTTCATGGGCTCGATCCCACTGATCCCCGGCCAGGACGCCTCGCGCCGCATGGAAACGGTGGTGCCGGTGCCGGTGGTGAACCTGCGGCCGTTTTCGAACTCGCTCTCCTTCGACTTCACGTTCCAGTTGCTCAAGAAGGGCGGCTGCCAGGACACGACCCCGATCAATATGGTGGGTGCGATCCTGCGCGACTCGTACCTGGATCTGCGGGGCTACGCGCACTATGCGGCCCTGCCCAATCTCGAGCTGTTTGCCAACGCCGGGTTCCCGTTCACCCGGTTCGCCGATCTGCAGACGACCGCCGTGGTGCTGCCGGCCGACCCCACCGCGCAGGAGATCGAGATGTTTCTGACGCTGATGGGACACTTCGGACGCCAGACGGGATACCCGGGGCTGCGGGTGACCGTGACCGGCCCCGATGCGATGCACGCCGGCGCCGCCAACGACTTTCTCGTGATCGGCACAGGCGACGACCAGCCGGGACTCGACAAACTCTCCGGCAGCCTGCCCGTGGCCCTGCGCAGCGGACAGATCCAGGTGCGCGACACGCAGGGGTTCTTCGCGCCGCTGCACAAGGCCTGGTGGAAGATCAG
>Ga0335075_10003031_pt1 | contig 26870 bp, 20 predicted proteins | sample Lox_Sample_24_FD_206723 | JGI IMG/M metagenome (GOLD analysis project Ga0335075, IMG submission 206723) | Soil microbial communities from Loxahatchee National Wildlife Refuge, Florida, United States - Lox_Sample_2.4 | ecosystem: Environmental > Terrestrial > Soil > Wetlands | place: USA...
CATCGGCGCAAAGGGCCTGATCGTGCACGGCGGCCACGTCACCGCCGGCGCCGACCCGGATGAGGGCTACGACAGCTGGCGCAAGGCGATCGAACGCATCGAGCGGCCGCTGCCCATGCTGATCGAGAACACAGCGGGCGGCGACGGCGCGATGGCTCGCGGCCTCGACGGGATTGCCCGGCTCTGGGACGCCATCACAAGTGCGGCTGACAGCGGCGGTGAGGTCGGCTTCTGCCTGGACACCTGTCATGCGTTCGCGTCGGGCGAAGACCTGGCAACGATCGTGGAGCGCATCAAGGCAATCACTGGCCGGATCGACCTGGTGCACTGCAACAACTCGCGTGACGAGTTCGGGTCCGGCCGGGACCGGCACGCCGGGATGGAGTCGGGCACGATCGATCCCGGGCAGCTCGTCGAGGTGGTGCGGTCTGCCGGGGCAACCGCCATCTGCGAGACGCCCGATCCGGCAACCGACGTCCACTGGCTCCGGGCGAAGCTCAGCTAAGCAACCTGGCTGGTAACCCCGCGCCGCGCTAGGTTACCAGGCCAAGCAGCGCCGTGAGCTTGGTCGCGGCATCCTCGGCAGCAAGCACGACGATGCTCGCTGCCGAGCCCGGCGAGCTGCGCACGTAGGCCGTCAGGTTCGCAGTCTGAGAGGTCGAGACTGTCGGCGTCGCAGACGGCGTGGCCGTAGGCGCCGGCGAACTGCTGCACTGGCCGCCGAACACGCCGACCTGGCAGCTCGGCGTCGGAGACGGCCCCGCACCGCCGCAGTTGCCGTTGCCGTTGCACGACGGCTGCGGGTTCGGGTTGTGTCCGCAGAACACCGCGCCCGGCGCGCAGACACATCCCTGGTTGCCGCCGCCCTGGTTGCCATTACCCGGCTTGCAGAACTGCTTCTTGGGCTTCGCCTTGGCGACCACTTGAATCCAGGGCACAAACCCTGCCTGAACCTGCTGGAATAGCGGGATCATCGGCGCGTTGTTCTCCTGGCCCTCCATGTAGGCGTTCCAGATGCTGGCCGGCCAACCGCCGCCCTGCGAGCCCGGCTGCTGGTTGATGAAGGGCAGGTTGTCCAGGTTCTGCTTCCCTGGATCGTTGGTGAACAGCGCAACCGACAGGGCGTACTGATCCGGCGTCGCGCCGATGAACCAGGCTTGCGAGGCGTTCGCCCCGCTACCCAGCGTTCCGGTCTTGCCGATCACGTCGCCGCGCCGGAACGGGACGTTCGCATAGGCCGTACCGTCTCCGAGCTGGTTGTCGAACGACAGCGCAAAGTCCACATCAGCCGCAGCGCCCGGGCTCAGCACGGTCCGGGTTATCACGTGCGACGCGAGCGTGGTGCCGTTCTTTTGCAGCGACTGGATGACGTGCGGGGTGTGATAAACGCCGTCGTCAGCCAGCGTCGCGAACGTGGAGGCCTGCTCGATCGGCGTAAGCGGGTTCTCACCGAGGGCAATGGCGGGCGATCCGGGGGTTCCTGCTGCCTCGCCGCCCTTGTCAAACCTGGTCGGGCTGAAGTTGTTCTCCAAGCCATGACCCGGGTACCACTGGCCACCGATCTTGTAGCCGGGACCCGTCAGGTCGTTACATGCCGCGATCGTCGCTGCTACCGTGCCGGAGCCGCCGCTCGACGCACCGCACGGTTCAACGAACGCGTTCTGCCCGACACCAAACTGCTGGGCCATGTTGATGACCGACTGGACACCGTCGCGGTGCGCAAGGTCCTCGAAAGCCGAGTCCGACGAGACCGCCGCAGCCACGTTCGGCTTCAGCACCCCGTAGTTCTCAGATGCCTCGTTGAACAGGAAGTACCGGGTCCCGTTGGTTGAGTTGCAGTCTCCCGTCTGCCCTGGAGTCGGCCGGGGGCAGCCGGGCGGCGGACTCGTCGGTGACAGCGCCATCTGGGCTGACTGGCCATTGACAGAGGTGAGCGGGATCCAGATCGGCGAATAGCCGTTGAGCTTACTGGTGAAGACGCTCATGCCTTGCTTGACGGCAGCGGAAAGAACGTAGGGCTTGAAGGACGAGCCAACTTGCTCGGCTGACTCGGCCATGTTGATGTCGCAGTCGGAGGCATTGCAGCTCTTCTGGTTCGACAGGTAACCAGGACCGCCGTAGATAGCGACGATCGCGCCGGTCTTCGAGTTCTCAAGCACCGCGCCGATCCGGTCGTAGCTGCGGAACGAGACGTACACGCCGCCGCTGTCTTCCGCCGCCACCTTCATGTCGGCTTTCTCGGTCTTGATGGACCGGGCGAGCGCGTTGATCTTAGCCATGTTGAAGGTCGTCCGGATCTTGTAACCACCGGTGTCGATCTGCTGGTTAGTGAGGCCGTAGCCGCCGTCTGCGGTCGGCGCTTCCAGCTGCTGTAGCACCATGTTCATCAAGTAGCCGGTGACGCCTGTCTCGCCGTTACCGCCCGGTGGCGGGGTGATCTTCGGGAACGTAGCGGCGTTAGCCTGCGCCTGCGTGATGTTGCCGTCCTTCACCATATTGGTGAGCACGTATTCGAAACGCCCCTGGAGTTCCGAGTATCCCGGTGCGGACTGAGGCTTCGGCGACAGCACCACACCGCTGAATACGGCGGGATTGTTAGGCATGGCGGCCAGGAGCGCAGCCTGCGCAACGCTCAGCTTCGCGCCGGGTTGAGTGAGGTTGACGTTGAAGTAGCTTTCCGCGGCTGCGCCCAGGCCATCGATCGTCGAGCCGAACGGCACGGTGTTGAGGTAGTTAGTCATGACCCATGACTTGGACTTCGCGCGGCCGAGCTTCATCGCGATGAAGATCTCCTTGAGCTTCGTGCTCAGGTTCTGGCCGGTGTTAACGCCCGCGTAGTAGTTCTTCGCGTACTGCATGGTGATGGTCGAGCCGCCCTGCAGGTTGCCGTTGCCCCGGACGTCCTCGTACGCGGCCCGCATCAGGCCGGTAATGGACACGCCGCCCTCGGTATAGAAGTGGCGGTCCTCCGCCGCCGTCATCGCGTGAGTCATCAGCGACGGTATCTGCACCGGAGTCAGCAGCAAACGGTCAATGCTCACGCCGTTGACGCTGGTGTCGTACGTGCCCATCTGCTTGCCGTTGGCAAGGTAGACGGTCGATGACTGCCAGTTGGCGGTCTGTTCCGAAGCTGTCGGGATCGGCGTCATCTCGTAGAGGATGAAGAAGCCAGCGATGCCCAGCAAGAAGCACGCAGCGATCCCGACGCCAGCGACGGCCAGGGCCTTCTTCAAGGTCCAGTGCCGCCACCAGCGTCCGTACAGCAGCCAGTTCTTGAATCCCCCGCCGCGGCTGCGCGGGTTTCCGCCGTTCGAGCGGCCGCCGCCGTGGCCCCCGCCGCCACGCCCGTTGCCGCCGCCGTGGGTGTACTGCCGCTCCGCGACCCTGGAGCGCACCCCGCGGCTGGTTTGGTCAGGCTGGTGCCAAAAGTCGCCCGCTGGATCACGCAGCGCCGTGCGACCAGCCGCGGTGCGGCTGTCGTCACCGCCTGGGCCGTAGTCACCAGGCCCGTACCCGCCGACCTCGTACCGGCCAGTACCGTACCCGCCGCCGTGGGCGGCCCTGCGCGCACCTCGGCCCGGTCCGGCCTCACCCTGCGACTGGCTGTCCCGCGCCGACGATCCTGCCCGGCGCGCGCCTTGCCCGCGCCCGAAGTCGTCCTCCGCGGCACCGCCCCATGCGGCCTGCCGTGAGTCGCCGCCAAGGCTGGCCGCGGCGCGCGTGCGCATATTGCCGAGCTTGCTCCGCAAATCGCCGGCGGTCTGGCTCAGGCGGCCCGTCCAGTCCGCGCGGTCGTCGTCAGCCGAGCGGTGTCCCCTGCCTGCAGACCGCCCTGCAACCCGGTGCGAGCCCCAGTCTTCGGCCGACTGCGGCTCCCGCCGCGAGCTGCGAGGGGGCGACTGACGGTCGCGGTACGGGGCCGCCTGACGACGGCTCGGGCCACGATCGCGCCCGGAATTGCTCTGGCTGCTGTCATCGCGCCAGAACCCGCCGCCGTCATCCCATGCCGGTTGCTGCCGCGACGGCACATCCCGGCTGGCGCGCCAGCCTGAGCCATAGCCGGCATCGCCCTCGTCCTGCCAGTACGGGCCGGCCAAGTCTGGATTACTCACGCGTCCTCGCTGATCGGGGGTCAGGAGCGGTCGCAAGCGAGCAATGATTCGCCAGCGAGCAATGGTGCGCCAGAAAAGACACGTTACCTGGCGGTACCGAGCCTCCCGGCACGTATTGCGTCACGCTCGCAGCCGAGCCTGCCTGCGATCAACGGCCGAGGTGCCTCGATCCGACCGTTTACTCGCCGGCCCTGGCACGCCGACTGCGCCGGGGAGTCGGCTCGCCAGTGCCCAGAACATAGGACGACGCGAGGTGGTTCCAAGCACAACTCTGACAGACCTCGACTACATAGACCTGGAACTCCGCATATTCCATGGCCATTTCGTCCAGTTCTGGCCCACGTTTCACACGGCCTTCATAGCGTCCCAGCTCATCGCCGTAGACGTAGGTGACGTGGGTCAGCTTCGTTTTACGGCAGATCGGGCAGGTGATGTCCGTCGCCTCGCCGTGGAACTTGGCAGCGCGCAGCAGGTACGGATGCGCATCACACACATCGGTGACAGTCGTGCGGCCGGACAGCACGGAGGCAAGCGTCGCCCGCCGGGCTAGCCCGTAGTCAACGACCGATCGCCTCATGCCCGACAGGTTACGACGGAACTGCTCATGACAGGAGACTTGACTGGTCATCGCTTTACCTGCAGGCCGCGGCGGTGGCCTTCCGCGGGGCTTCCGCGAGCCATTAGACGGCCCTGACTTGCGGCATGCACCCGCAGCGCATATCGTTGCGATGTATCAACTCGATACATCGAACTGACAGGTCGCTCGCTACGGCGAATTCCCCGCCCGAGATGATACTGCCCAAGACGGTAGCTGTGCGTGGAATGTGAGGTGCGAGCGGGTATGAGTAACCAGCGAACTGGCGTACTCGAGCTCGCGGTTCTCGGCATCCTGCACGAGACCCCGATGCACGGCTACGAGCTGCGCAAGCGGCTCAGCTCCCTGCTCGGCGCCTTCCGCGCCTTTGGCTACGGGTCCCTGTACCCGGCGCTGAAGGACCTGCTGCACAAGGGCCTGATCGCCGAAGACCCGGTCCCGGAGGGCGGCATCGGCAGGCCGCTCGACCGGCCGCGCCGTTCCAAGATCGTCTACCGGCTGACGGCGGAAGGTAAGGAACGACTGAACGACCTGCTCGGCGAGTCCGGGCCGGCGACCTGGGAGGACGACGGCTTCGGCGTGCATTTCGCGTTCTTCGGCCTGACTCGGGCCGAAGTGCGGATGCGGATTCTCGAGGGCCGCCGCAGCAGGCTGGAAGAGCGGCTCGAGGGCTTCCGGGCGGCGGCGACCAGAACCCGGGAGCGGGTCGATCGCTACACGCTGGAGCTTCAGCGACACGGGCTGGAGTCAGTGGAGCGCGACGTTCGCTGGCTGAATGAGCTGATCGCCTCGGAGCGGCAGTCGGGTGCCCGGCCCGGCAGCCCGTCCGCGGGAAATGGAAATACAGACAGCGGCGGAGCGCCAACCGTCGCCTGATGACCGGCGAGCGATGGTCGCTGCGCGGCACAAGATAAGGAGCAAATCCTCATGGGTTCGGTACGGGTAGCCATCGTGGGCGTGGGGAACTGCGCAAGTTCTCTCGTTCAGGGTGTTGAGTACTACAAGGACGCCGACCCGGCGAGCCGGGTACCGGGCCTGATGCACGTCCAGTTCGGCCCGTATCACGTCCGCGACATTGAGTTCGTCGCCGCGTTCGACGTGGACGCCAAGAAAGTCGGCCGGGATATCGCCGAGGCCATCGTGGCCAGCGAGAACAACACCATCAAGATTTGCGACGTGGCGCCGAGCGGCGTGGTTGTCCAGCGCGGGCCGACGATGGACGGGCTCGGCGAGTACTACCAAGAGATCATCACCGAATCGGACGAGCAGCCAGCGGACGTGGTCCAGGTGCTGCGCGACAGCCGGGCCGACGTGCTCGTTTCGTACCTGCCGGTGGGCTCGGAGCAGGCGGACCGCTTCTACGCGCAGTGCGCCATCGATGCGGGCGTCGCGTTCGTGAACGCGCTGCCGGTCTTCATCGCGTCCGACCCGGAGTGGGCGGCTAAGTTCACGAAGGCGGGGTTGCCTATCGTCGGCGACGACATCAAGTCCCAGGTCGGCGCCACCATCACCCACCGCGTGATGGCCAAGCTGTTCGAGGACCGCGGCGTCGAGCTGCTGCGCACGTACCAGCTGAACTTCGGCGGGAACATGGACTTCATGAACATGCTGGAGCGCAAGCGCCTGCAGTCCAAGAAGATCTCCAAGACGCAGTCGGTGACCTCGCAGATCCCGCATGAAATGGCCAAGGCCGACGTGCACATCGGGCCGTCAGACCACGTGCCGTGGCTGGATGACCGTAAGCTGGCTTACGTCCGGCTCGAGGGCCGCTCCTTCGGCGACACGCCGTTGAACCTGGAGTACAAGCTCGAGGTCTGGGACTCGCCGAACTCGGCCGGAGTGATCATCGACGCGGTCCGCGCCGCCAAGATCGCCAAGGACCGCGGTATCGGCGGCCCGGTCCTGTCGGCCTCCTCATACTTCATGAAGTCCCCGCCCGAGCAGTACAGCGATGACGTCGCCCGCGAGGCGGTCGACAAGTTCATCCGCGGCGAGCTCGACCGCTAAGCGATGACTTCTGACGGGAGCCACGGCCCTCGGGCCGTGGCTCCCGTCGGCGTGGCCCAGGCCGCAGTGGCTACAGGGGAGCCCTCCCCAATAGGCTGATTGAGTGTCGTGGCAGGAGCCGCATCAGGCAGCGCCAGCTCCAGTGCAGGAGCCACCACCTGGTGCGCCCGGACGGTCAGCGAGCAGGAGCTCGTTCGTCCGCGACCTGCGCATCGTGTGGGCCGAGCGCGATTTCCGCCGGTTGCTGTCCACCCGGATGATCTCCCAGACCGGCGACGGCATCTTTACTGCCGGTCTCGGCACGTACGTGTTCTTCAACGCGGCTACCTTCCCGAGCCCGGCACGGGGCGCCGCAGCGTTTGCCGTCCTGTACGCGCCGTACTCGCTGATCGGCCCGTTCGCCGGGGTATTCATCGACCGCTGGTCACGGCGCCAGATCCTGACGTACTCAGCGTTGCTGAGGTCCGTGTTCGTGGTGCTGACCGCAGCGCTGATGGCGTCGGGGAACCTCGGAGTGCCGCTCTATATCGCAGTGTTGCTGGTACTCGGCGTGAACAGGTTCTTCCTGTCGGCATTGTCAGCGGCGCTCCCGCACGTGGTCGCCGGGGACAAGCTCGTGATGGGCAACTCGGTGTCGCCGACCGCGGGCGGGACCCTGGCCGCGGTCGGCGGGCTCGTCGGGCTCGGCGTGAACGCAGCCACCGGTGACACCGAGGCGGGAGCGGCCATAACACTGCTGGTCGCCGGCGGATGTTACGTGGCGGCCAGCCTGGTCGCCAGAACCATGCAAAAAGACCTGCTCGGCCCGGTCCGAGGATCGGACCAGGCGAAGCCAGGCCGCCTGCTGACGGAACTGCGGCTGGTCGCGGCAGGCCTGGCTACAGGTGTCCGCTACGTCATCAAGCGCCGCGGCCCTGCGACTGTCCTCGGCGCCACCGGCGGTAACCGGTTCTTCTACGGGATCTTGTTCCTGATGTCGATCCTGCTGTACCGGAATTTTTTCTACCACGGGGTTAAGCCGAGCATCGCCGAAGCTCACTACGGCTACCTTGTCGCCACCGTCGCGCTTGGCTATTTCTGCGCGGCGCTGGTTACTCCCCCGGTGACCAGGCGATTGACCAAGGCGGCCTACATCGCCGTCATGCTCGCCGCCAGCGCGATCCTGACCGGCTTCCTCGGCATGACTTTCAGCCAGGTCGGCTTCATCATCATGGGCTTCTGCCTCGGCCTGGCCGGACAGGCCATCGCGATCAGCGCGACCACGGTCTTGCAAGAACAGCTGGCCGACGACTACCGCGGGCGGGCGTTTTCCTATTACGACATGATGTTCAACATCACGTTCGCAGCAGGAGCGCTGATCAGCGTGCCGTTCATGCCGCTCAGCGGTCATTCGCCGACTCTCATCGGGGTGATCGCCGTGGGATACGCCCTGGTGGCGACCGGCTACTGGCTCACCGGACGTCACTCCGCCGGGCCGGGCGTCGGCGGCTCGATGCCCACGGACGCGGCCCAGGTCAGCAGTTCCTGAACGGCCCGCTCGCGGCCAAGCGGTCCTGCGTCGATCCGGAGCTCCAGCAAATGCTTGTAGGCGCGGCCGACCAACGGCCCTGGCGGGATGCCCAGGATCGCCATGATCTCGTTGCCGTCCAGATCTGGCCGCAGGCTGTCCAGCTGCTCCTGAGCGGCAAGCTCGGCGATGCGCGCTTCAAGGGCGTCGTACGCCTCGGCTAGCCGGAGCGCCTTGGCCCGGTTCCTGGTCGTGCAGTCCGCTCTGGTCAGGGCATGCAACCGGGTCAGCAGCGGTCCGGCATCGGTGACGTAGCGGCGCACGGCCGAGTCTGTCCACCCGCCCTCGCCGTAACCGTGGAACCGCAAGTGCAGCTCGACCAGCCGGCTGACGTTCTCGACGATGTCCTTCCGGTACCGCAGCGCTGCCAGTCTCTTCCGAGCCATCTTCGCGCCGACGACCTCGTGGTGGTGGAAGGCGACCCGTCCGTCGGCGAGCTTGGACCGGGTCCGGGGCTTGCCGATGTCGTGCACGAGTGCCGCCAGCCGGAGCACGATGTCTGGCTCCAGGCCGTACCTGCGTTCCAGCTCGATCGCCTGGGATAGAACCGTCAGCGAATGCTGGTAGACGTCCTTGTGCCTGAAGTGCTCGTCCGACTCCAGCCGTAGCGCGGAGACCTCCGGCAGCACCCGGTCGGCCACCCCGGTCTCGACGAGCAGGGCGATGCCGGCCGCAGGGCCGCCGGGCAGCGGCGACAGCAGCAGCTTCGTCAGCTCGCCTTCGACCCGCTCGGCCGAGACCTTCGGCGGGGCGAGCAGCGCGGCTAGCTCCGTCATCGCCACCTTGACCTCGGGGACCACGGTGAAACCTAGCTGGGCAGTGAACCGTGCGGCGCGCAGGATCCGCAGCGGGTCATCGGTAAACGAGGCCTCCGGCGTGCCCGGCGTACGCAGCAGCTTGTGCTGCAGATCGGCCAGGCCGCCGAACGGGTCAACCAGCTGGTGCCCTGGCAGCCGTGCCGCCATCGCGTTGACCGTGAAGTCGCGCCTGGACAGGTCATCTTCGAGTGACTTGCCGTACGACACCACCGGCCTGCGGGAGGTACGGTCGTAGCTTTCGCTCCGGTAGGTGGTGATCTCGAAGATCGAGTTACCCTTGCGCAACCCCACCGTGCCGAAGTCGATGCCGATCGTCCAGACCTGGTCAGCCCAGTCCCTGGTGATCTCAAGTACCCGGTCGGGCGGCGCGTCCGTGGTGAGGTCGAGGTCACCGGACTTGCGGCCGAGGAATACGTCCCTGACGGGCCCGCCGACGAGGGCAAGCTCATGACGGGCTGCCGCGAACAAGCCGCCTAGCTCGTCGGCAAGCGGCGAGATGGTGGCAAGCAGCGCAGCCGCAGCCTGCAGCTGGCGTTTATTCGGCAAACCTGGATCTGGCACGGCCATCGAGATTAAGTCCTGCGCGTAGCCTGTGGGAAACGGGAAAGGCGGGAAGCCCGGAGGATGTGTCGCAGAATACTGCCCAGCGCGTGCGCACCGAGCATTCGCCGCAGCACGGCCTCGGGCACTCGGGTGGCGGCAATAACATTCTGGACATGTCACCGCCGCACGGAGCCCGCGTGCTGCCCGCCGTCCGGCTGACGACAACGGGCAGTGGCATGTCCAGCGGGACGAAAGGCGGGCGGACCATGCGGCGCGCTGGCCGCGCCCTGGTGCCGCGCACGGGCCGCGCCCTGGTGCCGCGCACGGGTCGCGCCCTGGCTGTGTGGCTCGCACTTGCCGCGATCGCGCTGCCAGCGGCTCTGCTCGCGAGCCAGGAAGCTGCTCTCGCGGCGACCGGAAAGCGGGTCGCACAGAATCAGGTCAGCGTCACCATCACCGACATGACACCGCAGGAGGCCGGGCCTGGCACCACAATCACCGTGACCGGCACGGTAACTAACTCCTCCCGGCAACCCATCAGCCACTTGTCAGTTCAGCTGCTGGCGTCCCGCACGGCAGTGAGCACCTCAGCCGAACTGCGGCCGGGCAGCACTACGCAGGACGGCCTCGCCAGCACACCGGTGCCGGGGGGGAGCTGGGAATCTGACGGCGCACTGCAAGCGGGCGGGACGGACACCTGGTCCGTCAAGGTGAAGGCAAACTCGATCGGCATGACGGCGTTCGGCGTGTACCCGCTGACCGCCCGGGCGCAGACCACGGTGGCGCAGTTTGGCGCCGCCACGACGTACCTGCCTTACGTGCCGGCCAGGAAAGGCGCGTACGGGAAGTCCATCCCGGCCCAGGCGAAGATCGCCTGGGTCTTGCCGCTGATCGACCAGCCGCTGCTCGATCAGCCCTGGCAACGTAGCTGCGCGGGCGCGCAGGCCCGGGCGCTGGCTGCCAGCCTGGGCAGTGGCGGACGACTTGGCGAGCTTGTCGCGGCCGGCGGGGATCCGACGGGTACGGCCGACGCTTACTCCGCGGCGACCGGACCGGGACGGAAGGCTCAAGACCGGGCCGTCAGATCGCAGCAGGCGCAGAGCCTGTCCAGTTACGACGGCGTTACCTGGGCAGTCGACCCGGCCTTGCTGGCGAACGTCAAGGCCCTCACCACCTGCGGCAGCTCGCAGCCGCGCTGGGCGAGTACGGCCCAGTCGTGGCTCGCCGAACTCGGGCAGGTTACCAAGGCCGAGCCGATGTTCCTCACCCCGTACGGCGACCCGAACGTAGCCGCGCTTGCAAACACGCGCCTCTCCGGCGATGTAGACACATCTATTGTCCTTGGCCGGCACATCGGACAGCAGATACTGGACCGGAATCTCGGCTCACCGTCGGGTGCCGCCAGCTCGTCCGGCGCCCAGAGTCAGGCGGCAGCTATCGCCTGGCCCGCCGGCGGGATCGCCGGTTACCCGACCACGACAGAACCCCTGGTAGCCAAGGGTGTGCAAACGCTTCTACTGAGCCAGTCCGCGCTGCCGACCGAGGACTCCACAGTGCTGCGCGTGCCCAATGACATTGGCGGCTACCTGAACATCCTGCTTGCGAACGAGCCGTTGACCCGACTGCTCAGCGCGGACGGCAGCACGGTAGCGGGAAGCACCGAGGGCTCAGCATTCGCCACCGAGCAGGATTTCCTTGCCCAGACCGCACTCGCCGCTCAGCAGGGCCAGCCGGGCGCGCCGGTTATCGTTGCGCCGCCACAACGCTGGGATCCGGCGAAAGGGCTGACCACTGAACTGCTCGCCGAGACCGCGTCGGCGCCCTGGCTCAGTCCGGTCAGTCTCACCTCGCTGACCGCGGCGAAGGACATCCCGCGTGTGCCGTCGCCGGCCTTTGCCTACTCCGCGGCCCGGCTCGGCAAGAGCCAGCTGCGCAAACTCGCCAGGGCCGACAACGGGATCCGCCAGCTGGACAACATGGCGGCCCATCCGGACAGCAAGCTTCTCCTGGCAGTTGCCACCATCGAGTCATCGGCCTACCAGCGCAAGTCCAGGAAGATCGCCCGGGCCATGCTCCGTACCGTCATGAGCAAGGTCGGCCAGCAAGAACGCGGCGTTCAGATCTTCGCCGAACCCCGGGTCACGCTCGGCGGACTGAAGGGCAGCGTACCTGTGTCGATTGACAACCGACTCGGTTACGCGGTCAAGGTCAAGCTGAAACTGAATTACAGCACCGCCACCGGCGTCAAGATCACCCCGGATCCGGGGGGCTTGGTGACAGTTCAGGCTCACACTGCGGAAACGGTCCGGTTGCACGTGCAGGCGACCGAGGTGGGCTCTACCGTGCTCACCTTGAGCCTGGAGAACCAGTCGGGTCAGCCGCTGCTTGCCCAGGCACAGTCGATGACCGTGGAGGCAACTCAGGTAGGCGTGCTCGGAGTCATCATCTGCGCGGCCGCGCTCGGCGTCTTCCTCGTCGCCTATGCCGCTCGCGCGGTGCGCCGCGGCCCGGCTGGTGGTGCGGGCGACCCAGCAGATCCAAGTCCCGCCGCAGATCAGGGCGATGGTCACAGCACGGAACCGGCAGAACCGGATACCGTCATGGCTGAACGCAGTGAGCTTGGTGCAGCTGGTGCGCCCGGACCGTGACGGCAGGAGGCTGATGACCACCGGGGGGCCTGAGTCTGATTCCTATCCGGACTCCGGCGGCCGGGGCTGGGACGTCCGGCCCGCGGTGCCGGGCTGGAGTGCTGGCCAGGACTACACAGGTCCGCTGTTCGACGACACCGGGTGGCACATCGACCTGTCCGACGTCGACTGGGGAGATAACCCCGGACGCGACCAGGCCGACGACTGGTCCGACGAAGGCGATCGCACATTCCGGTTCGAAGATCAAGGTCGCCAGCACGGGAACGGGACAGGTCCGGCAACTGTCGGCTATGACGGCGCAGCGCAGGCTCCACCCGGCGGGAGCGAGCGGCCTAGCGGACGGCATGCACGCCGTGCCGCGGCCGACGACGAAACCCGGGCCGGCCCCGACTTCCGGCCGCCTAGTGCGCAGCCGCCCGGCATGCGGCGCCCAGTGGCCGGCCAGCCGCCACCCCGCACGCAGCCCCGCCGGGTAGTCCCATCGGGCTATCAGCCGCCGGCGGGCGATCCGTATGGCTACGACCCGCAGGGTTACCACCCGGGCTCTGGCCAGACCGGATATGACCCGGCACGTCCCTACGACCCGCCGGGCTACCAGCCGGAGGGGTATCAGGCACCGCCGTACCAGGCGCCGGGCTGGCCCCCGCCGGTTTACGAAGAGCCCGGCTACGACGAGCCGGGCCCAACCCAGGCGCTGCCGTATGCACCAGATGGCTATCGCGCGCCCCGCCCGGGTCGGCCCCTCTCCCCTGGACTACCATCCCCTGGACCAGCGCCGCCGGGGCCACTGCCCCCCGGCGCCCGGCCGCCGGGGGTACGTCCGGGCGGGCCAGGGCAGCCGTCAACGGGACCCCGCACGGCGGCCGACGGCGGCTCGGCGTCGATTGTCGGGTCCAGCAGTGTCATGGCGGTTGGCACGCTGGGCTCCCGGCTGACCGGGTTCGTTCGGACTCTCGTGCAGGCGTCCGCACTCGGCTCCCTGGGCATTGCGGCCGCCTACAACCTGGCCAACACAATGCCAAACGTCGTCTACAACCTGGCACTTGGCGGCATCCTGACCAGCGTCATCGTGCCGTTGATCGTGGCTGCAGCCAGGCGGGGTTCGGGCCGCTCCGAGAGCTACGACCAGCGGATGTTCACGCTGATTACGTTCGCGCTAGCCGGGATCACCGTGGTAGCGACGCTGGCTGCCGTCCCGATCGTGTCCATTTACAGCGGCAGCGGGGTCAGCGGTGCCACTCGGCACCTCACTGAGATCCTTGCGTTTTTCTTCATACCGCAGATCTTCTTCTACGGGGTGAGCTCGCTGATCGGGGCGATCCTCAACTCGCGCGGCAGCTTCGCAGCGCCGATGTGGACGCCGATTATCAACAACGTCGTCGTCATAGCAGTACTCGGGCTCTACATCGCCGTGGATGGTCAGAGCAAGAACCCGCCGATCCACGGCCCCGGCGTCGCGTTGCTCGGCATCGGCACGACGCTCGGGATCGTGGTGCAGACCGTGGCACTACTGCCGGCCTTGCGGCGAGTCGGCTTCCGCTGGCATCCCCGGCTGGACTTCCGGCGGGTTGAGGTAGCCGAGATCGGGCGGATGGGCGGCTGGATGTTCGGCTACATCGCGGCGACGCAGGTGGCGTACCTGGTCACTACAAAGCTGGCCGGTGACACGAAGCACGGCACCGGAATTACCGAGTACAACTACGCCTGGCTGCTGTTCCAGCTGCCCTATGCGGTAGTCGGCATCTCGGTCATCACCGCGCTACTGCCGCGGATGAGCGCGCACGCTTCCCAGCGCAGGTTCGGGCTCGTGCGGCAGGACTTCTCGGGCGGGGTCCGGCTGGCTGCCGCGATCGTGGTGCCGTGCTCGCTGGTGCTGGCCGCCATCGGCCCTGAGCTCGGCGAGCTCCTATTTGGCCGCCGCAGCTACGGCCTGGCCGCAGCACGTGAGACGGGCGTGGTGTTCGCCATCCTCTGCCTGGGCCTGCTGCCCTATATGGTCTTCCAGCTCCAGCTGAGGGTCTTCTACTCCGTGCACGACAGCAAAACCCCGGCACTGATCGGCCTGGTCACGATGACCGTGAACATCGTGACGAACCTGATCGCACTCAGCATGCTGCATCACACGGCGGAACTGGTGGCGGGTCTGGCTGCCGGGTTCGGCCTGTCGAATGTCGCCGGAGTGCTGATGGCCTGGCGGATCCTCGCCACGCGACTGCGCGGGCTGGACGGGTACCGCATCCGCCGGTCGCTGGTGCGCATGCACGCAGCCACCGTCCCTGCCGCGCTGCTAGCCATCCTCGTCGGTGTGCTGACCGGGAACGCGATCGTAGTCGTCATCATCGGCGGCGGCCTCGCGATGGGCCTGTACCTGCTATTCGCCCGGGCACTGCGGATTGAGGAACTGACTGGCCTTACCCGGACGATCCTGGCCAGGCTGGGCCGATGACGTCTCCTGCGGGTAACGGTTTGCTGCCGGCTGGAGACACGGCTGCCCGCAGGCGCTCACGCGGCCTAGCATGGTGTGCAGAACCTTTTGTCTTCAGACCGCTGATCACCTACGCCCGCGAGGGGAGGTTCGAGGGCTGGCGAGCCTTTGAACCGCGATAATGAGCACGTTCACGTCAGAACCGGGCGTCAGGCTCGGCGGCCGGTACCGTCTGGAAGACCGGCTCGCTGCGGCTGCGGGCTGGTCTGCGTGGAAAGCTATCGACGAAATCCTCGCCCGGCCGGTCAGCGTCATCACATTTGAAGCCGGGTTTCCGCGGCTCGAGCAAGCTGTGACTGCCGCTCGGGCGGCCAGTCGGCTGACCGACACCCGGCTGACGCAGGTATTCGACGTCGAAGACACCTGGGATCACGCCTACATCGTGCTCGAGTGGCCGGTCGGTGACACGCTCACCGAACTCGTGACTGCGGGACCGGTAGAGCCAGCTGCCGGAGCGCGGATCGTCGCCGAGGCAGCCGCAGCGCTGTCCGGTGCACATGCGGCCGGGCTGGCGCACCTCTGCCTGCGGCCGGACAGCGTCCGGTGGACGTCCGGCGGCGGCGTGAAGGTCACTGGCCTCGGCCTTGATGCCGCACTGTCCGGCGTCACGTCCGAGGACCCAGAGCTCGCCGATACCCGCGGCCTCGGGCAGCTGCTGTACTCCGTGCTGACCGGGTTCTGGCCGGGTGAGGAGTACCCGGACCTGCCGTCCGCGCCAGAGTCAGACGGGCAGCCCCGGCGGCCGCGCCAGGTACGGGCGGGGGTACCGACCGTACTCGACGACGTGACCGAGCGGGCGATGGCGCTCGATGGCCAGGACGGCAATGAGCCGTTCACCGCGCCCGCGGAGCTCGCGGCTGCGCTGATGGCCGCCATCCCGCCAGTCCAGGTGCCTCCGGCCGCAGCTCAGCTCGATCCGCGCCAGGACGCAGATCGCCGGTCAGCTAGGCGCGGCAGCGTGCGGCGAGCCCAAGGGCAGCGCACCCAGGGGCAGCGAGCCGAGCTGCCGCAGACTCAGCCGAGCTACCAGGCCTACCAGCAGGCACCGTGGGGCGGCCGGCGCACAGCCGTGCGCGCGATCGCGATCAGCGCGCTTGTCCTCGTTGTCATCGCGGGCGGGGTCACCGCCGCCGTCCATTTTCTGCACAAGTCACCGTCGGCCGACGCAGGCCACAAGTCTGGCAGCCCTTCGGCTAGCGCGCCGTCCAGCAGCGGCCCGGCCACCATCACTCCTGCCGCAGCAAGCGGATTTGACGCGCTGAACCCGGCCGATTCCGGTGACGAGAACAGCAACCAGGCCGCCAACGTTCTTGACGGCAATCCGCAAGGCTGGAGCACCCAGTATTACGTAGGTGCGGAAGGCGCGCATTTCGGCAACCTCAAGTCGGGCACTGGCTTCATCCTGACTCTGTCCCCGCCAGCTCGGGTTAGCTCGGTCACGGTGACGTTCGGTACTGCAGTCGGTGCGATCGCCCAGCTCAAGATGGGTGACTCCGATGTCCGGAGCAAGGCCAACCTCGAGTCCATGACCACGGTGGCCGGACCCCGCAAGGTCGCGGGCACCTACACCTTCACCATCAAGCACCCGGTTTCGGGCCGGTACCTGGTGATCTGGTTCACCAGGCTGCCGCCGCTGACTGGACAGCCAGGCAAGTACGAGGCGCAGATCTTCAAAGTCGTCGTTACCGGCACGACCTGAATCCGGGCCCTCGCTGCCTATGGCGCTGTCCGGCGATTCAGTATCATGGTCTGGAGGGTCCGCCCCAGTGCGGGTCGGCCCGTTCCCTTCCCGGTGATGCATGCCGCGCTATGGTGAGCGCCGTGAGCGCATTGCACCGCTACCCGTGTTGCAGGGCGCTGGCTGCCGGCCATCACAACGCGCGGGCCGATGGCGGGGGGAGGAGCCACGGAATCCGACCAGGCATCCGGCCGCTACTCCTTGCCAGAGCCGCGGCATCCCGGTGACGTGCAGCCTTCCCCGCGGCATGACCAGGACGCCGCGTCCGATGCCGAACTGCTGCAACGGCACGTCGACGGCGACTCAAACGCTTTCGGCCTGCTCTTCGAGCGCCATAGGGACCGGCTGTGGGCGGTGGCGATCCGCACGCTGGGAGACCCGGAAGAAGCGGCCGACGCTCTCCAGGACGCGATGATCGCTGCTTTCAGGCGCGCCGCCAGCTTCCGCGGGGATTCCGCCGTCACGACCTGGCTGCACCGGATAGTGGTGAATGCGGCACTTGACCGGATGCGCCGTCGCGCAGCGCGGCCAACTACCGCAGGTCAGGACGACGAGGCCCTTGACACGCTTGCCGCGGTAGCCGGCGGGCAGCCTCTTTCCGATCCGTCTGGCGCCACGGATACGGCAATCGATGTCATGGCGGCGCTCCGCCAGCTCGTCCCTGACCAGCGGGCCGCGCTGGTCCTGGTCGACATGCTTGGCTACTCGATCGCGGACGCGGCGGAGGTACTGGGCGTGTCCGAAGGAACTGTTAAGAGCCGCGCCGCCCGCGGGCGGGCCCGGCTTCTGCCGAGACTCGCGCACCTGCGGCCTGGTTCAGTGCCGAGTCAGGATCACGGGAACCGGACGGCTGGCCCGCGCGTCCAATCTGCGCAGGAGGGTGGTGATGAGGCCCTATGAATCGTCATGCCACTCTGGACGAGCTCGCCAGGCTTGGTGCCGACGATCTGCGGTCGCGTAAGGCTGCGAGAGTCAGTAGCCACCTGGCCGAGTGCACGGAATGCACAGAGCTCAACGACCAGCTTTCCTCAGTTCCGGTCCTGCTCTCAAGCGTTCAGTTTCCCGAGATGCCAGCGAGTCTGGCCGTCATGATCGGCAACACGCTGGCCGCCGAGGCGGCGCAGCGCGTAGCCGCAGAGCCCGCCACCGAGGCCGAGCGCAGGGATCTGCCGGTCCGGGCCGGGCGCGTCCGGGCTCAGCGAGGGCCGGGCCGACGACGCACTGACCGCGCCGCCTGGCGGCTGCCGGTTCCTGCTACCCGGGTGCTAGCCACGGCAGCTGCCATCATCGTCGTTGGAATCGGCGCCTACGCGATCGCCTCGCACGGCGGTGTCTCCTCGGGCCCTTCCGCCGCAGCAGCCTCGCCCCCGCTTACTTCGCAGGTCTCGCTCGGACCGTCGGTTACTTACCGGCAGGATGACTCGTCCAAGTCCATCCAGACTGTGACTGCCAACGCCGACGTCCAGCCGGCGACACTGGCCGGTCAGGCCGAGGCTGCGCTAACCGCGGCGAAGATGGAGGGCATGCATGCCAGCCCGGCGAACTCCAGCATCTACGGCAGCAGCCTGGCCGCGCCGACAAGCACTGGCGCCGTCAACAGCTCCGGCGCACTCGGTAGCGCCGGCGCCGCCTCGGCGAGCTCGCTGCTCAACGGCTGTATCGCCAGGGTCCTCCCGCCGGGCCAGGCCCTGCTGATGGTGGAGCGCGCCAAGTTCGAGAACAAGCCCGCCACGATCATCGTCACGGCGCCGGCATCGCTTAGCGGGACTAGCCCGCCGAAACAAGCTCAGATCTGGGCAGTCGGGGACGCTTGCTCGGCGACCAACAGCGATGTGCTCGATCATGTTAAAGTCGCTCGCCTTTAGGCGCATCCTGCCGGGGAATCTCCAGGACCGGCTGGTGGTTATGCCGGTGCACTCGAGAGGGGCAGGACAGCAGTGACCGAGGTTCGCGACGTAATAGTCATCGGTTCCGGGCCGGCTGGGTATACAGCTGCGCTGTATACCGCTAGAGCACGGCTCAGCCCGCTTGTCTTCGAGGGCTCAGTTACCTCCGGTGGTGCCCTCATGAACACGACGGATGTCGAGAACTTTCCCGGTTTCCCTGACGGCGTGCTCGGACCGGATCTGATGGACCAACTGCGCAAGCAAGCAGAGCGCTTCGGCGCGGAACTGCTTGCCGAAGACGTCACTGAGGTGGACCTGACGGCCACTCCGAAGGTCATCAGGGTCGGCGAGGACACCTACCTGGCAAGGGCTGTGATCATCGCGACTGGCTCGGGCTACCGCGAGCTGGGCGTGCCCGGCGAGAAGCGCCTGTCCGGTCATGGCGTGTCCTGGTGCGCTACCTGTGACGGCTTTTTCTTCCGCGAGCGAGACATCGCAGTGATCGGCGGCGGCGACACAGCCATGGAGGAGGCGACGTTCCTCACCAGGTTCGCCCGCAGCGTCACGGTCATTCACCGGCGGGACACTCTGCGCGCGTCGAAGATCATGCAGGACCGGGCCATGGGTAACCCGAAGATCAGGTTTGCGTGGGACAGCGAGGTCACTGAGGTGCTCGGCGAGGACCGGGTGACGGGTCTGCAGATCCGGAACGTCAAGACCGGCACAATGAGCACGCTCGAAGTCACCGGGATGTTCGTGGCCATTGGTCACGACCCGCGCAGCAAGTTGTTCGCCGGTCAGCTTGCTACGGACGCTGACGGTTACTTGCTGGTCGAGCAGCCCTCCACGCGCACGGCGATCGACGGCGTCTTCGCGGCCGGCGATGTTGTCGACCGGACCTACCGGCAGGCAGTCACGGCAGCAGGCACCGGCTGCTCCGCCGCTATTGATGCGGAGCGCTGGCTGGCCGGACACCACGTATGAAATGACCAGGCCGACTGACTGATGGCGGCACCGCTCCCGCAGCCGGCCAGCAGAGTTGCCTGCCATCTTGGCAGGCAGGATCGAACACATGAAGGGAAGTCCTCGAAGTGGGCGCAACCAAGGCAGTGACGGACGAGACCTTTGAGGCCGAGGTACTGAACGCTACCAAGCCCGTCATCGTTGACTACTGGGCCGAATGGTGCGGTCCGTGCCGCCAGGTCGCCCCCGTGCTGGAGGAGATCGCGACCGAGCACGGCGAGAAGATTGACGTTGTAAAGCTCAACGTCGACGAGAACCCTGTCGTCACCCAGCGCTACGGGATCATGAACATCCCGACCATGAGCGTGTTCAAGGACGGGCAAGTCGTCAAGGAGATTGTTGGTGCGCGGCCGAAGTCTGCGCTGCTGCGGGACCTGGCTGACTTCATCTGATCTTCGGTCTGCCGGCGGGAGCAGCGGAATGCTGTACGGGCTGGCACAGGTAGCCGATACTTAACCCCCCATCCGGGCCCGAGACGCGTCGTATGACACGTCCGTAGCCACGCTTACGCCCGCTGACGCATCCCGGCGCCCCCGCCTCACGTCGAAGCTGGGCGTGCCGGGGCCGAACCGCACGCAGGCTGACTTCGCCGCTCCCGGCAGCGGGGCAGCGCGAACCGCGGCTCGCGGATTGCCGCGCCTGTGAGCACTCCTCCGGGCTCTCCTGCGCTAGGGCGCGGGCGTGCGCGGATTGGTTCGGCTTCATGCGGGGCTCTGGACGGCCACAGCGGCGCTCATTGGCACGGGCTGGCGTCCGGGCAGCCATTGGCACATCTCGGGTCTCTCCGGCGTTCTCAGCCCGGCTAGGGGTCGGCGTGACGGGGCTGCGGGCCAGGGCCGGACGGCGGGCCGAAGGCGGCGACCCGCTTAGACACCGCGTCATCGAGACGCTCTTCAAGAGCCCCGATGACTGACCGGCAGCGGGCGAGGTCGTCCTCCGGGAGGTCACTGAGCAGGTCGCGGGCGAGGCCCTCGTAATTCTCGCGCAGCCTCGCCAGCGTGGCTTCCGCGGCGCGGGTGAGCGAGATGATGGTGGCGCGCCGGTCGGCAGGATGCGGGCTGCGCGTCACCCAGCCGTCGGCTTCGAGCGCGTCGATCAGGCCGGTAACCGTGCGCGGAGATATCCCGAGTGCCTGGCCGATGGCCCGCATGAGGAGCGGTCCGGACTCATTCAGCGCCCAGAGCACCCGGCCACGGGCGAACCCGAGGCCGTACTGGCGTGCCCCGAGGTCCTGCAGGTCCGTCAGCCGCGGGGCGAGCCGGAACAGCCGCCCGAGCACGCTGACAGCCAGGTCGGAGTGGTCGCGACCGGCGCCGCTTGACGCCGCGCCGCGGGCGGCCTCCAGATCGACGGCCATGGGATCGGTCGCAGCCTGGCCAGCGCTTCCCAGGTGATTTACTGAGTCGGCCATATTGTCCGGCGCCCTCACTAACTGCTAGCCTCACAGTGTGGACGAGCTTATATCATCGGACGGTACTCCGGCCATCCAGGCGACCGGGGTGATCAAGGCATTCGGCGCGGTCACCGCACTCCGCGGCCTGGATCTCACGGTCGGCTCGGGCGCTCTGGCGGCCCTGCTGGGGCCGAATGGAGCGGGCAAGACGACCCTGGTCCGGATCATCGCCACGCTCACCCGCCCCGACGCTGGGCGGGTCCGGGTGCTCGGGTATGACGTCGCCGCCCAGCCCGCCCAGGTCCGGGCTCGCATCGGCCTGACCGGCCAGTACGCCGGACTGGACGAGGAGCTGCACGGGCGGGACAACCTGGTGCTCATTGGCCGCCTCACTGGCCTGCCACGGCGCCAGGCCTGCGAGCAGGCCGCGGAACTGGCCGCGACGTTCGGCCTAGGCGACGCCATGGACAGAGCGGTGCGGACCTACTCCGGCGGCATGCGCAGGCGCCTGGACCTGGCGGCGAGCCTGATGAGCCGCCCGGCTGTGCTAGTTCTCGACGAACCCACCACCGGACTTGATCCCGCTAGCCGCCAGCAGCTGTGGGGGGCGCTCGCCGGGCTGCGTGCCGAGGGCACGACCATGCTGTTGACCACGCAGTACCTGGAGGAAGCCGACCGCTTCGCTGATGTCGTGCACGTGCTGGACCGGGGGCTGATCGTCGCCTCCGGCACCCCGGCCCAGCTCAAAGCGCGCGTTGGCGACCGTGTAGCCGAGATCAGGTTGACGGATCCCGCGGGCACGGTGACCGCGGCCCTTGCGCTGGCCCGGCGGCTGGCAGTGCCGCCCGGCGAGATCCGTACCGAGGTCGGCGCCGGACGACTAACCCTGGCCGCGCGTGACGGCACCGCCACGCTCCTCGCGGTAGCGGCCGCGCTCCAGGCTGATGGCATCGGAGTTGAGGATCTCCGTCTACGACAGCCGTCCCTGGACGAGGCGTTCCTCGCGCTGACTGGAGTTGCCGCATGACCGCCGCATCCGGCCGACTTGCCAGGGACACCGGGCTCATGGCCGGGCGGCAGCTGCGAGTCCTGCGCATGAACCCGGGCCGGCTCATTTACCCGCTCGTGCAGCCGCTGGTGCTCCTTGTGCTGTTTGTGTCAGTGCTAGGCAACCTCGCGATCACCCAGCAGGCAGGTGGCGGGTCCTACCGCGAGTTCCTCATCCCCGGCGTCATCATCCAGAACGCCGCGCTCACCGCGCCCACCACCGGACTTGCGCTGCTCCGGGATGCCGGCAGTGGTCTGGCCGACCGGTTCCGCTCGCTGCCGATGTCCCGCGCGGCCGTGGTGATCGGGCGGCTGGCGTCCGACGCAGTGATCTTCGCGGTGCAGGCGATCCTATTGCTGGGCGCAGCCGCACTCCTGGGGTTCCGGATCCGGACTGGCTTGGCGGGCATCGCCGGGGTGGTCGCGGTGGCCGTCGCGGCCGGGCTTGCTTTCGCGGCGACTTCGGCCTGGCTCGCGCTGCTGATCAAGGACGCGGAGACGGCTGAGCGGATATTGTTCTTTCCCGCGATAGCGATCGCGTTCGTTAGCTCGGCATTCGCGCCGGTCGGCGAGCTCGCGGCATGGATGCAGCCGATCGCCCGCGCCAACCCGGTGACTGTCGCAGCAGGCCTCGTCAGGTCACTAGCCAGCGGGACGCCGACCGTCAGCCAGTTGCTGCAGCTAGCCTGCTGGGTGGCTGCGCTCCTGCTCGTCCCTGGCTTCCTGGCCGTCCGCCGCTGGCAGGCGCCGGCCTAGGGCAGAGCTTGCGTGACTAGCCCTGGTCTTCGCCCGCACCTTCGTGTTGCCAGCGCCGGTAGAGATCGATGAACTCGCCCCGCATCTGCTCGGTGAGGTCGTCCGGGGTGACCCGACCGGTGATCGATATCGTCGCGCGGATCTGAGCCAGATACTCGGTGCAGCCGGTGCATCGGGCCAGGTGCTTCTCGAACCGCCGGTGGTCCGCCCGGCTCAGAGCACCCTCCAGATAGTCCGTAACCAGCTCAACAGCCTGCTGGCAGACCAGACTGTGGCGGGCCGGCAATCGCAAGCGCATCATGCCCTCCCGAACTCGGACTCAAGCCGTTGACGTAGCCGGCTTCGCCCGCAGTGCAGCAGGACTGGCTGGTTGGCTTCGGAGATGTCCAGTACCCCGCATACTTCCGCGCTGGCAAGGCCATCGATGTCGCGCTGCGTCACTACCTCCCGCTGCCGTGCCGGCAGGTCCACCATTGCGACTCTAACGGCCGCCGCCATCTTTCTCTGCCGTGAGCTCGTCGAGCAGGTCGGTAGCCACGCATCTTGGACCACCTCTTCCGCAATGGCATGGTTCGGAACGTAGCCAGCCACGAGGCGGAGCACGGTCGGCCTGGAGCGGGCAAGCCGGAAGCTTGCCGCCGGCGGGGGTCAAGGACCGCGGCGCCAACTGCGCACGCCGCGGCCTTATTTCTCCGGCTCGGCTACTAGCCGACGGCCGTTTCCGCCGCCGACACCGAAATGAGCGCTGTCATGCATTCCTCCTTGACCGACCGGCATTGCAGTGCCTGCCGATTCAGGCATGCGATGCACAGTCATTCGCGGAGGCCGCGCGTTACACGATGATTTCGGTTGCCGTAGTCAGGCGAGCCGCAAGGGGCGTTCCGGCTGCATCGATCCGAGGAGCCGTTCCAGGGCGACCTCGACGTCCTCACGCCAGGACAGCGCGGTCTTGAGCTCTAGACGCAGCCGTGGGTACCGGTGGTGCGGCCTGACTGTCTTAAACCCGACTGACAACAGGAAGTCGACAGGTACTACGCACGAAGGCTGGGTCCACTTGTTGTCGCCGAATGCCTCGATCGCTTTGATTCCCCGGCGGGTCAGATCCTTTGCGAGCCCTTGCACGAGCATGCGGCCGAGGCCACCGCCGGCAAACTCCGACATCACGTGCGTTGTCATCAGCAAGACCGCGTCTGCACTGACCGGGCTCGTCGGAAAGGCCACCGACCGCGGCGCATAACTCGGTGGCGCATAGGTCAGGTAACCCGCCGGGACGCCGTCCACGTACACGATCTTTCCGCAGCTGCCCCATTCGAGCAGGACTGAGGAAATCCATGCTTCCTTTTCCAGCGCCGGGTCACCGACTTCGATTGAGCGGGCCTGGCTAACCGGATCAAGTTCCCAGAACACGCAGCGGCGGCACTTAGGCGGTAGGTCATCGAGATTGTCCAGCGTGATGCTCGCAAGTCGGCGCGACACGTGCTACCCCTGCCGGTCGAATGGCCGTGACGAGGCCGTATCTCATGCCTCGAGCCGGGCGCCCGCCTCAGCGGCTCCCGTGCCGAGGCTCATCGTACCCACCGATCGCCGGACCGACCCTGCCCTGCCGGGCTTCTTGGGCATCCAGTTACTCGCCAGATACTTGCCGCAGAGACGCGATTATCACGCCACCTCGGCCATCACGCCCGGTCAGGTTTCACGTGAAACGATGGTCGCTTCAACAGCTTTTGCCAACTGGTCCACGTCCGCGGCTGAGGTGTCGAAGGCCGTCATCCAGCGCAGGACGCAGTTCCCGTCGCCACTCTCAGACCAGACGTGAATGTTGAAGTCGTCCTGCAACCGCAGCGCGACCTGCTCGTTGACTTCGGTGAATACGGCATTCGACTCGACCGGGTAGGCGAGCCGGACGCCCGGCAGACGAGCGAGCTTGCTGGCGAGCCGGGCTGCCATCACGTTGGCGTGACTGGCGCTGGTCAGCCAGAGTCCGTCCGCCAGCAACGCAGCCGCCTGCGCGCCGAGGAAGCGCATCTTGGAAGCTAGCTGCATTTGCTGTTTGCGGTGATACCGGGCGCCGTCGGCAAGTCCGTCGGTCATCACCAGGACGGCTTCGACGCCGAGCGCACCGTTCTTCGTGCCTCCGAAGCTCAGCACGTCGACGTGCGCAGCAATCTCAGCGAGAGAACAGCCCAGGTACGCGGCAGCGTTCGCAATCCGCGCACCGTCCAGGTAGGTGATCAGGCCGTGCTCCTGTCCGAAGGCCCGGAGCTCGCGCAATTCGTCCAGCGAGTAGGCGGTGCCAAGCTCAGTCACCTGCGCGAGCTGAATCACGCGCGGCTGGACGCGGTGCTCGTCGCCGCGGCCGGTCAGCCTGCCCGCGATCAGGCCTGCGGTGAGCTTGCCGTCCGGAGTCTGCACCGGAAGCAACTTGCACCCGAGGACGCGCTCTGCGGCGCCGCACTCGTCGACGTTCAGGTGCGACGTCTCGGCACAGATGACAGCCTGGTACGGCCGGAGCATCAAACTCAGCCCGAGGATGTTCGCCGCGGTCCCGGTGAAAACCAGGTGCGCGCTCTGCGCTCCGGTTAGATCGCAAAGCTGGGCTGTCGCGGTCCGGGTGATGTCATCGTCGCCGTAGGCCACGACGTCCCCGTCATTGGCAGCCATGATCGCTGCCATGACGGCCGGATGCACCCCAGCATGATTGTCACTACCGAAACTCTTGCCCGATATGTTCGACACGGCCGAAGCCTAGCCGGAGCCGGCAGCATGGCCGGAGCGCGGTGCCACTCTGGTCTGGTCTGCTAACGACCCTGGCTTGGCTGGCGAGCCGGAGCCAGATCAGGCGACATGCTTCGGACAATGCGCTCCAGATCCTCAAGGGAGGCGAACTCGACCACAATCTTGCCCTTGCGCTGGCCGAGTTCTACCTTGACGCGCGTCTCAAAGACATCGGACAGCCGGTCAGCTAGGTCCTTCAGGCCGGGGGCAGCCGGGGCCCTGGCACCTGGCGCACGTGAGCTTTTTGCCGGCTGAGCCCCAAGCGCGACGATCTCCTCGGTAGCCCGGACAGACAGTCCCTCCGCGACGATCCGGTGCGCTAGCTGCTCCTGAGCTTCCGGATCCTCGACGCTCAGCAGGGCCCGCGCGTGCCCGGCGCTGAGTACGCCCGCCGCTACCCGCTTTTGCACGGCCGGCGGCAGGTGCAGAAGCCGGATCGTGTTGGAGATATGGGGCCGGGACCGGCCAATGCGACGTGCCAGCTCCTCGTGAGTGGCAGCGAAATCGTCAAGCAACTGCTGGTAAGCCGCTGCTTCCTCCAGCGGATTCAGTTGCTCGCGGTGGAGGTTCTCGATCAGGGCTTCGCGGAGCATGTCGTCGTCTGAGGTCTCGCGCACGATTGCCGGGATGACGTCTATCCCGGCAAGCTGGCAGGCGCGCCAGCGCCGCTCGCCCATGATCAGCTCATACCGGCCCGACAGCGTCCGGCGCACCACGACAGGTTGCAGCAATCCGACCGCTTGAATGGAGGCAGCCAGTTCCGCGAGCGAATCTTCATCGAACGCCTGCCGGGGCTGACGCGGGTTTGCCGTGACCGCGCTGACGGCGATCTCTTCGAGATACGCGCCGGAAAATTCCGGCGCGGTGCCGTTGTCATCTGAGCGCCACGCCGGCGGATGGTCAGTCGCTCCGCTGGCCGAAACCGAAGCGGGCGGACCCGTGGGGATCAGCGCTCCCAGGCCCTTGCCGAGCCCGCGCTTTGGTTGCGGCATCGTGACTCTCCTCGCCGTTCGGCCACCCGGTCGGCGGCACCCTGCCATCGCGATCGCGCCATGACAGCGCTCGTGCCCATATTGCCAGCAACGCGACTAGCTGCCCACACGATCCCCGCGCGGCCGCAGCCAGCCTAACCAGGGAACGCTGGCGGTACAGCAAGGGCAGCAGTACATCCGGGTCGCCAGGTGCCCGGGGCAGCAAGGCGATCCGTCGGAGCGGGCAATGGCACCTAGCTGTGAACTCCTAGCTGCCCCTTCGCGCCCGGTTTGTTCTCGCGCGGCCCGATCTCCACGATCACGGTGCGGCTGTCCTGCACGTGGCCAGCGGCGGATGCCGCCCTTGACTTGCGCCTGGCGACCGCTGACTCATAGTGCCTTGAGTCATCGGGCAGGCGATCGAACTTGTCGAACAGGCATCCTAAAAATGCCAGAGGCTGCTCACGCCGGACAATGTTCGCGCCGCTTGCCGTATCGAGGTGAAG
>Ga0335075_10003032_pt1 | contig 26867 bp, 21 predicted proteins | sample Lox_Sample_24_FD_206723 | JGI IMG/M metagenome (GOLD analysis project Ga0335075, IMG submission 206723) | Soil microbial communities from Loxahatchee National Wildlife Refuge, Florida, United States - Lox_Sample_2.4 | ecosystem: Environmental > Terrestrial > Soil > Wetlands | place: USA...
CCCGTGGATGGCGAACGCCATCACCGCCGTCGGGATCGCCCACAGCGACAGGCGAAGCGGCGCGATGTCGAAGCCGCTCTGCTGCAGAAATCCCTTGATGAGGAGGATGGAGCTGACGGCGATGAAGATGTCCTCGCCGAAGAACGCCCCGACGTTGTCCGCGGAAGCGGCGTAGGCGCGGATCAGATGACGCACCCGATTGGAGATGGGCCCCAGTCTGACTTCCGCGGCCGCCTCCGCCATCGGCGCGATCAACGGACGAACGGTCTGTGCCTGTCCGCAGAGGGACGTGAGCCCCAATGCCACGGTGATCTGGCGCAGGACGAGATATCCGATCAGCAGGCGCCCGACGGTTGCGGCGCGCACGCGCACGATCAGGATGCGCGCACGTTCCTGCAGGCCTTCGCGCTCCAGAAGTCCGATGACCGGCAGGATCAGCCAGATGATGGATACGTAGCGGCTGTCGTTGAAGGCCTTCCCGAGCGCCGCGATGATGTGCAGCGGCGAGAGACCGGCGGCCACTCCCGTCGTGAGCGCCGCCACGACGATGACGATGAGCGGATTGAGGCCGGCGGCAAAACCGATGACCAGAACGGCGATCCCGAGCAGCGGCCAGAGGCTCATCGCAATGCGGTGCCCGGTGCGGAAGCTGCCCCCATCCGCACACGGTACCGCGCGGGCGTGCTCCTGGCCAGCCGCGACCGCCGGCCTCGTCGCAATCGCGACTCGGCCCGCCGGGCGCGGCCCGCTCGATGCCTCGAGGCTACTGGATCAGGCCTTCCGCTTTCATCGCCGCCTTCACGGCGGGGCGCGCGGCAACGCGCTCCTGGAAAGCGCGCAGATTGGGGAATGGCGTCAGGTCGAATTTCACGGTGCCCGCCCAATGGGTGACCGTGAAGAGATAGGCATCGGCCACGGTGAAGTGGTCACCCATCAGATACGAGCGGCCCGCGAGGTGTTTCTCGACCACGCCATAGCGCTTGGTGAGATACGCCTGCCGCTCCGCGCGGGTCTCCGCCGGGGTATCCGGGCGGAACAACGGCGAGTAGGTCTTGTGCAACTCGGCATTGATGTAGCCCAGCCACTCCTGCAGGCGATAGCGCGCCATCGTGCCGGCGGGGGGCGCGAGTCCCTTCTCGGGCTTCAGATCCGCGAGAAACTGGACGATCACCGGACCTTCGGTGAGGATCTGACCGTCGTCCATCTGCAGCGTCGGAACATAGCCCTTGGGATTGACGGTCCAGAAGTCCCCCTGGGAGGCGATGGTCTTGGTCTTCAGATCCACCTTCTGCAGGCTGAGCTCGATCCCCGCCTCTTCGGCAACGATGTGTGGCGAAAGCGAGCAGGCACCGGGCGCATAGAACAGTTTCATTTACGTCTCCTTCGGACGCAGCGTAAGTGGCGGGGGCGAGGCGGCCGGAAAATTACCATCCGTACTTACCATTGTATAGTAGAGCACTTTAGGTAAGCCCGAAAATCAACTATCCTTCCGGTAACGACCCTCCTGCACCCGATTGCCCGCCATGCCGCACAAGGTCCGCAAGAGCAAAGCGCCGCCGCCGCCGTCGGGATGCCCCATGGGGACCTGCATGGCGCTGCTCGGGGGCGCCTGGACGACCAATGTGATCTGGCAGCTGAGCGGCGGCCCGCGCCGCTTCGGCGAGCTCTACCGGGATCTTCCCGGGATCTCCCCCAAGATGCTGACGGCACGGCTCAAGCGGCTGGCGGTGAAGGGTGTCGTGATCCGCGAGGTCGCGCCGACCTCACCGCCCTCGGTCGAGTACGGGCTCTCGGAGCTCGGCAAGGAGCTGATCCCCATCATCGATACCATCGTGAAGGTGGGATCCCGCCTGTTGGAAGAGCGGCCCGTTCGTGCCCGGTAGCGCCCGCGGGCGCTGACGCCAGGCTACCAGGGGTCAGCGCGTCAGCCGCGGATTCGGCACGAACCGGCCGCCATGGACGAGGGTCGCAAGCACTTCCTCCGAGCGGTGCAGCCACGCATCCTGCTTGTCGGGCGTCAGGTCGTTGTGCTCCGACTCGATCATCGGCACCGCCTCCTTGGGCGCGGGGATCTCATCGAGCTCGGTCCAGATGCCGACCGGCGGCGCCGTCGTATCGATGAAGCCCATTGCGATCAGTGTCGGCGCGGTGATGTGCGGCGCGAAGTTCACGGTGTCGAAATAGAGCGCGGTCTTCATCACCTGCGGATCGCCCGAGTCCCAGCTCGGATATCCGGCCCGGCGGCCGTGAAGATCGCCGTTCGAGTCGGCGCCGGAGGGCTCGTTGACCAGCACCGCGGTCACCTTGCCCGGATTCAGGCCGGCGGTGACCAGGCTCTGCTGGCCGCCCATGCTCGTGCCCGTGAAGACGACCGTCCTGCCGTCCCAGCGGGGAGAGCTGCGGATGTACTGCAGCGCGCGCGTATCGCGCAAGTACATGTCCAGGAAATACGAGGTGTCGCGGCTGCGAGCGCCGATCGCCTGATATTCCCCCGACACACCCGTCCCCTGCGTGGGAGGCAGATCGTGCGAGTCGACATCGAGCGTCAGCCAGCCTTCTGCGGCACGGTTGGTCGCCCACGAGGGATCCAGCGCGTAGACGCCTGCCCACTGATAGATGATGAGCGCGGGAAACCTGCCCCGCCGGTCGGGCATGGCCAGATACCCCTGCACGTGCGAGTCGACGCTGTCGAGCCGCACGCGAAAGAGCTTCACCCCCGGCTGACTCGTCGGCACCGGCGTCAGCACCGGGTGGATCGGCACCCGCCGCAGCCTCGCCAGCTGGGCGGCCCAGAATGCATCGAAGTCGGCGGGCGCCGCGACGGACGGCTCGAGGAGCGTCGGCGCCACCGCGGCACCCAGGGTCCCTACCCTGTTCTCGGCGAAGGCGCTGAAAGAGAACTCGGGGTGCAGCAGCTGATAGTCGGGATACTGGTCGAGCAGCGACTTCAGCGCCGGATCGCTCTTCTCCAGCAGCTCCTTCAGCGCGCTGTTGGCCTGCGCGTATTCCGCGGGCGAGAGCATCGGCGCGAATCCGGCCTGGTAGTCGACCGTCACGTACAACATGGCCGGCTGATCGAAGGTCGTCTCGATGGTCGCCGTGCCGGAGCTGAGATCGAAGCTGCCGGTCTTCACCACATCGAGGTCGTTGCTCTTGATCGTGTAGGCGAAACGCCCCTTGGGAGCCGCCGTGCCGGGCGCCAGAGTGACGGTCCATCCGACGTTCTCACCCAGGGTATAGATTCCGTCGGCATGAAAGGGAGTGAAGATGAGCTGCGGCGCATCTGCCGCCGAAGCGGCCGCACATGCGGCGAGAACGCAGGCGACGAGAGCCGCGCGCGAAAAGGCGAAGGGCTTCCGACGGGAGATGCTGCTGGTCATTTTGCTGTCGGCTCCGGCGGCACACTGTAATGAATGGATCGGTCGACCCAGGCGATGAAATACTTCATGTTGGGCGCGTCCGTGTGACCCCCGTCGTCCTGGCGCCAGGCGAGCTGCCCACCGAGGAGTCCGTGGTTGACCGGCGGCATGCGCGCCGTGAGATAGCTGCCGCTGACATCCAGTCCCCGCGCCCCGAGCAGGCGGTACACCGGACTCGCGGCCACGGCGGCCATGAAGCCGCCGCGCTGGTCCACCCATTGGGCATCTCCCATCGCCGGCAGACCGTAGCTGACGAACACCAGGCGCGGCGCGCAGAGCGCGATCAGCTCGTGAGCATCGACGGACAGGTCGCCGGGGTTGCGGGGCCCGAACGCCGCCTCGGCGGCGCCGTACTTCAGGAAGTTGCCCGCCATCCAGTGGTATTCGCCACTGCCCGTCAGGTTCGCCAGCGTCTCACCGAAATTGCGCCGCAGCAGCGCGGCGCCGCCCCGGCCGGATGACCCGATGAGACCCATCGCGAATCGCGGATCGAACGCCATCGTCACGAGCGCCGCCTTGCCGTAGCGCGAAACGCCTTCGATTCCGACATGGCGTCCGTCGACCGCCGGATCGGTCAGCAGGTCATCGAGAGTGCGGCTCGCGGCCCAGCCCCAGGCGCGCAGCGCGCCCCACTGATCGGGCGTGCGCGGCTGTCCCTTGTTGGTGAGCCCGATGATGCCGCGGGTCAGCCCCGCGCCGTTGTCCGCCTGCACGATCGTCGGGTCGAGCACGGCGAAACCCCACCCGGCGGCGATCAGCTCGACGATCGAGGGCGGATCGCCGTCCGCATTGCGCTGCAGTGGCGAGAACGGCGAGCGGCCGATGAGGGCAGCGCCCGGGTGCGCGCCAAACGCCCCCTTCAGCGTCGAATCGGTGTGCTCCAGCGCCGAGCGCAGCGCGCCGTTGATCTCGCCGAGCTCGCGATCGGTCGGCTCGGTCGCCGGCACCGGCGTGGGCCCGAACCAGAACATGATGAGGACGGGCACCCTGCCCCGCGCGCCGGCCGGCAGGACGAGGGTCACCGGGATGTCGACGCTGATTGCAGGATAGGCGCTGTTGTCGACGTGACCGAGGAGCTGTTTGTAGAGAACCGGATGGCCAGCGAGCATCTGCCTGCCCGTGGCGGCCACGTGCCACGTCACCTTCGGCACGTCCCCGGGGATGTGCCCGTAGACCTCATCCTCCAGTCCCGCGAGGATCTGCGGCCGCCGCTGCCGCCACCACATGCCGGCACTCGTCACCCGCGTGCCGTCATCGAGTCGCAGCGGATCCGGCAATGTCGGGTAGGGGTTGGCGAGCAGCTCATCGTAATTCGCATGATCCGGATCGTTCTCGTCGCCACTCGCGCCGGGACGCAACTCCTGGATGCCGAGCTGCTCCATCATGTTGGCATGGTCCTGGTCCGCGGTGAACGTCACCGGCGGAGGCGGCGGGCGTTCGCCGCCCCGCCCGTCCGCCTGCGATGACGATGCGAAGGCGAGAGCGGCCAGAATCGCAGCCAGGACCCTTGTCACTTTCATTGCTGAGCCCCCGCGCGGCCGCGGAAGAGCCGCAGCGGGATGGCCGCGGCCATCGCGCGATAGCCGGCCGGCGAGGGATGCAGATGATCGCCGCAGTCGTAAGCCGGCAGCAGCCGCCGCGGATGCCTGGGATCGCGCACCACGCGGTCGAAATCGACCACGGCGTCGAAATGACCCGGCTGTCGGATCCATGTGTTCACCGCCTCGCGATCGGCGTCGTCCACCGCAGAAGGATGGTAGTAATCGGAGCCGCCATCAGGAGTGATGGTCCCGGCGATGACGGTGATACCGTGCTCGTGCGCACGGAGGACGATCTGCTCGTAGGCGCCGATCATCTGGTGCACGAGCAGCGTGTGCTGCGCCGCGGAGATCGGCGCCAGGCGCGTGGCGGAACCGAGATCGTTGATTCCCTCCAGCACGATCAGGTAACGCACGCCGGCCTGCGACAGTACATCGCGGTCGAAACGCGCCAGCGCGTTGGGTCCCAGCCCGTCGAGCAGCAGGCGGTTGCCGCCCGTGCCGACATTGAGCACACCGAGGTCCCGGTTCGCGGGCGAGGACGCCAGCCGGCGTGCGAGATCATCCGGCCAACGCGTGTCGGTATTGTCGGACGTGCCGTGGCCGTCCGTAAGTGAGTCGCCCAGCGTCACAATTGCGGCGCCGTGAGCGCTGACATCGACGCCGGAGATCAGATACCAATGAGCGAACGTGGTGGCAGCGGACAGCGTCGCATCCGCGACATGATTGCCGTGCACCAGGAAGGAGGTCTCGCGCGCACCCGGATGGCTCGTCTGCCGTTCCGGCGGAACCTCCAGATAGAGTGTGATGGCGAGGTCGGACAGCGACGGCGCATCGAAGGCCACCGGGTCGGAGTAGTAATCCGTGCCTGCCGGAATGGTGACCGACGTGCTGCCGCCGAATGTCAGTTCACGGTCGGTCGCGGCATCGATGCTGCCGATCGCTTTCGAGACCGGCCGTGCCACGTGAGCGGCCAGAATCGTCAGGGGTCCTGTTCCAAAGGCATTGGACAGCCGTACCCGCAGCTGCTTGCCTCCCAGCGTCAGACGGACGATCTGCCGCAGAGTCGCGTCCTGCAACGCCGCGGCCGGCAATGCGTTCGACGGCTCTGGAATCTGCTGCGACGAAGCCCACGATCCTACCCAACTTACGGCCGATGCCGGCTTGGCATGCGCCCCCGCAACCGCAGCGCCCGCCGTGAAAGCGGCGCAGAGCGCGACCCACAGCCATCGACGGTGCTGCATCGGCGATTCCCCCTCCAGCGACGGCTTTTATGGTAGCGCTATCAGGACGCCGGCACAATATCAGCGTGCCGAGCGATCTTCCGTGCGCGTGCCCGGCGCGACGAGTACGGACGCTTGCGCGCTCAGCGCAGGAATTCGGCGTAGCGCGCCAGATCGATGTTGCCGCCGCTGATGAGGACACCGACGCGCTCGCCCGGCTGGTGGAACCGCTTCGAGAACGCCGCCGCGGCCCCGAGGCAGCCGGTCGGCTCGACGACGATCTTCATGCGCTCGGCGAAGAAGCGCATCGCGTCGATCAACATCTGATCGGTGACCGTGACCACGTCGTGGACCAGTGCGCGCATGATGCGCAGATTGTCTTCGCCGATGGAGGTGGTCAGGGCGCCGTCGGCGATCGAGCGCGGCACTGGAATGCGAATGACCTTGCCCGCACGGAAAGACTGCTGGGCGTCGTTGCCCGCCTCCGGTTCCACTCCGATCACCCGGCAGCGCGGGCTCAATGCCTGCGCCGCGATGGCGCTGCCGGCGAGCAGCCCCCCTCCTCCCAGGCTCACCAGCAGGACGTCGAGCTCGCCGACGGCCTGAAGCATCTCCCGCACCGCCGTTCCCTGGCCCGCGATCACCTGCAGATGAGCGTACGGTGGGATGACGGCCAAGCCGCGCTCCGCTGCGAGCCGCTCGCATATCGCCTCGCGGCTTTCCGTATAGCGATCGTAGAAGACGATTTCGCCGCCGTACTCCCGCGTGGCGCTGACCTTGGCGGCCGGTGAATCCTTCGGCATCACGATCGTGGTCGCAGCGCCCAACAGGCGGCCCGCGAGCGCCACCGCCTGCGCGTGATTGCCGGAGGAGTAAGCGATCACTCCGTGCCGGCGCTGCTCGTCCGTCAGGGTCGCGATGGCGTTGTAGGCGCCGCGGAACTTGAAGGCGCCGCCGCGCTGCAGGTTCTCGCATTTGAAGAAGAGGTGGCCACCGGCCTTCGCGTCCGCGGTGCGCGAAGTCAGGACGGGCGTGCGATGCGCGATGCCCTCGAGCCGCGCCGCCGCCGCTTCGATATCGGCGAACGTCACCGGCAGTGCGGTGGGCGTCGCGACCCTGGAGGCGTTGAGCGGATCGGCCATGGCGGACCCAATATAGCAGGCCCGACGCCCCGCGATCAGACCCTCTCGACCCCGCGATCAGACCCTCTCGACCCCGCGATCAGACCCTCTCGAGCGCGAGCGCGATCCCCTGGCCGACGCCGATGCACATCGTACACAGCGCCAGCCGTCCGCCGGAGCGCTGCAACTGGTACATCGCGGTGGTGGCGAGCCGCGCGCCGCTCATGCCGAGCGGATGGCCGAGCGCGATGGCGCCGCCTTGGGGATTGACGTGGGCCGCATCGTCGGCAATTCCGAGCTCCCGCAGGACCGCGAGCGCCTGGGCGGCGAACGCTTCGTTGAGCTCGATCAGATCGAAGTCGGTGACGGTGAGGTGCAGCCGCTCGAGCAATCGCCGTGTCGCCGGAACCGGCCCGAGTCCCATGACGCGCGGCGCGACGCCCGCCACTGCTGAGCCCACAACCCGCGCTCGCGGCGTGAGTCCATAGCGCGTCACCGCCGCCTCGCTGGCGAGTAGCAATGCGCATGCGCCGTCGTTGATACCGGACGCATTGCCCGCAGTCACTGTCCCGCCGCGACGGAATGGTGTGCCGAGTTTGGCAAGCGCCTCGAGACTGGTCGCACGCGGATGCTCGTCGCGATCGACCACGGTCGGGTCGCCTTTCTTCGCAGGAATGGCCACCGGCACGATTTCCTGCGCCAGGTTGCCGTTGGCTTGAGCCGCCGCGGCGCGTTGCTGACTGCGAAGCGCAAAGGCGTCCTGGTCCGCGCGGCTGATCCGACACTGCTCCGCGACGTTCTCCGCCGTTTCCGGCATGGAGTCGATGCCGTACTGCTCCTTCAGCACGGGGTTGACGAAACGCCAGCCGATCGTGGTGTCGTGGAACTCCATGTCCCGCGCGAACGCCGTCTGCGCTTTGGAAACGACGAACGGCGCGCGGCTCATGCTCTCGACACCGCCGGCGATCATCATCTGCGCTTCCCCGGCGATGATGGCGCGCGCCGCGATGGCCACGGCATCGAGGCCGGACCCGCACAGCCGGTTCACCGTCGCGCCCGGCACCTCCTGCGGCAAGCCGGCGAGCAGCAGCGCCATCCGCGCGACGTTGCGATTGTCCTCGCCCGCCTGGTTGGCGCAGCCATAGACGAGGTCATCGAGCGCGCCCCAATCCACCTTGGGCTGGCGCGAGACCAGCGCGCGGATGGGGATGGCGGCCAGATCGTCGGTGCGCAGACTGGACAGCACCCCGCCATAACGTCCAATGGGCGTGCGCACGGCATCGCACAGGTAGGCAGTCTTCATGGGCGAAATCTGACACACGAATATTCATGACGCAACGCATTTTGTGTCACGTGCTGCGCTCCTGCTAGTATTTCCCGATGACCTTCAAGGCCCGCCTGGCAACCGCGCTGCCGGCCCCGCTGCGCACGGCGGGCGAGCGCGCTGCGCGGTTCCTCGGCGCCAGCGCCTGGTTTCCGCACGTTCCACTGGCGATCCTCGTCGGCGCGATGGGACTGCTGCAGATCGCGCTGACTTCCGGCTCCCTGCGGCGCCTGCTCGCCAGCGGCAGCCACTCCTTCGTCTCGCTGGCCGGCGGGCTCGGCATCCCGGAGATCCGCGGCGCGCCGCAGGAGGCCATCGGCGGACTCCTCATTCTCGTCGGCTTCGGCCTCTTCTGGCGCTCGCGGCTGGCCTGGGTGATCGCGCTGCTGCTGGCGCTCGCCACGGTGTCTCTCGAGCTCTCGCCGCTCTCCACCGCCTCGCGGCCGCTCGAAGTGTTCAGCGCCGTGGTGCTGCTGCTCCTCATCGTCTCGCGCAGGAGCTTCACGCGAGTGAGCCTGGCGACGGCGACGCTGTTCGCGCTCGTCGGTGTCCTCGTGACGCTGGGTTACGGCGTGATCGGCTCCTACGTGCTCGGCAGCGGCTTCGATCCCAGGATCGCCAACTTCATCGACGCCATCTATTTCACGGTCGTCACCATGTCCACGGTCGGCTACGGCGACATCACCCCGCGGACCGCCGACGCACGCATCTTCACGATCTCCCTCATCGTGCTCGGCCTGGCGGTGTTCGCCACCTCGCTGCCCGCCATCGTCGCGCCGCTGATCGACAAGCGGATGATGAACCTGCTGCAGCCCCGGAGAAGAAAGATGAAACGCGCCTCGCATGTGATCGTGGTGGGCGATGGCCCGCTGGCCAGGGATGCGGCCCGGGCGCTGGCGGCGCGCGGATTGCAGACCACCGCGGTACTGTCCGCGAAGCCGGAAACGGAGGCGGACCCGCCCGAGGATTTCATCGTCGGGGACGGCAGTGACACGGAGACACTGCGTGCCATCAATGCTGCGGAGGCCCGCGCGGTCTTGGCGCTCAGCGACGACGATTCCTACAATGCCTTCGTCGTGCTCGCCGCCAAGGAGTTGAATCCGAGCGCTCGCACCGTCGCGGCCGTCAGCGACACCCGGAACACGGGCCGCGTCGCGCGCACGCGGCCGGACGTGCTGCTGACATTGCCGCAGCTCGGCGGTGAGCTGCTCGCCATGGCGCTGAGCGGCGAGGAGATCAAGGCCGACGCGCTGATCAGCCAGTTGCTGAAGCTCGGCTAAGCCGCTGCGCCCACGGGCCCCTCTCTTTCGGGGGAGAAGGACACCGCGCCCGAAGAGGGTGTCGGACCCGGGAATTCCGTAGTTCAATACCCGCGACCGTATACGACCCGGAGCCGCTGATGCCCTCGCTGTTCGATCCGCTCAAGGTAGGCGACCTGCTGCTGCCGAACCGCATCCTCATGGCGCCCCTCACCCGCAGCCGCGCGGGCTCGAGCCGCATCCCGAACGACTTGATGGCGCAGTACTACTCCCAGCGCGCTTCCGCGGGACTCATCCTGTCCGAGGCGACCGTCGTCACGCCGATGGGCATCGGCTACGCGGACACGCCGGGCATCTGGTCGTCCGAGCAGGTGGCGGGTTGGAAGCGGGTCACGCAGGCGGTGCATGCCGCCGGCGGGCGCATGTTCCTGCAGCTCTGGCACGTCGGCCGCATCTCGCATCCCGTCTTCCTCGATGGCAAGCTGCCGGTCGCGCCGAGCGCCGTCACGCCCGGCGGCAACGTGAGCCTGCTGCGCCCGGCGACACCTTTCGTTACGCCGCGCGCACTCGAGCGCAGCGAGATACCGGACGTCGTCGCTGCCTTCGCCCGCGGCGCGCAGAATGCGTTGCTCGCCGGCTTCGACGGCGTGGAGCTGCACGGAGCCAACGGTTATCTGCTCGACCAATTCCTGCAGGACACCACCAATCGCCGCGATGATGACTACGGCGGATCCATTGAGAATCGAGCGCGGCTGCTGCTCGAAGTCACCGACGCCGCCGTATCCGTTTGGGGACCGGGCCGCGTGGGCGTGCACCTCGCGCCTCGCGCCGACTCCCATTCGATGGGCGATTCGGATCGCGCCGCGACCTTCGGCTACGTCGCCAGAGAGCTCGGCCGGCGCAAGATCGCGTTCATCTGCGCCCGGGAGCACGTGGCCGAGGACAGCATCGGCCCGCAACTCAAGGCCGCATTCGGCGGCGTCTACATCGCCAACGAGCAGTTCACGCGCGAGAGCGCGCAAGAGGCCATCGATGCGGGCCGCGCCGATGCCGTTGCCTTCGGCAAGCTCTTCCTCGCCAACCCGGACCTGCCCGCACGCTTCCTTTCCGGAGCCCCTCTCAACGCGCCGCGCACCGATACCTTCTATCGCGGCGGCCCGTCGGGCTACATAGACTATCCGGCGCTGGACCCCGATGCGCCCGAAGGCGTGGCGGACCCGTTGCGCGCGTAAGGTTCAGCCCTGAGGGCGGCGCGTCCGCCCGCAGACCCAGCGCGCCGGCCTGGGCGGCAAGCACCCCGTGCTAGCATCGCGGTCATGACTCCTCGCGACTCCGGCATCCAGCCCGGCGAGGCCATCCGCCTCTCGACCCGGCTCATCCGCGTCACCGCGCGCAACCCGGGCGCGATGACCGGACCGGGCACCAACAGCTATCTCGTGGGCGCCGGCGGGGAATGGGCCGTCATCGATCCCGGCCCCCCCGACGACCGGCACCTCCAGGCGCTTCGCGACAGCGCTCCCGGCCCCATTCGTCACATTCTGGTGACGCACACCCACCAGGACCACTCCCCCGGCGCTCTGCCGCTGAAGTCCGCGACGGGAGCCCTGCTCCTCGGCCGCACGACGACGCACCGCCAATGGCAGGACCCGACGTTCACTTGCGATCGCGAGCTGCGCCACGACGATCGCCTCCCGCTGGGTCCTGACGCCACGCTGCGCGTCATCCACACCCCGGGTCACGCGAGCAACCACCTCTGCTACCTGCTGGAGGAGGAGCGCATCCTCTTCACCGGCGACCACATCATCCAAGGGTCCACGGTGGTCATCGACCCGCCCGACGGCGACATGGCCGCCTACATCACTTCCCTGCAATCGCTGCTGCGCGAGCCACTGGACTGCCTCGCCCCCGGCCACGGCACCCTGATTCCGCAGCCGCACGCCGCGATCCAGGCGCTGATCGAGCATCGCCTGCGCCGCGAGGCGAAGGTGTTGGCCCGTCTGCCGCACCGGGAGCCGGCGGACCTCGCCACACTGGTTCGAAGCGTCTACGACGACGTCCCGCCACACCTCCACCCGCTGGCGGAGCGCTCCCTGTTGGCTCATCTGCTCAAGCTGCAGGGCGAAGCCCGCGCCCGCCGCACCGCCGACAGTTGGATCGCCGCGGATTGACAGACGGGCAAGCGCGCTACGAGAGCCAGCGCCAGTTCAGGATCTCCGGCATATCCTCTCCGGCTTCGCGGATGTACTGCCGGTGGTCGATCAGCTTCTCGCGCATGGCCTGCTTGATGTATCCCGCGCGCGATCCCAGCTGCGGCAGGCGATCGATCGTATCCGACACCAGGTGGAACCGATCGAGCTCGTTGAGCACGGCCATGTCGAACGGCGTGGTGATCGTCCCCTCCTCCTTGTAGCCCCGCACGTGCAGGTTGTCGTGATTCGCGCGGCGATACGCCAGCCTGTGAATCAGCCACGGATAGCCGTGAAAGGCGAAGATGATCGGCTTGTCACGGGTGAAGAGCGCATCGAAATCCCGGTCGCTCAATCCGTGCGGATGCTCCGTCTCCGGCACCAGCTTCATCAGGTCCACCACGTTGATGGTCCGGATCTTCAACTCCGGCACCAGCTCGCGCAGCAATTTGACCGCCGCCAGCGTCTCCAGCGTCGGCACATCTCCGGCGCAGGCCATGATCACGTCCGGCTCGCTCCCGCGATCCGTGCTCGCCCATTCCCAGATGCCGATTCCCGCCGTGCAGTGCTTGACGGCCTGCTCCATGGTGAGCCATTGGGGCGCCGGGTGCTTGCCCGCGATCACCACGTTGACGTAGTGGCGGCTGCGCAGGCAGTGATCCATCACCGACAGCAGGCAGTTGGCATCCGGCGGCAGGTACACCCGGATGATGTCGGCCTTCTTGTTCACCACGTGGTCGATGAACCCCGGGTCCTGGTGCGTGAAGCCGTTGTGGTCCTGGCGCCAGACGTGTGAGGACAGCAGGTAATTGAGCGAGGCGAGCGGCCGCCGCCAGGGGATCTCGCGCGTGACCTTCAGCCACTTGGCGTGCTGATTGAACATCGAGTCGACGATGTGCACGAACGCCTCGTAGGAGTTGAACAGTCCGTGCCGGCCGGTCAGCAGATACCCTTCGAGCCAGCCCTGGCACTGGTGCTCGCTCAGCACCTCCATGACGCTGCCCTCGGGAGCCAGATGGTCGTCCCCCGAGATGAGCTGCGCGTCCCATTGCCGCTGCGTCGCCTCGAAGACGGCGTTCAGGCGGTTGGAATTGGTCTCATCCGGGCCGAAGAGCCGGAATATGCGGGGATGCTGGTTGAGCTTGATGACGTCCCGCAGCAGCCGTCCCAGCACGCGGGTGTCTTCCGCATCGACCTCGCCCGGCCGCGGCACCTCGACCGCGTATTCGCGAAAATCCGGCAGCGCCAGGTCCCTGAGGAGAAGACCGCCGTTGGCATTCGGGTTGGCGCCCATCCGCCGCGCGCCCTCGGGCGCAAGCTCGGCGAGGTCCGGGCGCAGGGCACCGGCCGCATCGAACAGCTCCTCCGGCCGATAGCTGCGCAGCCATTGTTCGAGCAGCTGCAGGTGCTGCGGGTTGGTGCGCACTTCCGCCAGCGGCACCTGGTGGGCGCGGAACGTGCCCTCCACCTGCTCCCCGTCCACGATTTTCGGTCCCGTCCACCCTTTCGGAGTGCGCAGCACGATCATCGGCCAGCGCGGCCGGTCGCGAAAGCCGTCCGAGCGCGCGGCGGACTGGATACGCCGGATCTCTCCAAAAACGGCATCGAGGGTCGCCGCCATGAGCTGGTGCATGCGCGCGGGGTCGTCGCCCTCGACGAAGTGCGGCTGGTACCCGCAGCCGCGCAGAAATTCGGCGAGCTCCTCGTTGCCGATGCGGGCGAGCACCGTCGGATTGGCGATCTTGTAGCCGTTGAGGTGCAGGATGGGCAGGACCGCACCGTCGCTGGCCGGATTCAGGAATTTGTTGCTGTGCCACCCGGTCGCGAGCGGTCCGGTCTCCGCCTCGCCGTCGCCGATGACGCAGGCGACGGTGAGGCCGGGGTTGTCGAACACCGCGCCGAACGCATGGCTCAGCGAATACCCGAGCTCGCCGCCCTCATGAATCGAGCCCGGCGTCTCCGGCGCCACGTGGCTCGGAATGCCGCCCGGGAAGGAGAACTGCTTGAAGAGCTTGCGCATCCCCTCCTCGTCCCGCGTGATGTTGGGATAGCGCTCGGTGTAACTTCCCTCGAGATACGTATTCGCCACCAATGCGGGGCCGCCATGGCCGGGGCCGGCGACATAGATCATCTCCAGCCCGTGCTGGCGGATGGCCCGGTTGAGATGCACGTAGATGAAGTTCTGCCCGGGCGTGGTGCCCCAATGGCCGAGCAGGCGCGGCTTGATGTGCCGCGGCGCGAGCGGCTCGCGCAGCAGCGGATTATCGAGGAGATAGATCTGGCCGACGGACAGGTAGTTGGCCGCTCGCCAGTACGCATCCATCCGCCGCAGCAATTCCGGGGAAAGGGGTTCCGCCATCGAGCACCTCCGGGAGGGCTCTCATCCTACGCTCGATCGCGGCGCAGCGTGTCTTTCCGGCTTTGGCCGCGTCTCGGCGGAGGGCCGTGGCCCGAGAATGCGCGCCAGCCGCCCCTCGCGGTTGCTCCTCCTGGGTGTCGAGCGCCTTTTGCCGCTCAGTTGCTTCTGGACGTGCGCTTCAGAGACTCGGCCAGCTCCCGCGAGAACACTCCGGTGACCAGAAGCCGGTATTCCGTCTCGTCCATCACCGCGACCCGGTTGCGTCCCTGCGACTTCGCCCGGTACAGCGCCTCGTCGGCGAGCTGCAGTGCACCGCCGGGGGTGCGCCTGGCTTCGGGGGCAACGACGGCGACGCCTATGCTGACAGTCAGCACCGCACCCGAGCGCGCGCCGCGGTGCTCGATGGCCAGCTCCTCCACGGCCTTGCGGATACGCTCCGCCGTGCCCGCTGCGCGGGCGCCGTCCGTATCGTAGAGGATCGCAGTGAACTCCTCACCGCCGTAGCGGGCGACCAGGTCGAGTGGCCGGCGGACACAGCCCTGCATCGTATGCGCGACTTTGCGCAGCACCGCATCACCCGCCTGGTGTCCGTAGCGATCGTTGTAGGGTTTGAAGTGATCGACATCGAGCAGCAGGATCGCGAGCTCGCGGTGGTCTTCGGCGGCCTGACGCCACAGCCGCGGCAGATACTCGTCGAAGACGCGGCGATTCTTCGTCCAGGTGAGCACATCGTGCTGCGCGAGCTCGGATACCAGCCGGCCCTCCAGATAGGCTCGGCGCGATCGCTTCTCGATCTGCTGCGCCGCGACCGCGAAGGTGGCCACGGTCAGCAGGGCGAACGCGCCGCTGTGGAACGCGATGTTCGCCGGCAGACGCAAGGCTATGGCCGTGGCAAGCATGGAACCGCCGGACAGCGCGACGACGAGCAGCGCCGTCCGATACCGCAATCCCATGAAGTAGAACGGTCCAATCAGTATCAGCGGCAGCAGCATGACGACGTCCAGCTGCCCATGCGCGACCACGCGCACCAACTGTCCGGCGACGATGCAATTCCTCGCGGGGATCAGTATCTGCGCCCAGCGCAGATAGTGACGCTCGTAGCCGCGGCTCCAGGCGAGCCACCCCAGCGCCAGGGACATGGCGGTGACCAGGAGGAACGCGGACCCGGAGGACTTTCCCTCCGCGCTGCCGATGAGAACCTCGAAGCCGCGCAGCGCGATCAGAAGGATCGCCAGGGTGCACGAGAGGCGCACCAGCGTGAGATTGTCGCGCAGGAAGCTGCGGACGTAATCGGCCTCCATGGCCGGCGCAAAGCGCGCGCTCGGGCGCACTTTGCGCAGCTCCGCCGCATAGGGCGAATCGTGCAGGCCCTCGAGGCTCGGCGGCGACAGCGTCATTGCCGCGACGATATGCCCCTTTTGCCGCGCCCGATGTGACCGGCTGCAAGATATGTGAAGCGCAGCCGCTACCCTGGCCGGAGGAGGTCTCTCCGGTAAATCAATGCCTTAAGAGATATTCGGACCCTAGGGCTTGAGTTGCCCGCGGATCTCCCCGCCCGGATGCGCAGCACTGTGCACATTGACGTAGAGATCGCCCGCGAGGAATTCCTTGTACTGCTCCGGCGAGAGCTTCGAGCCGGCGGGCAGCACCCAGGTCCCGTGCGGCCCGGCCGTCAGCGGGATGATCACCGGCCCCTTCTGGCCAGGCGCGCCCACGTGGATGTGCGCCATGGTGCCCTTGACGCCGCGGGTGCTGATCTTGCCGCTGATCGAGCCGTCGGTGGCAACCTCGATCACGCCATAGCCGCGGGCCGCGGTCTTGACTGGAGGTGTCTCCAGACTGCCCTTCAATCGTACGTGAATCGTCGCCGCGCTCGCGATCCCGACACCGGCCGCGAACAGCACGGCCGCGGCGACTACCGCCGCACGCTTCAGAGTGGATGTCATGACGCCGCCTCTTCTTGATGGTTCTCGTGCGCAAACATATCACCGCGGACCGGAGCCGTCACCCAGGCGCGGCGCGCGGCTGCCGTTGCATCAGCCCGATGACCACCGGCATGGCGAGCAGCACGAGCGGCAGCTGAACCAGCGCGCCCGCGATGATGGCGATCGCGAGCGGCTGCAGCATCTGGTCGCCCGAGCCGCTGACCGCCGCGCCCAACGGCAGGAGCGCGAGGATCATGGCGAGCGTGCTCATGGTGATGGGCCGCAAGCGGTTGCGCGCCGCCTCGTACAGCGCCTGGCGCGGCGGCAGCGTCCGCTCGAGCTCGCGAAACTCCGAGACCAGGAAAATCGCCATCTCCGTCGAGATGCCGACGATCATGACCATGCCCATCATGGCCGTGATGTTGAGCTCCACGCCCGTCAGCCAGAGACCGATGAACACCGCGCCCGTCGATAAGAGCGAGCTGGTGATGATGATGAGCGGCGGCAGGAAGCTCTCGTAGAGGAAAAGGAGCAGGATGAGCTCCGCGATCAGCGCCGCGACGAACACGCGGATCATGCCGTGCACGGCCTGCTGCTCCTGCTGGTACTGTCCGCCCAGCGAGTAGTACACGCCGCGCGGCAGCACACCGGGGGCGGCGAGGGCTCTGCGCACGGCCGCGATCGTCGAGCCGAGGTCGTGACTGCCCGTCAGCTCCGCGGTCACCGCCACCACCTGCGCGAGGTTGTCGCGTGTCAGCTCCGGCTGTCCGGCGACGAAGGTCACCCTGGCCACCGTCGCCAGCCGCAGGATCCGGCCGCTGCCCGAGCGTATCGGCAGGTTGCCCAGCTCATCCCGGCGGATCCGCCGCTGCGGCGCATCGAGCCACAGGCGCACGCCGACATCCTGCACCGTGCCGAGGTACCGGGTGACGACCGAGCCGTGGAGATACTGGTTCACCTGGCTCGCGACATCCGCCGGGGTCAGTCCCTCCATCGCCGCCGGCGCCGGATCTACGTGGATGTCGAGGGCATCGCCCGCGGGAACGACGCCATCGTTGACCGAGGAGGGCTCGATGCCCGGCACCCGCGAGATCGCCCGCGCCACCTTCCTGGCCACGGCGCCGAGCACCGCCGGGTCCGCGGCGCTCAACGACACCACCACCGGCTCCGGCCGGCCCACCATGTCGCCGATCATGTCGCTCATCAGCAGATGGATGTCGACATTGATGCCGGGCACCTGTGCGGCAACCTTGCTGTTGATGTCGTCCATCACCCGCCAGATCGTCGGACGCCTGGACGCGTCGATGAGGCGGATGAAGAAGTCTCCCTGATAGGCCTCGGCGAGATCGCCGCCCAGTCCCGCGCCCGTGCGCCGGGAGTACGTGTAGACATAGGGATCCTGGCGCAGAATGCCCTCGACCTCCGCCAGCTCACGGTTGGTTTCCGCCAGCGACGTGCCCGGGGCCGTGTAGTAGTCGAGCACGAAGCCGCCTTCGTCCATCCGGGGCAGGAAGCCGCTGCCCACGTGCAGGTACGCCAGGAAGCCGAGCGCGATCAGCACCGCGACGCCCGGAACGAGCAGCAGCGGGCGCGTGAAAAGCCGTCCCAGCAGACGTCCGTGGGCGCGCGTGAGCCAGTCCTCGCGGCCGTGAGCGGGATCCTCGAACTTGCCGAAGTCGATGATGCCGCGCGCCAGGAGAGGCACGGTAAAAGCGGTCAGGATGAAGGAGATGGCGAGCGCCGCGGCCACCGTCAGCGACAGGAACCTGAAGAACGCCCCGGTGAGTCCCGAGAGAAAGGCGAGCGGCGCGAACACGATGAGGGTCGCCAGGCTGGAGCCGAAGAGCGGGCTCAGGAACTCCCGCGCCGCCTCGAGCACCGTGGCCTGCGGATTCTCGACCCCCGGCGTGCCCGCGCGCCGCGCGATGTGCTCGATCATGACGATGACGTCGTCGATCAGCAGACCGATGGCCGCCGCGATGCCGCCGAGCGTCATGATATTGAAGCTGAGGCCGAGAACCGAGAGCAGCAGCACGGTGATGCTCACCGAGAGCGGCACCACCATGACGGCCACCAGCGTGACCCGCCAGTTGCGCAGGAAGGCGAGCAGCACCAGCGCGGCGAACACCAGCCCGATGAGGATCGCCTCGGCCAGCGCCGCGATGGAGGAGCTGACGAGCTGCGTCTGGTCATACCATTTGTACAGCTCGATCGAGCGCGGCTGGGTCTTCATGAAGGCATCGAGCCGCTGCTGCACCTGCCTGGCGAGCGACAGGGAGTCCGCACTATCTTGCTGATAGACGTCGAAGGTGACCGCGGGCCTGCCGTTATCGTCCACGAGCATCCACTGCGGCACCGTGCCCATGGTCACCCTGGCGATGTCGCCGAGACGCACGATGCCGTCGGAGCCGGTGTGCAAGGCGACGTCGCGCACCGATTGGATCGAAGTGAAGGCATTGTCGTTGATCGCCAGGTACAGCAGATCGTTGTCCTCGAGTCTGCCCACCGCCGCCACGCTGTTGGCCTGCGACAGCGCGTTCGAGACATCCGCCACGGTCAGCCCATACGCGCGCAGACGGTTCTGATCGACGGCGACCTCAACTTCCGGCGTCTGGCCGCCGAGCACCCCCACCCGCCTCACCCCCGGGATGCCCGTCAGCAGCGGCACGATCTGGAACTGCGCGAGCTGACGCAGATCCGAAGGCGAGACGCTCTTCGAGGTGAGCGCGTAGGAGACGAACGGCATGATGACGTTCGGGCTCATCTGAATGATGTCGTAGCTCGTGCCCTGTGGCAGCGACGGCAGCTCCTGCGCGAAGGCCGCGTCCACCGCGAGCAGCGCCCGGCTCATGTCGTAGCCCCAGGGGAAGTTGACGAAGATCTCCGCCGATCCGCGCGAAGTCGTCGACGTCACCTTCTGCGCGCCCGGCACGGCGCGGGCCGCCCGCTCGAGCGGCTCGGTGACCGCCACCAGCATCTGTCGCGCGGGCATGCTCCCGGCGTCGATCTCGACGCGGATCCGCGGGAAGCTGGTGACGGGGAAGAGCCCGACCGGCAGCGAGATCGCCGCGAAGATACCGGCGAGCGCCAAGGCGAATGCGACGGTGAGCAGCGACCGGCGGTGCCGCTCCACCCAGGCGGAGAAGCTCATTGGGCCGCGGCCGCCGCCTGCGCCCGCGGCGCATCGGACAGCCGCACTTTCATGCCGTCGTCGAGCTGGTAGTTGCCGCTCAGGACGAGCGCCGCGCGCGGGTCGAGCGCGCCGCTGATGACATCCTGGTCGCCGTGCGTATCCAACACCCGCACGGACACCTTGTGGGCGACTCCGCCGCTCGCTTGCACGACATACGGCTCACCGCTGTCGTTGACGAGGATCGCCTCGTGCGGCACCACGTAGCCATGAACCTCGCCCGTGGTGATGGCGGCCTGCGCCATCTCACCCGGCATGAAACCGGTCGGCGGCAGGGAGATCGCGACGGGCACGAGCCCCGTATCCGCCTCCGCAACCGCGCCGCGCAGCAGCACCTTGCCGGGCACAGGACGGCGCGACCCCATGAGCAGCACGCCGACTCTGTCGTTGGCATGAATCGCCGCGGCCTGGGCGGGCACGACGCCCACGTTGAGCACGAGATCCTGCGGTGCCGCCAGATCGAGCAGCGCCGCGCCCTCCCCCACGATGGACCCGGGGCTCGTTGCGATCGTCGTCACGATGGCGCGAAACGGGGCCCGGATGACGTGCAGACCGCCCGCGCCCACCGCATCGAGCGCCTGCAGCGTCGATCGCGCGTCGGAGGCGGACTTCTCGGCATCCGCGAGCTGCTGCAGGGTGGCGAGATGGCCCGCCAGGAGCTTGCGGGTGCTGGCCACCAGGTGCCGCGCCACCGCGAGGGCCGATTTGGCCTGGCTGTAGGCCGCCGCCGTCGCCGGGCTCGGCTCGAGGCGGATGAGCGGCGCGCCCGCAGGCACATCCTGCCCGAGACGCACATCCACGCCTGCAACTACGGCCGACACGGGAGCCATGACGGTTTCGCGGCCCGCGGCCGCGGGCTCCACCGTTCCATAGCCGATGACGACGTGCGGCAGGCTGCCCTGCTGCAGTCTGGTCAGCGTCACCAGCACGCTGGAGTTTGAATCGGACGCATCGTCCGCATACGCGGCCGGCAATGCGAACGCGGCGCCGATCGCGAGCGAGGCGGCCCAGGCGAGCAGTCTGTTCATCTCATGCGGGCCCTCGGCAATCCCAGTCCCAGCTCCACCGTCAGCGTGATCTGTGTCTCGCCGAGCGAGCGCTCGAGCGCAAGCGCCTCGATCCTGCGGTCCATGCCCGTCGTCTCGAAGTCCGAGAGCGAGCGCTGATCCATGTTGCCTTGCGCGTAAGCGCGCTGCGCCGCTTGCGACATCTTTTCGGCGGAAGCTGCCGCAATCGATGCGCTGCGCACATCATCAGTCAGACGTCGTATCTGCGACTGAAGTCCGCGAACGGTGCCGAACGCATCGTCGAGGCGCGATTGATACTGCTCGTGCAGCAGGAGGCGGGTCGCGCTCGCCTGCGCAACCTCACCCTGGTTGCGGTCGAAGACGGGCAGATCGAACGTGGCGGTCGGGCCGCCCGAGCGGACGTTGGTATTGTCCTGCGCCCATTGGCCGCCGAGCGCGAACGCCGGAAACTGGCCAATGATCGCCGTACGGACGTCCTCGTCGGCAGAGCGATAGCCGAGCCGCAATGCCACCAGATCGGGTCGCCGGTCCGGCAGATCAGCCAGCAGCGGCGCGAGGTCCGTCGGCAGAGGCGGCAGAGCCGGCGCGGCAATGGGGAATCGCACCTGGGGGTCCAACCCGAGCAATGCATCGAGCGCCTGCCAGTTCTGCAGCTCCGTGATACCCAGCGTGGCTACCGTCTGCTCGGCTGTCGCTTTGGCGGTGAGCAGCGGCGCGAGCGCGCTCAGATCGAGGTTTCCCGCCCGGGTGGCGGCCTGGACTTCCGCGACCTCATGGTCGAGCAAGGCGAGCTCCCGCCGGCCGAGATCGAGCGACTGCCGTCCATAGTAGAGGTCGAGAGCGAGCAGCCGCGCCTTCTGCGCGATCTGCCACTCCTGCCACAAGAGGTCGGCATTCACCTGGCGCAGCTGCAGCCGCGCGGACTTCTCGCGGGTGTGGTACGTGAGAATGGATTTGACGTCTTCCGTGAGCGAAGCCGACCAGGCGGGCGTGACGCCGTCGCCTCCGCCGAGCAGCGCCCCGTAGCTGACGCTGGCGACCGGGTTCGGCAGCAGCGAGCTCTGCAGCAGACCGGCCTGGGCAACATCGACCTGGCCCCGCTCGGAGCGCAGCTGCGGATCGTTGAGCACCGCAAGCAGGCCGACGTCGTCGATGTCGAGGGGCCGGTCCGTCGCGATTCGGCGCGCAGGCTCCCCTGGGCCGGCCGCCGGAATCTGCGTCCGCAGCGCCGAGAGCTGCTTCGTGAGGTCAGGTCCCTGTGCAAGCGGCAGCGGATGGTACAGCGCGCAGCCGCCGAGGAGCGCGGCGGCGGCCGCCGCGATTCCGAGCCTGAATTGCCTCATGTGCAGAGCATGCCGGGGGTTGCTGACCAAGTCCTGACGCGGGCGGGTCAGCACTTCGTCAGGCTTGCAGCGATAATATGGTATTCGGCGCACCGTACGCGCCGGACTGAGCCAAATGCGGGTATTGCTGGTCGAAGATCACCAGGCGATGCGCGAGATGATCGCGGATCATCTCAAGGAGCGAGGCTTTGCCGTCGACGCCGTGGGGCGCGGGGAGCATGCGATCGCGGCCGCCAGCGTCGCCAGCATGGATGTCGTCATCCTGGATCTCGGCTTGCCCGACATGGACGGCATGGACGTGCTGAGCTCGCTGCGCGCCGCCCACCCGGAGCTTCCGGCGATCATCCTGACGGCGCGCGACAGCGTCGACGATCGGCTGCTCGGGCTCAACTCCGGCGCGGATGACTACATCGTCAAGCCTTTCAACCTGCTGGAGCTCGAGGCGCGCCTGCGCGCGGTGCTGCGCCGCATCGGCACTCCCCGCGGCACGACCTACGCCTTCGGTGGCGTCACTTTCGACACGATCACGCGCGAGGCGGCGGCCCACGGTAAGTCGCTCGACCTGACGCGCCGTGAGGCGGCGCTGCTCGAGGAGCTGATCCGCGCCCCCGGCCAGGTGATCACCAAGGATCGGCTCGAGGACCGCCTCTACGCGCTCGAGGACGCCGGCAGCGCCAACGCGTTGGAAGCGGCGGTGTCGCGCCTGCGGCGCAAGCTCGCGGCCGCGGGCGCCGCCCCGCAGATCGAGACCCAGTGGGGCATCGGCTATCGCCTGCGCGCAGGATCCGCCGAAGGCGGTCAGGATTGAGCCGGCCGCACAGTCTCAGGCTGCGCCTGCTCGGAGCCATGGTGGCGGTGTTCGTGCTGGGGCTGGCCGCGGCGTTCCTCTCGTATCGCACCGAGGTTTACGACATCACGAGCGACCTGCGCACCCGCACGCTCGAGAATCAGGCACGCGAGCTGTTGGCAACAGTACGGGTGGGCCAGGACGGCTCGCTCGCCGTGGAGGTTCCGGCCGATTGGCGGCAGGTCTACGGCGACTCCTCGCGTCGGTTCGTCTATACCGTCTTCGACGCCTCGCACCGGCCTCGCGCCTGGTCGAGCAACCTGACCTCGCCCCTGCCCTATATCCCGGTGGACTCGCCCGACACGCTCGGGCCGGTGGAGTTCATCGGCGCCGGCTCCGGCCGCCGTGCCATCGTCGCGGCACGCGGACCGCAAGGCACGACGGTGCTGGTGGGCCGCGGTGACCGGGATCGCGATGAGCTGGTCGACAGTCTCTTCGAGGAAGGCTCCGAGCAGCTCACGGTCATCGTGCCGTTCGCGCTGCTCGGGCTGGCCCTCATCTGGCTGATCAGCGGCTGGAGCCTGCGCCCGATTGCGCGCGCCTCGCGCGAGGCGGCGCAGGTCGGGCCCCGCGCTCCCGACATGAGGATTTCCGCAGCGCAGTTACCCCGGGAAATCCAGCCCCTGGTCGACGCCGTCAATGGCGCTCTCGACCGACTCGCGCGCGCTTATTCCGCCGAGCGACGGCTCACCGCGGACGCGGCGCACGAGCTGCGCACGCCGCTGGCGGTCCTCAACCTGCGCCTGCAGCGGGCGCGGCTCACCGGCAACATCGAATGGAGCGCGATCGAGCGCGAGCTGGCGCAGATGGGCCGGCTGGTCGATCAGCTGCTCGATCTCGCCCGCAAGGAATCGCTGGCGCGCGAGCGCCGCACCGAAGACCTTCCCACGGTCAATCTCTCGCGCGTCGTACGCGAAGCAGCGGCGACCGTGTTACCTCTGATGGAAGCCGCGGGACGCGAGCTCGACGTCGAGGTCCCCGATGCCGTGCAGGTCCGTGGCAGCAGCGACGACCTGCGGGACATGGTGCGCAATCTGCTCGAGAATGCGGCCCTGCACGGCCGCGGCAAAGTGCGGGCACGCATCCAGAGTCCCGTGAAGGGAGCCGGGCTCGTCGCCATCGAGGTTGCGGACGCAGGTCCCGGCGTACCGGCGGGCCAGGAGGAAGCGGTCTTCCAGCGCTTCCGCCGGCTCAACGTCGATACCCCGGGCTCGGGGCTGGGGCTGGCGATCGTCCGTCACGTCGCCCGCAGTCACGGCGGCGACGCACATTTTCTTCCGGGTACCGGCTGCGTCGTGGTACGCCTGCCGTCAGCGGACGAACGTCGCGACAGTGCAGGCTAGCGGCACGTTCCTACTGCGGCGGACGGTCGCTACCGGCCCTGAGCAGTGCGTCAACTTCCGCTTCCGCGGCGAGCCAATCCTCCACCTCGTCACCGCCGGCGAAGCCGCGGCGCTCGGCACGCAGATACGCCGCCTGCGCGATCATCGCGCGACGCGCATCCTCTGAGACGGTGATACGCGTAGAAGCCTCGGACTCGGTGCTCGCCTTGACGGATTCATTGCGGCGGCGCGGGGCCGCCTTGTCGACTGGCGGTGCGGCTTCAGGCGTGCGAACGGTCCCGGTGGTGCGACGAGTGGCCATGAGTACTCCTGTGGTTATGGGTGCGCTTCGAGCGCGGCCAGAGCTTGCAGGCTGCATGCGGGCCATGCAAGCCAGGCCAGAAGCCTGACGGCGGTGTCCGCGCGAGTGTCCGCTGTCCGGCGGACGGACACGCGCGTGGGCCGGTGTCCACGCTGCCGGCTGGCAAAATCCCGACTGATTTCAATCCCTTGCAGCGGTCCGCGGGTCCTGGCACATGACATGCACTGAGGCTCTCGAGCCGCCATCATGAGCATCACCCATCTCAAGTCGCCGTCTTCCCCCACGAGCCCCGCGGCCGCGCCGATTCGCGACACGGCGGCGCAGGACGTGACCCGGCAGGCATCCGCGGATGTCTGGTACCGGCGCCGCTCCTCCTACGCCATGGCGGCGGGCGCAATTGCGCTCCTGATCGTTCTCGTCTGGCTGGCGCACAGCTGGGCGCGGTCCGGACATGTCGTCTCCGCCCAGACCCTGGAGATCTCCACGGTGACCCGCGGCAACTTCGTGCAGGACGCGGCCGCGCGGGGAACGGTCATCGCCGCGGTGAGTCCGACACTCTCCTCCACTGCTGCCGGCACGGTCACCTATCTCGTGCACGCCGGCGACCGGGTCAGCAAGGGCGAGGTGCTCGCGCGTCTCTCCAGCCCCGAGCTGGAGAACCAGTACGAGCGCGAGCGCACCACACTCGAAAGCATTGACGCCGCGCTGGCACAACAGCAGATCGAGCTCAAACAGCAGCTGCTCGACAACCGCCAGCGCGCGGACCTGGCCGCCGTCACGATGAGCCAGCAGCTGCGTGAGCTGCAGCGCCTGCAGGCCGCGTGGGCGGTCCATGTCATCAGCGAGCACACGTACGAGGCCGCTTACGACACCTATTCGATCGCGCGCCTGAACTTCGAGCACGCGAAGCAGAATGCCGGCCTGGAGCGCGCCCGGATCATGCTGGAGCTGCGTACCCGGCAGCTCGCACGCAACGCCCAATCACTGCTCGTCGACGGTCTGCGGCAGCGGCTCGATGAGTTGACCGTCCGCTCACCCGTCGATGGCATGGTCGCCGACCTCGCCCAGCCCGACCAGTCGCACGTGGCCAGCAGCATGCCGCTGGTGACGGTGATCGATCTCTCGGCCCTGGCCATCGAGTTCCAGGTCGCGGAATCGTTCGCCAACGGAATCAAGCCCGGGCTGCCGGTGGACATCACCCTCGATGGGCAGACGGTGCATGGTCAGGTTACCGAGGTATCGCCGGACGTACGCGATGGATGGGTAACAGGCCGCGCAAAATTCGTCGGCGCTCAGCCAGTGGGTTTGCGTCAGAACGAGCAGGCGGCCGTGCGCATCGTGATGGGTGAGCACAACGATGTCCTGATGGTCGAGCGGGGAGCCTTCCTCGACCCGGCCACGCGCTTCGTGTATGTCATCCACGGCGACGAGGCCACCCGCACTCCCGTCGAGCTCGGCGCCGCCTCGGTATCCGAGATCGAGGTCCTGAGCGGCCTCAGCGCCGGCGACCGGGTGGTGATCTCCGATACTCAGGACTTCAACGATGCGCACGAGCTGCGAATCGCGCGCTGAGCCGCCACGAGACCGAAACCCAACGCAAGAGGCCCACATGTTGAAGATGCAAGATGTCAGCAAGGTCTATCGCACCGACCTGATCGAGACGCACGCGCTGCGCAACTTCTCGCTGGAGGTGAAATCCGGCCAGTTCGTGGCCGTGAGCGGCCCGTCCGGCTCCGGCAAGACGACCTTCCTCAACGTCGCGGGACTCCTCGAGACCTTCGATACCGGTATCTACTCGCTGGACGGCCACGACGTCAGCCGGCTCTCCGACGATGCGCGCTCACGCATGCGCAACGAGAAGATCGGCTTCATTTTTCAGAGCTTCAACCTCATCCCCGACCTCGACATCTACGACAACGTCGATGTGCCGTTGCGCTACCGGCGCATGAAGGCCGCTGAGCGCAACCAGCGCATCACCAAGGCCCTGGAGCTCGTCGGCCTCGCCTCCCGCATGAAGCACATGCCGTCACAGCTTTCCGGCGGTCAGCAGCAGCGCGTCGCCATCGCACGCGCCATCGCCGGCGATCCCGCGCTCATCCTCGCCGACGAGCCGACCGGCAACCTCGACTCGCTGATGGCGCGTCAGGTCATGGACCTGCTCGAGCAGATCAATGAGATGGGCACCACGATCGTGCTCGTCACGCACGACCCTGAGCTCGCGCGGCGCGCGCAACGCAACATCCACGTGGTCGACGGCGTGGTGATCGACTCCGCCCCGTTCGAGCGCCGGATGGCAGTCGATGAGCGCGCCGGCGGATCGATGCCGGCCTGACGGCGTCGAGGAGCGCGGCACCGTGTTCTCGTACTACCTGCGCCTCGCCTCGAAGAGCTTCGGGCGCACCCCCGGGCTGACGGCGCTCATGGTATGCGCCATCGCGCTCGGGATCGGCGCCTGCATCGT
>Ga0335075_10003033_pt1 | contig 26866 bp, 21 predicted proteins | sample Lox_Sample_24_FD_206723 | JGI IMG/M metagenome (GOLD analysis project Ga0335075, IMG submission 206723) | Soil microbial communities from Loxahatchee National Wildlife Refuge, Florida, United States - Lox_Sample_2.4 | ecosystem: Environmental > Terrestrial > Soil > Wetlands | place: USA...
CGGCCCATGGAAACGATCCCGCATCGAGGTTCTATTCATTCCCGCATCGCTCCTTGAAACTCTCCGCCGCGCGAAGGACGGCCCGCTGAAGGTCTTCGTCTGTAAACGGTTCGATGATCACGTCGTGGCCCCCTACTTCCAGTACCCCGGACCACAACTCGAAGCTCGCCGTCTGGGCATAGACCAGAATCTCGGGTCGCGGATTGAGCAGGGAGATCTCACCCCAGAGCGACCACCAGCCGGTGTCAGCCAGCGTTGCCGGCAGCAGGGCAACGTCGTACGCGGTTCGGCTAAGAACAAGGTGAGACAGTTGCGCTGCCCTGCTGATGAAATCGATGGCCACTCCGAGTGGCGCGAGTTGACGCCGGATATGTCCTTGCATCTCCGATGGAACCAATGCGAGGATTCGCACTTCGTCATCCATCTCTGCCACGTCGGTCATGCCTCGTAGTTCCGAGAATGACAGAAGGCCCGCAAAATGACGCGGTAAGCAACTGTCAGCTAACGGTGATCTGAGAGTGGAAAAGCGGGCGGCACGCTATGATGGCATCGTAACTTGGCGGTTTGCTGTAAAGCTGCGCATCCAGACGATGCAGGCCCAGCCAGGGTCGGCCGTCATAATTTTCTCAAGCTTCGAGGACGACTGAACCTTGCGGGACGTGCACACATCCGACAATCTCTCCGAGCAGGAGGTCCGCGCGGAGCTTGACCGGCTTCTGCTAAGCACTATTTTCCTGCAGTCCGAACGTTTGAGCCGTTTTCTGCGATTTGCGATCGAGAATGCGCTGGCCGGAAGCACGGAACTCCTCAAGGAGTACGTGATCGGCACCGAGGTTTACGACCGCAAGCCTCCCTATCATCCCAGCCAGGATTCCATCGTGCGCACGGAAGCTCGACGGCTTCGTGCAAAGCTCAAGGAGTATTACGAAACAGAGGGTCGGGAGAATCCGGTATTCATCTACTTTCGGCCCGGCACTTATGTTCCCTTGTTTCGGAGAAATCAAACATCGGCTGGACCTGCGCCGGGCGAGCTTGTCGCGGAAGGCGGTTTGCTTACGAAGGGAGTGGGAGTAGCTGTGGCGGTTTTACCATTTGTGGATCTTTCGAACCGCCCGCTTTCCGCGTTGTGCGCACAGGGCCTTACCGACGAACTCATCCATAACCTGGCCAGGGCCGACGGCGTCAGGGTGATCGCGAGGCCATCTCTTCCTCAATCAGTAGAAGCTCCGCATGACATCCCCTCCCTGTCGCAGAGGTTGGGAATCAACACCGTCGTCGAAGGAACCGTAAGAGAGGATTACAACCGCCTTCGCGTTACGGCCAGGGTGCTGGGCTCGGATGGATTCCAGATGAGCTCGCATCGCTTCGAGACCGAGGCTACCGCCGAGACCCTAGTCAAAGTTCAGGAGCAGATTGCCACAGCATTTGTCAGCCGCGCCAGGCCCGAGCAGTCGCATGTGCGGCGGCGTAAAGCAGCTCCCGGAGCGTTGACATTCGCCGTCTATCCCCTGGTTTTGCACGCGGAGACACTTCTCGATGAAGGCGCCGCGTCCGACATACCGGCTGCCTTGCTGAAATTCCAGGAAGCGAAAAACATCGCTCCGTCGTACGCTCGGGCTTATTGCGGAATCTCACATTGCCATACGGAAATGTTATTGCGCGGGGTAAGTCCGTCTTCGAATCTTGTCTCGGTAGCGAAGGAAGCTGCCCTTCGCGCGATCGAACTGGACCCCGAGATGATCGAGTCCTACTCCTGCCTGGCAAGCGCGCAAGCTCTGGAATGGGACTGGGACAACGCCGAACGGAGCTTTCGCCAAGCCCTCAGCCTCGGAACCCACGTCTCCGTATCGCGGCGATATGCCTTGTTTCTTGCCGCCCTGGGACGACATGACGAATCGGCACACCACCTCGAAACCGCTTACCGTATCGATCCGTTTTCCAATCGCCAGAAAGTTGCCAGGACAAAAGTTCTCCACATCACCCGGCGATTTGAGGAAGGGCTGCGCCAGTTATCAGAGCCCTTGATCTACGGACCCCTTCCCCTGGAAGCGCACTTCCTTTTCGCGGTCATGGCGGCGCATCTAGGAGACAAAGACCGGGCGAAAAAATTGATTGAAAACATACGGCCTGCTTCAGGCGGCCAGTTGCCCCTCATGGCAGGAATCGCCGAAGTATTGGCTATGACGGGCGAAAACACACAAGCGAACCGGATTGTCGAAGGCTTCAAACTCTTATCACTGGATGCGGCCATCAGCAGATTCCGGCAGGCACTGTTGGCGCTCGCTCTGGGAGACGAGGAAGGCGCGCTTTCCTTTCTAACTCTAGCGGTTGAAGATCGAGAACCGGAGCTGGTGTGGATCGGGAGTGACCCGCGACTCGATTCGATCCGGCAAACGGCAATCTTCAAAGATCTTGCCCGCAAAGTCTTACCTCACTCCACCATGCCCTGAACGTCCGCCATCAGCGGCCATGCGATGCTGGCAGCTGCGCGCTTCCTGTTGAGCGGGCAAAGCTTACTGTCAGGCATAATTGGCATCTTCTCAAAATCAAAAAGTGGACATTTGAAAGCGCCACCGCACCCTGCACAGTAGAAAGCAACGGGAAACGCTGCCCGTTGAGGAGACCATGCTGATGCGAGATGCAGGAATCAAGCCGCTGCTGAAAGCTTTTCAATCCGGGATTTGGCTGTCTGTCATTTTCATCTCTTCGCTGCAGGCCCAGACGCCGACGCTCCCGAAGGCAGCGGACAAGACTCCGGAGCAGGCTGCAGAACGAGATGGACAGCACGATTTCGATTTCGAGTTCGGCACATGGATAACCGATCTGAAGGTGAATGCGAGGATCCGACACCCCTTCACCGGCCCCAGCACCTGGAGCGAATACAAAGGCACTTCGGTGGTGCGAAAGATCTGGGGCGGACGCGCCAACATGGTGGAGCTTGAAGTCGACGGCCCATCCGGCCACATCGAAGGTCTGAATTTGCGGTTGTACGACCCCGAATCTCACCAGTGGAGCATGAATTTTGCCAACAGCAAGGTCGGCCTCATGAGCGTGCCCACCGTTGGCCAGTTCAAGAACGGAAGGGGCGAGTTCTACGATCAGGAAACGATCAACGGCAGAGTGATCTTCGTCAGAAATATCTGGTCGGACATCACACCAACTTCGTGCCACTTCGAACAGGCCTTCTCAGATGATGGGGGGCGGACCTGGGAAACAAACTGGATCACTACGGATACACGAGTGAAAGGCCTTACGAGTGACACGCCTTAAGGACTGAAAAAGCAACCAAAGGCTTTGCAAAAGTCGGTAGAGAAACTTATCGCTGCTCTGCGGTCGAACGATTTCAGAACAGCGCACGGCGCCGATGGAGACAGCCCCCGATTACTCGCTGCGCAGCGCAACCATCGGCTCAACGCCTGCTGCCCTTCGCGCTGGAATTACCGACGCCAACAGCGCAGCGAAGCACAACAATACCGTAGCCAAGATCAGCATGACTGGGTCCCAAGGCTTAACGCCGAATAGCTGATCGCTCATCAGCTTTCCGGCGCCAATCGCTGCCGGGATGCCCAGCGCCAATCCAACGCCGATCTGCAGGAAGGAACCCTGCAGCACCATCTTCATTACGCGTCCGCGATCCGCCCCGAGAGCCATACGCACACCGATTTCGCGCGTGCGCTGCTCCACCGCGTAAGCCATCACTCCGTAGAGCCCAACCGCAGCCAGCACCAACCCCAGCACACCAAAGAGCGTGGTCAGCGTTGCGATCATATTTTGCTGTTGGAAGTCCGAACTGACGACTTTGCCGTATGGGTCGACTCCGTACAGCACCAGGTTAGGATCGACGCTGGCCAATGCTTTGCGCACGTGCTCTTCCATGCCCGGCGGATCACCCGGGGCCCAGATCACGATGTTATAGAGGTAGTGCGACCACAGTTCTCCGCTGTTGTAAGCCGGATCGTCATACTGTACCGTTTGCGCCTCCGGCAGCCAGAACATCGGCCCCACCGGTTCCTTATAGTCATAGGTCATGTACCGTATGTCACGCACGACACCTACGATTTCGTACATCGAGGAATACTTAATCTTGTCGGGCCCGAAGTGCTGGCCAATCGGGTTCTGATTTTTAAAGAACCGCTTGGCAAAGGCCTCGTTGACCACAGCTACCTTTCGTGTCGCCTGGGTGTCCTCTTCCGTAATCGGCCGGCCTAAGATCATTTTTGCGCCTACAGTCTCGAAGAATCCCGGCATCACCCGGGTCCATCCGGAGCTCGTGTTTTCCTTGGCCCCGGGCTCCGGCCTTCCTTCCACACGAATACCGTCGTTCCAGCTATCGCCGGTCATGGGCGCATAGAGGGCAGGCGCGACCATACGCACGCCGGGGATCTGGTGCAACCGATCGTCAATTTGACGGAAGAGCGGCTCCAGTTGCTCCGCCTTGTAGTTGCCCAGCATCGGATTGATCCAGGCGATATATCGGCCATTCGTCTCGAATCCGAAATTCTGGTGCTCCAGGTTGCGCAAGCTCTGGGCGAGCAGCGCCGCGGCTGAGAGCAGCACCAGCGAAACCGCTGCTTGTGCGATCACCAGTGATTTTTGCGCCCACGAGCTTCCTCCGCCCACGGATCGGTTAGCTCCGCGGAGCGCCTCCACCGGATCGGCGTGCGAGGTGACCCACGCCGGAGCGATGCCAAAGATGACTCCCGTCAGCAACGACACGCCCAGCGCAAAGAGCAGCATGGGCCAAGATGGTGTCGCGTCGATGGGAACATAATTATCGGGTCCGCCAATCTGAAAGGCGAGATGAAGAATCAACCTGGTTCCGGCATAAGCCACGGCGATGCCCAGGGCTCCGCCGATCATCGCCAGCGTGACGCACTCCACCAGCGACTTGCGCACCAGGCGCTGACGTGAAGCACCCAGCGCTACGCGCACCGAAGTCTGAGCCCGGTCCTTCAGTCCGCGAGCAAGCATCAGGTTGGCAAGGTTCCCGCAGGCCACCAGCAGCACACATGCGGCCGCCACAAGCAAAAGCTTCAGACCATCCTGATACTGATCCCTCATGGCGGCGACTCCGGCACCGCCCGGCGTCAAGTGGAGCGTCTGCTGCTGCCAGAGCTGCTTCTCTGACGGTTCCATATCCGGCACGTGGCTGGCCAGCCAGTCATGAAACTCTACCCTAAGTTTGGCTTCGAGCGATTTTGGATTGACTCCCGGACGCGCCCTGCCGATCAGGTCAAGGAAGTTGCCCTGCGGCCTTTTGAGCCGCGATGTCGATCCGTCGATGAGCAGTTCAGCGGTCAGCGGCAGCCAGAAATCCGGCATCCCCCACCCCGCAAGCTTGGCTCCGTAGAAGCCAGGCGCGGCCACGCCGATGACGGTGAAAGGGTGCCCATTGATCTGATAGGTTGTGCCCACCACGGTGGGGTCGGAGCCGTACTTTTCCCGCCAGACGTGGTAGCTCATCACCGTCACCGGCGGAGCACTCTCCTGGTCGTCCGCATCGGTCATCAGCCGGCCAATCCATGGCTGCACTCCGAAGGTCCGAAAGAAATTTCCCGACACATACTCGCCATTGCGCGTGTCCACCGGCGCCTGCGATCCCACTTTACGGACGCCGAGTGGCGCGTTGCCGGCCTGGAGCGCCGCCAGATCGGTGAACTCTGGAGTGTGAGCGCGAAAGTTCTTGTACGCCTCCCACGAGAACAGCGAAAAGTCGCCATCCTCACCCTGGGTAAATCCGCCCCAGTTGCAACAACGAACTTTATCTCCGATCCGCCAGAGCTCCTCCGGTTTGGTCACGGGAAGCGATTTCAGCATCACCTGGTGCACCAGCGAAAAAATTGCTGTAGTCGCCCCGATTCCCAGTGCCAGCGTGATGACCGCCGTGGTTGTGAAACCAGGAGCTTTTTGCAGTCGCCGCAGCGCATCGCGAAAATCAGCCAGCATTCGTATCCCTCGCCACCCGCCGATCAGTCTTTGCGGCCTGTTTTCTAATACGAGAGCACCGGGGCGCCGGTTCCGAAGAAATCGTCAACTTTATGACAAAGGATTTGAGGGACATCGCGAATGCTTATGGAGAATTGCCTGCGATGTGAAAACCATCACCTGCCTTTTCCCATCGAGTGAACCGCCGCTGATGAGAGGAACCGAAAACGACGAATCAACGTACATCCTTGGAGAAACTCATCGTTACCTTCTAGGAATCTGACATGACAGTCAATTGGCCGAATCTAGCGATCGGGTCAACCTTGGGCGCAGTACTTGGCGTAATAGTCGACTGGCGAATTGGCGCACGAGTCCGGAAGTGGATCGAGTTACGGGCACTCAACAGGATGTATGGATCTCTGAGTGGGCGCTATGCGAATTACCGCATCAGGGACGATGGCGCACATGAGCCGACCGGGAGCACGGTGGAGATTGCATGGGATGCCAAGGGCGGGCGGCTCGAAGCGTCGTGCTTCCATGCCACCGGTAATCCGGAATGGCATAGCTACATCAGGATGAGCCGTGACTTCTTTGGCGCCGGAATCGGCCACTACAATAACTCGAATTCAATCCATGGCGGAATTCAGCAGGTCATCTATTCGAAACAGACACGCTCGTTCAACGTCATGGGAACCAGTCACACCTTGAAGGAGTTCGCCCACAGCTGGAAGCTCAAGACATAGGTTTCCGATGGCAAGAAACATTTCCTCGATTCGGAAGTCGGGGCGTCTCTATGCCGCGAAACGTCCCTCCTCGTCGATCGCTCCACTTTTACGGCTTGGTCCATGCCCGTGTAACACGGCTAGGCTAGTTGAATAAGGGCTTCGCTGACTTCGCCGCTCAGGCTCGCAACTTCGCAGCGGCTAGGGCCCGGAGGTGGCCTCTAATTTCGGATCGGTAAACATTCCCTTCGCCGGCAATTGCTTCAGCCGCGGATCTCGATCCGTCCCAATGTACTCGCCAAGAAAATCCAGCAGCACCTGAACTTTCGGAGTCAAACGCGCTGGACCCGAGAACAGCGCACATAACGTGATCGGTTCGGGACTCCAGAGCGGCAAGACGGGCACGAGCCGATCGCGCGTGTCGGGCCGTCTTGCCATGTACAGCGGCAGGATTGCAATTCCCAATCCGTCGACCGCGAGTTTGAGATGAACGATGGGGTCGCTGGCAACAACCCGGAACACGATGTTTGGCGCCGCAGCTCTGGAACCGCGGTTCAACTTCCAGACTCCGGAACCGATGCAGGTGTGTGCGCTGAGATCGTTGGGAGCAGCGGGGTTGCCGAATTTCGAGATGTAGGCGGGGCTGGCGAAGAGTCCCCGCTTCGTGCCAGGGTACGGGCGCACGCGTCGTATCGAATCCCTGGGCGCCCGCAGCTTGAAGAAGACATCCACATCTTCGCGAGGCTCCTGATCCCAGCCGGAGGAGTAGGGCTCGATCTCGACACGCAAGTCCGGATAGAGCTCCAGAAAATTCTTAAGCAGAGGCGCCAGGATGGTGCGAGCCATGGTGACCGGACAAGCTACCTTGATTAACCCGCCTGGCCGTTCGCGACGGCTCTCGAGCAGATCGCCCCCATCCCGCAATGTGCGTAGGGCCCTTCTGCAGGTGTGCAAATACTCCCTGCCAAAGTCAGTCAGCACCAGACCTCGAGGACTTCGCTGCACCAGCAGCACGCCCAAATTTTTTTCAAGACGCGTTAGCGACCTGCTCACCGTTGAGGTCGGCAGGTTCTGCTCTTTCGCCGTTGCCGTCAGGGTGCCCGCCTGCGCCACGGCAACAAATGTCCGAACATCGTTGAGGTTGGTAATTTCCATTCATTTTCCTGTGCGGAAGCTGAAACCATTCCACTCCCGCGCTTTTGCCAGCATGGTTCAGTGTAACCGAGTATTGCATTTATGCAATTTAGAGTTGCGTGCAGGAGCGCTTCATACGAAACAGGTCCGGCGTCTCATATTGCGTACCTGAGCATTTCGCAGCAGCGACAAGCGAAGAGCATCCAGGAAGGCAAAGGAGACGAAATGAAAATTCTAGTGACAGGTGGAACGGGCAATGTAGGCGGCGCGGTGGTAAATGAACTGGTCAAACGGGGCGCACAAGTTCGTGCGCTGGCGCGTAAGCAACCCGAGGTGGGCAAACTGCCGGCCGGCGTGGAAGTTGCGATTGGCGATCTGCTCGATCCGGTCGCAGTGGCAACAGCCATGCGGGGAGTTGACAAGCTTTTCTTGCTCAACGCGGTGGTTGCGGATGAGCTGACCCAGGCATTGATTGCATACGGCATAGCCAAGCGGGTGGGACTGAAGCATGTGACCTATCTCTCCGTTTTCAAGGCAGACCAGTTCCGCGACGTGCCGCACTTTGCCTCCAAGCTGGCTGTCGAAAGCGCACTGCGCGAGTTCGGCGTACCCTACACGATTCTGCGTCCCGCTTACTACATCCAGAACGACGTGACCCTGAAGGGCGCGCTCCTGGGGCCAGGGGTTTATCCAATGCCGATCGGCACCACGGGAATTAGCGCGGTGGATGTGCGCGATATCGCCGAGGCGGCTGCCATTTCACTCACCGAAGATGGGCACGACGGACAGACTTACGATCTGGTTGGGCCGTCGACCATCAGCGGCCCGGGAAATGCGGCTATCTGGAGCAAGCTCCTCGGCGAGCAGATCAAGTACACCGGACATGACTTCGACCAATGGGAAGAACAGATGCGCGCGATGATGCCAGGCTGGAGCGCGTTCGACTTGCGCATGATGTTCCAGGGTTACTTCGAACGTGGCTTCGCGTCTACGGAGACAGAAATCACTCGTCTCGCAAAGCTGCTTGGCCACGCACCACGCAGCTACGAAAACTTTGCGGCAGAAACGGCCGCGATCTGGAAAGAATCAGGCGCTCAGACAACAACCCAATCCTGAATTATTCGGGAAATCATTCGGCGGTGCTGAGGACGATCGTATTCTGCTCAGAGCGGCTGCACCAATGCGATTTCGGACAGGGCCACCGCCCTGTCCGCTCAGGATCAGCGGATACACGCCCAAGGAGTAATGACCATGATGGAAAAGACATTAACGTACCCGCCCGTTCCACCTGACGATGCCAGTCGTACGCTAACCTTTTCCCAGCCCGAGGATCAAAATCTGCCGCACATCGGCCTGGTTGGCGACACCTATACCGTCACCGTTGCCGGAAAGGACACCAACGATCGATTCTGCGTGATCGACATGCACATTCCTCCGGGCGGCGGTCCCGGCCCGCATCGCCACGACTTTGAAGAGACCTTCATCCTCATCGAAGGCGAGATTTCTTTAACCTTCCGCGGCCAGAAATCAATCACACGCGCCGGCGAAACGGTCAATATTTCATCCAACGCTCCGCATCAGTTTCACAATTCTTCTTCCGCGCCGGCTCGCATGATCTGCATCTGCTCGCCGGCCGGGATCGAGAGGTTTTTCATGGAGGTCGGAGTGCCGGTCGCGACGCGGACGACGCCGCCACCCCAATTGAACGAAAAGCAGATGGCCGAATTTCTGGAGACGGCACGTGCACTGGCGCCGAAGTACCGTACGGAGCTGCTAAAAGAGGCCTGATCGGGACTGGATCAAAAGTAAGAGTTCCTCCAATCGTGACCAAAGTCGTCGAATCGGAGCGGAAGGAAACAAGGCGACTGGAGGATGCGGATCGCCAACATTCGCTCGCTTTCTTTCAAGAGGCACTCCAGTCGGGCTCAAGCGTCAAATTCGGCGCCCTCTTTATATAGAAGAGATTCTCAGGGTCCGGTAATATCCGCGAGCCAACCAAAACTTACGTTGACTTTCGACCAGCTAATTTTTACAGTCTAGTAACCCAACGCCGCGCAGTCGATGTAAGAGCCACCTTAGCCGTCTGGTCGAAAGGGGTTGACTATGAAACGCACAACGGTTGGCACAACGTTTTCGAGATCGGTCGAATGCTCCGCCCAGGGAGGATCCCACAAATTATTCTTTCTCGCGGCAGTCTGCGCTCTTGCTCTTATCGCCTGTCCGTCCATTTATGGACAGGCCAATGGAAGCTTCTCCGGCAATGTCGTCGATAAATCCAAGTCGGCTGTTTCCGGAGCCACGGTCACGGTGATCTCTCAAGCAACCGGCCTGTCTCGAGACGGAAAGACAGACGATGCCGGGCACTATCTGATCCCCTTACTTCCAGTCGGAACCTACACCGTGCACGTCGATGCAACAGGATTTCAAAGCGCTGAATCGAAAGATCTGAATCTTCAGGTCGACGAAGCCCGCGAGCTCGATTTTACTCTGGCGCCGGCCACGGTAGTCACGACAGTGGCGGTGTCCGGCAACGCCGTTGCGGTCGAAACAGCCAATCCATCTCTGGGCCAGGTCATCACTTCGCAGGAAGTCTCGCAGCTTCCCTTGAATGGCCGCGATTTCGTTCAACTCGCCACCCTCACGGCCGGCGCTACGGCGGAGACCAACCCTAACAGCTTTTTTACCTCGGCGGCCAGCAGTGAAGTCGCTGCGCGCGGCTCCTTTTCCTTATCAATTGGCGGCTCCCGCCCTAACAGCACCGACTGGCTGCTGGATGGTGTCGACAATAATGAGCTGACTGCCGGGGGAATTGGCATCTTCTCGTCGATCGATGACATTCAGGAATTCAAGGTTCTCACCTACACATACTCCGCCGAATTCGGCACAAGAGCGGGACCTACAGTGCTGGTCACCACCAAATCGGGCACCAATAATTTTCACGGCACCCTCTACGAATTCGTGCGCAACACCGATCTCGACGCCAAGAGCTACTTCGCCACTTCCGCGGAAAAGTTCAACTTGAACCAGTTCGGCGGAGCCGTCGGCGGCCCCATCCTCAAAAACAAACTGTTTTTCTTCGTGGACGGCGAGCAAAAATACCAACGTCACGGCATCGCCTTTACGGGCCTGGTACCTTCGCTGGCCATGCGTACCGGCGATTTCTCGGCTGACCCGTTTGGCAATGCAGTTTCGGGCCTTGCTATCGTCAACCCCAACATGGTCGGCGCGTCGACCAACCCCGCCGTCTATCCCAATGTTTATTTCCAGTGCGATGGTGCGGGCAATCCCCTTCCCTCCAATTCCGATGGAAGCCAGGCCCAGGGCACGCCTTGTAACAAGATTCCACCTGGCCTGATCAACAACATTGGACAGGCCATGATCAACCTGTATCCGGCGCCGAACGCGAGCAACACCAACGCCGGCTACAACTATGTCAACGAGCCCGTACGCAAGCTGGACGAAACCAAATTCGACACCCGCGTCGACTACACGCTTTCCACCAAGGACACCGCCTTCGGCCGCTTCAGCTATGACCAGGCATTCTCCTATGTGCCGGGCGGCTCGCCGGGGTTTGCCGAAGCGAACGCTTTCGGCAGCAATCAGCACATCATTAATCACGCGCGTAACGTCGCCATCGGCGAGACCCACGTATTCTCCGCTACGCTGCTCAACCAGGCCAGTTTCGGTTACAACCGCATCTTCGACTACATCACTTCGCAGGGTACGGGAACCTGCGCCTCCGCCAATATCGTGCCCGGCGGCATTCCTGGCGCTAATCTGGGATGTCCGAACGGCACCTGCGTTCCCGGCGCATACAGTTGCGGCCTGGTGTCTACGGAATTTTCGCAAAACTACTGGGCGCTCGGAGATCGCGGGTACTCTCCATTCCAGGGTGGGACAAACATCTTCTCATTCCGCGACTCGATCGATCTCATCCATCACAATCATGACTTCAGGATGGGGATTGACCTGCGCGCCAATCAGATGAACGTGGGTACCGAGGCTTTCCAGGATGGCTTCTGGCTTGTCGGCGAAACCGGGTTCACCTTTACGGGTAATCCGGAGGCCGATTTTCTGCTTGGCCTCACCGGCGGGGCCATTCACGATCAGACATACGATGGCCCGGTCACCGGCCGCCGCTGGAAGATCTATCGCCCCTTTGGCGAGGATAACTGGCGGGTCACGCCGTCTCTCACTCTCAATCTGGGTGTCGCCTGGGATATGACCACGCCCACCACGGAAGCCCACGGACGACTGGCGAATTACATTCCCGAGACCGGACAGCTTCTGGTTGCCAATCAAAATGGCGTGAGCTCATCAGCGGGCGTCAACATGGATTGGACGGCTCTTGAGCCTCGCATCGGAGCCACATGGAAGTTCTTCGGCAGCGAAAAGACCGTGCTCCGCGCCGGTTTCGCGCTCTATCACGACTCCGCCTGGAGCCAAGGCGCTCAAGGCCTCTGGCAAAATCCGCCCTTCCTGGGCGAGTCCGATGCCTTTAATTTCTTTGCCGCCTGCCCATCTGCGACCTCTTACTGCGCTACCCAACTCGGGCAAACTCCCACCAGCACTAGCCCTTATCTTTCCAGCGGATTTGCGACCATTCCGACGCCGCCTAGCGCAGCGAATTTTGAGGGTACTTTCTATACTCAGCCCACAAACTTCAAGTTGGCCCGGGTCCGGCAATATAACCTGAACATCGAGCAGCAGCTGCCCGGCAACGTTGTGCTCACCACCGGCTATGCCGGCTCGCGCGGCAACCATATCCTGGTAGCCGGCAATGACCTCAACGCCGACAGTCCGACCGCATGCGGCACCGTTCCTGGCTACACTCTTGGCTGCCTGCCCGGCGGCGCGCCCTACGTATATCCCTACAACCCGCCCAACTCCAATGCCATCTCGCTATTCGGCGACGTCGGAGATACCAGCTACGACTCGCTGCAGGTAAAGCTGGAAACCAAAACACCGAAACACGGACTCTACGCGCTTTTCGCCTACACCTGGTCTCATACGTTTGACAACGGATTGTCCGACGGTCTGGGTTCGCTGTTGAGCGCCCCATATTTTCCTCTTCCCAATTGGCGCCATCTCGATTGGTCGCTTTCGCAGATCAATCTTGCCAACAGCTTCACCGGCAGCGTGATCTATGATTTGCCCTTTGGCCGGGGAAAGCAATTTGGCAGTAGCTGGAATAATGTAACCAATACCCTCCTTGGCGGATTCCAATTAACTCTTATCGAAAGGATCTCTTCGGGATTTCCCGTCCCATTGATCGACACCAATAACCAGTCCGGCGTCTTCTTCGAGAACGGCGGCAACGATAACAACTGGAACCGCCCTAACCAGGTCAATGGTTGCAATCCCTCCAACGCGGCCCACGGCAAACTGCAGTGGATCAACGCATCCTGTTTTGTCGCGCCCCCTGTTGGTCAGTTGGGAGATGCAGCGCGTGTCCCAGTTATCGGACCTGACTTCGTCAACACCGACGCCTCGGTCATCAAGCAGTTCGCACTGCCTAAGGAAATGGGATTGAATTTCCGCGCCGAGTTCTTCAATCTCTTCAACCACGCACAGTTCGGTCTGCCGGTAAATGATGTGGCCGCCACTGGATTCGGTGCGGTAAATTCCACCGTAAACAACCCTAGGCTTGTGCAGCTGGCTCTAAAATTGACGTTCTGAGGCGTGCCGGGCGGTCATTTATCGATCGCCTCTGTGAGCGCTGCTCCGATCGTTCTATTGCTTCAGCACCTGCTCCAAATAAGCCAATGCACGAGCATCGTGCGATTGACCCAGCCAGAAGATGGCCTCTTTGCGAACCGCCGGATTGGAATTCGTGGAAGCCACCTCGATGAGTTTGGGAACGCTTTCGTCCTTCGGCAGCTGGCTCAGAGCAAAGACCGCTCGCTTCTTTACGTCCGTTTCCGGATCGTTCTGGATGGCGTCCGTCAATACCGCGGCTGCTTTCCTGCCCGCCTTCTGCGCTATCCAGAAGAGCGCCTGCTCGCGAACCTTGACGTCGGAATCAGACTTGGCCATGCGGAACAATTCATCCTCCGCGGCAGGATCGGAGTTTTGCGAAAAATCAAAGGGAAGCTTTTCCTTGAGTTCGGTGTCTGTGGATTTGCTTTCGAGATCCCGCAGGGCGAGGAGACCCTCGTGCCCGCGCTGAACCCCGAGCCAGAAGGCCGCCTGTTCCCGCGTGTGCAAGGGTGCGGCAGACGACGCGATCTGGAGTAGCGAGCGCGTAGCTTCGGGCGTTGCGTGATAACTGATCGATATGAGCGCTTCATCCAAAATGCCGTGGTGTGCCGATTCGTTTGCTTGGTTCGCAACGCCGGTAAGAAAGGAAACACTCTCTTCCGGCTGGACCCCGGTTAGCCAGGTGAATGCCACACCGCCGGCGTTCAGCCGGCAGCCCGCGATCAATGTACGGATCTTGATGAGCTGGTCATGATCGAAGCGAAGTAATACGTACATATTCTTGACGGCCGGCTCATGGCCGTCTCGGTTCATGCCGAAGTGGTTGCTGTCCTCAAGTTGATATTCACCACAACATCCATCGTCCACCTGTGATGAATCCGACCAGTTTGAACATGAAGACAGATGCGATTGCGGAAGAGCCGGCACCTCATATCCAAGCCAGAGCTGTTCACTCGAACGGCGAAATCGGTCCACCGTCGCGGTGAGGTTCCCTCCTATTGCTTCGACGCTAAACTGAGTGTTGCTGACTTTAGGCTGCTGCGCCCACAAGGCAAACGTGGATGCACAGATGACGATTACCGCCAGATAGTGCTTCATGAGCAGTCTCCTTGCTTACTTGTTAAGAATTTCCATCATGTAGTCAGTCGCTTCCTTGTTGTGCATTACCGAGAGCTTCTCGACGATCTTGCGTTTTGCCGAAGGGTCTTTCTCCGAACGCGCCAGTGCCACGAGGTCGTGCGCGTCTCCGGCAACAAAGAGTGCATCGAGGACCGCGGCCTTCGTTTCTTCGTCCGAATTCTTGGCATAAATCGCCATCAGTACCGGCGCTGCGGAAGAGCCGCCGGCGATACCCATGTTGCGGATCGCTTTGCGGCGCAGATCGGGATCCTGCTCGGAGGAAGCAATCTCGCTGAGCGCCGCCGCGCCCTTGCCGCCGGCGGCGACGAATGCATTGATGATCGCAAACTTGGCCTCTTTGCTGGGAGTTGCCTGATACAGGCTGGACAGCTGAGAAATAGCCCCCAGAGCCCCAAGCGTCGAAATCGCATGCCGTACTAACTCGGGATCGGTTTCATGCTGCGCTACCTGCAGTAGCCGGTCACGCGCGCCCATAACAAGATAGGAATCCAACACAGCTCTCTTGACTTCCCCATTGTTCGACCGGCGGTAGACATCCTCAAGCGTGTCCGCAGCCTGGCTTCCCCTGGCAACGGAAAGCAGCCGGATGGCCTTGACCTGCAGATTCGGATCTGTTTCCCCGCGCACGATCCGCCCGAGAAGGTCCTGTGCCGGCTTGGACTGATCCTGCGCGAGCACAAAGAGCGCCCGCTCCTTCAGCCGTTCCGACTGTTGCCCTTCGAGGATGTGCTGCAGAATGGGCAAAGCATTCGCATCGCCGCTCTGCATCAAGGAATTCAGAGCCAGCAGCTTGAGATCCTCGTCCTGTTCCGATTGCGGCTGCACTGGACTGCCGCTTCCGCCGCGAATTTGGATTTCGAGAGCATTGCACTCTTTAAGCCAATTGCTGTTTGGGTACGACTGGCGGAGGCTGGCGCAAGTGCTCAGCGCGCTGGAAGAACGGCCTTCCTTGTTTTCCACGTAGGCCTTCCAATAGAGCGCTCCATCGGCGCGGCGACCATGCTGATCGATAACCTGATCGAGCAGCGACTTCGCATCGGGCCAGCGGCTCTCATTGATGGCCCGCGTTGCGTCGGAATAGAGCTGGTCCTCACGTGCGTTCGTTGCAACTGAGTCGGCCTCCGCCGGTTGAAGGACAAGTGCAGCGGCAGACGACACCGGGAGTGACAAGGCAATGCAGATCGCAGGCAGGCAAAACCATCGCTTGGTTTTCATTTAAATTGTTGCTCCTTTCCGGGAAGCTCTTACATTTGTTTCCTGCTCGGAGACTTTGGCACGAAGAACCCGGATCTGGAAAAGAAGGCCCTGAGTGTTCATTTCCTTCTCGATCCGCTCTATGTCTGCGCTGCTTAGATCTTCCGGCGAATTTGCAACTTCGAGGAGCACGCGCTCGAGATGATCGAGCGCAGCGGCGAGCAAAGGATCTTTCGTCTCCGCGACGCTTTGCCGATAGAGACGATTGTCGGTGAGCAGTTGACGGGCTTCGGCCTGCAGCGGAAGGCCTGCCTGATCTCCGTCCACGCTCGCGTGGTTGAGCTGTACCAGCAGACGCTCGGATCGATCGAGATGGTTATCGAGAACAAAAAGGACCACCCGTTCTTTTATCTGCTGTGGGTTCTGAGCCACCACCTGCCTGACGTGTTCACGCTCCCAGATCCTTCCGGCGAGAAATGCCGCCGCGAGAAAAACCAGGCTGGCGGCCGCAAATGCCAACTGCGGCAGGCGGAAGTAGCTGCGCTTTCGTTTCGGCTGGTAGGGCCGAAGCGATCCTTCAATCGACTGCCAAACTCGCGCTCCGTACTCCGAATCTCGCGGAGGAGGCTCAGGCGCGCGGACGCTGCCGAGCAAGCGGCCGAGTTCGTCATAAGCTTCGGCGCATTGTTTGCAGGCACGAAGATGAACTTCGGCGCCGGTCTTGCTTGAATCTTCGGCGTAGTATTGGTCGATCAGTTCTTCTTCTGTCAAATGTTTCATGACTTCACCCAAAGCGGCGCGAGAGATTGCCTCAGCTTTTGCACCGCGCGAAAAACGGCCTGCTTCGCCGAGTTCGGTGCGATGCCAAGCGCTGCGGCAACTTCGTCCGTCGAACGGTCTTCCATGTGGCGCAGCACAAAGGCGAGACGCTCGGTCGGAGTGAGCTTTTCCATGGCTGCCCGCCTGCGCGCTTCGATCTCCCGGCTGAGCAGCAAGCGGTCCGGCCCCGCAGCCTCATCCGCCAGCTGGACAGTCGCCTGCTGGCTGTCATATTCCTCGGCAATGGCCACGGTTGCCTGGCTCTTGCGTTTGTTTAGGGCGTCGAGTGCGCAATTCATAGCAATCCGATAGATCCAGGTTCGAAAATTTGCGCGAGCATCGAAGCCCTCAAGGCCCCGATACCCCCTGAGAAAGGTTTCCTGCACAACCTCTTCAGCATCGGCTTCATTCTCCGTAATGCGGAAGGCGAGGCGGAAAACACTTTGACTGTGACGCGCGACAAGCGAGCCATAGGAGTCTTTCTCTCCGGCCAGAACGGCTCGGATGAGCGCGTGGTCGTCATTCCCCATTCAGCGCATTAGACAGCATTCGGGCCTTGCGGTTAGGAAGAAAATTTTAAGGGGCCCTTTGTGCGAGACTGTCCAATAAGGATGGGATTTGTGTGACGAGTCCGGTAGAGAAGAATTCAGACCGAATGCGAATCCATGTTGGGGCGTCGCGCCTGGATATGGCGCAGCAAGCGGCTTCGGATGTAGCGGCCGAACTGCGCCGGCGCCTGGAACAGCAGCACGGTGTGAGAATGATCTTCGCGGCTGCGCCTAGCCAGCGCGAAATGCTGGAAATACTGGCTTCACAGCCGGGTGTGGACTGGACGCGAGTTACCGCCTTCCACATGGACGAGTATCTCGGGCTGCCACGAGATGCGCCTCAACGCTTCGGCTTGTGGCTTCAACGGACCATATTCTGTCGCCTGCCTTTCGGCGACGTCCAGTTGCTGGAACCAGGCGATGATCCGGCCACGACCGCCAGAGAATATGCGGGAAAGCTCAATGAAAGGGAGATCGACCTCGTCTGTTTGGGCATTGGTGTGAATGGTCACCTTGCCTTCAATGATCCACCTGCTGATCTGCATGATCCTGCGGACGTCAAAGTGGTTCGTCTGGATCACGCTTGCCGGAAGCAGCAGGTTGATGACCGATGTTTCCAGCGGCTGAATGAGGTTCCTGAATATGCGCTCACGCTAACCATTCCACGCCTGCTCAGGTCCCATCGCCTTTACTGCTGTGTGCCGGGCGCTTCAAAGCGAGAAGCGGTGCGCCGCACTCTGCAGGATCCAATCGGGCCCGACTGCCCGGCTACTGCTTTGCGCCTGCATCCCGAATGCAATTTGTACCTGGATCGCGAGTCTGCGCCCGATGACCTCCGCAGCGCCGATTTTGCATAGTCCGAAGCGATGGCCGATACGAAGATCAAAGACCTCACGGGGTTTGATGGACTAGGCAAATGGGCGTAAATGTCGTTTGTGGTCGAAACCCGGCAGATGGGAAACGAGTCCGCATCACGGTAGAGCACGGTCTCGTGCAGTCGATTGAAGAGGCACGCGGCTCGGAAGAAGCGTGGCTGGCGCCGGGGTTGATCGATCTTCAGGTAAATGGCTTCGCCGGCAGCGACCTCAATGCGGATAAGCTCGATCCCGATGTTGTCGTTTCGCTCAGCGAACGGCTCGTAGCCACCGGAGTTACAACCTATCTTCCCACTCTCATTACAGATGTAGAGGAGAAGCTGGAGGCAAGACTCGCGGCAATCACCGCGGCGCGGCGCGCTAATCAACTAGTGGCACACATGGTACCGTCGGTGCACATCGAAGGACCACACATTAGCCCCGAGGATGGCTTTCGTGGCGCACACCCGCGAGAACATGTGCGCATGCCTAGTGTTGCCGAGTTTGATCGCTGGCAGAGCGCATGCGGTGGGATCGTGGGGATGGTCACGATGTCGCCGCACTACCCGAACTCCTGCGAATATATTGCAGCCCTCGTCGCGCGCGGAATCCACGTTGCCATCGGTCACACCTCGGCTGATCACCAACAAATTTACCGCGCAGTCGAGGCAGGAGCCAGGCTCTCGACTCATCTTGGCAACGGAATAGCTCTTCAACTTCCACGGCATCCAAACACTCTTTGGACGCAAATGGCTCACGATGGACTGATGGCCACCCTAATCGCCGATGGACATCATCTTCCGGCAGAGACGATCAAGACCATCGTCAGAGCAAAAAGTATTTCGCGCTCGATTCTGATCTCGGACTCAGTCGCCCTCGCCGGCATGCCTCCCGGACTTTATGAAACTGCCGTTGGCGGCCGCGTCGAACTGCATCCCGATGGCAAACTAACCATGGCGGAAGAGTCCCTGCTGGCGGGAGCGACGCTCCCCCTGAAAGATGCTCTTCTCAAAGCAATGGCAATGTGCGACATTTCCCTTCATGAGGCGCTGCCCATGGCAACGCGCAATCCGGGAAGATTTGCCGGCGGCCGCGGCAAGCTCTGTGTGGGTGCACCCGCTGATATCATCCGTTTCACTATCAACTCCGACCACGCCGCGCTTCATTTGAAAACGGTGATGGTGCAAGGCAAGGAGTGGTCATCGGTATAGCTCGTTCGACGAGCCGGGAAAAGCCAAAAGATGGAAGGCAGATCGGAGTAGAATCCTGAGCACAGTCAACACGAATCGACGGGAATTTCTTCGCGGGACCAGCCTGGCCATCGCGAGCGCGGTTGCTACCCCACGGCTGTTCGCAGATGCAAGCTCATCGACAGCGCAGACAAACGCGGCCCGGCAGAAACTACGCGGCGTGATGGTCGATGCCGGTCGCGTTCCCGAGTCCATGGAATATTACAAGCGGGTTGTGCAGTTCTGCGCGGAGTGGGAACTCAATGCGCTCCAGTTCCGGCTCGCAGATGACCAGGGCAGCGCCTTGCGCTTCGCATCTGTTCCTGGCCTTCTGACCCACTCCAACGCGTTTACGCCTGACCAGCTAAGGGACCTCGCAGAGTACGGCCAGAGCCACGGTGTCGATGTAATCCCCGAATTGGAATCCTTCGGGCACACAGGATTCATCACCCGATCGCCCGCGTACGCTCATTTGCTTGATCAACGGACGGATGGGCCCTCCGATTTCTCCGGTGTCATCCCCACGCACCCTGAGACATTGCCGCTGTTCGACAAGTTATATCGCGAAGTAGCTGCGATTTTTCCCTCACGCTATCTCCACGGTGGCTGCGATGAGGTGAACTGGGGAGGCTCGGAGCTATCTCGCAAAGCTCTCCGAACCAGGACTCGCGCTCAAATATGGGCGGAATACTTGAATTCTCTCGATCAGATCTCTAACGCGTTGCGAAAGCAACTCATCGTCTGGGGTGATTTTGTCCTTCACAAGGAACCGGAAATCCTCGGCATGCTGAACAAGAGCATCGTCATCATGGATTGGAATTACTACGACACGAACTCAGTCGGCCTGCACGATACCCTCTTGAAAATCAGCGCCAACGGTTCTCGGGGAATAGGCGCTCCGGCTCTGACTTGCTACAGATGGGGCGCTCGGGTCGGTACCGAGCAGTTGCGGAACATCGATGCCTTTGCCGACTCTTACCTTGCAAGCGATGACAAAGGCTCTCTAGGTGTAGTGCTCACTAACTGGATACCGAGCCGTTATATCCAAAATTCCATCTGGGATGGCCTCGCCTATGCCGCCATCGCCTTCAATGAGGGAGCGGCGACAGCACAAACCTCCGGATTTCGTCGCTTCGTGGAAAAACACTATCAAGCAGAGTGGAGCGAGGATTGGGCTGAAGTCTTTCAGATCATTTACAGTGCAGCGCCCTTCATGAAAGAACAGGCGACGGCAGCCTGGATGGGCCTCACATTGCCTGTTCCCTGGAGTAACGATCAGGAGTTGATATCAGTAATGAAAGATCGATCCCCTCGCTCCAATCCCTTTATAAGAGTTCGCAGTCTGCTTGTTCTGTTGGAACCCCTTGTCCTGAAGAACCTCTCCGATTTCCAAGCCTTTGCCTTGTGCGCTGATTACCTGGAGAAGATATTCTGGCGTGAAGAGATGGTTTCGGGAGCCGCCAGCGGAAAATCTCCGGAGCAAAAAGCCGCTGCATCAGTGATCGAGAACATCGCGGAACGCGATCGCGCCCTGGCTGAAGCATTGTCGAAGGACTGGGACCAGGGCCGGCCGGCGGACTCTACCGCAAAGCTGGAGCCGGTCTTCGGGCTTCAACCCAAGGATCAACTGCTCTTCCAGTGGGATCGAGCAGCGGCCTATTCTGAGAGCCTCGCCAACCACCCAGATCGTTTCTATCAACTTCTCCTAAACGTACAGACACAATTGAACTCAAAGGGTGGTTAGTACCCTGAGTCGGGCTACGAAATCGAAGCCGAGCTCATCTTCCATCATGTGCTTACGAAATGAGGCCGGGAGATGAAAACGCAGGGACCTTACATCCCTTCAAGAACCTGGGCCACAGCCGCGGCCAGCTTTTGCCAACTGTCCGTTTCCACTTCCAGCTGCTTCCTGCCGCTGCGAGTCAGCTCGTAATATTTCGCACGCCTATTGTTGTCCGATAGCCCCCACTCGGCCTTAATCCAGCCCCGCCGCTCGAGCCGGTGCAACGCCGGATACAACGAGCCTTGTTGAATCCTGAGCACATCACTCGAAACCTGTTGCACCCGTTCGGAGATCGCCCAGCCATGCTGCGGCCCGGTAGCGAGCGCTCTCAGAATAAGCAGATCCAACGTACCCTGCGGAAGATCGATATGCCGGTCTTTCATTTTTCCCCTGTAACTTCTACAAGTGTTCTATATGCTGTGCTGTAGAAGTGCAAGGGGTGAGTTCAACTTATTGCGCCCTTACCTTGAAAGAAGCACTCGTTACTCAGACCTCAACGCGGTCATCGGTTGGATCGATGCCGCGCGACGTGCTGGCAGATAACACGCTAAAACCGAGACCGCAACGAGCGCTGCCGAGACGCTCGTTAGTGTCGTGGGGTCGCTGGCTCGCACTCCGTAGAGAAGTCGAGAAAATCCTGCCAGCACTTGACCGAGCATCAGAGCGGCTCCGATGCCGATGCCGACACCGATCATGGCCAGCCGCAAACCATGACCCATAACCATGCGAAAGATTCGATCCTTTTCCGCACCAAGGGCCAGCCGGATTCCTATTTCACGGGTGCGCTGTGCCACAGTATAGGAAATGACACCGTAGATTCCGATAATCCCAAGCAACAGAGCCATAGTGCCCGCAATGGCAATCATCACCAGCGTGAACGAGGTTCGCGCCAGCGACTGACTATATATCTCCTGCATGGTCCGTACCGAGGCCAGCGGGAGATTGGCGTTCACCGACCATACTGCGCGCTGCATCGAGCTTAGAAAACTTTCGCGCCCTGCCAGATTGCTGCGGAGAACGAATGTCACGTTGCGCTGAACGTCAATCGGATTACCGCCATACTCGTTATTCATCATCGAAGGCCAATAGACGATGGCCGGCGCCACCTCATTCACCCCATTTTGGTGAACGTCCTGCACAACCCCGACGATCTCATGCAACGGCTTCTTGTCGTCAGACTCCCTGATCTGCTTTCCGATCGCGGCTGCCGGCGATCCCCACACTTCGCGCGCAAGATTCTCAGAAATGATAACCACGGGCCGGCGTTCGTAGATCTCGGCCCAGGTGAGATCGCGTCCAGCGACAAAGCGCGTCCCCATAGTGCGGAAATAACCGGGGGCGATGTAATTAAACAGGCGAAGCGGGGGAATCTCCCCGCCGTAATTCTTACCGTGGATGTAGATCAGGTCCCAGTTGACTTCGATCCCCTCCATCGGCGCCGCCCCCGCGAAGCCCACCGACGTGACCCCGGGGATTGCGGCCAGCCGATCCGCAATATCGTTCTGGAGGCGCATCACTGTTTGACGGTCGGCAACGAGGGCGTCGGGAATCGAAATGCGCATGGTCTGCAGAGTTTCGGCGTCAGAGAAACCCGGTTCGACGTCGCGCAGACTTTTGAAAGTGCGAATCATCAGCGCGGCGCTTACCAGCAAAACAAGGGCCATCGCCATCTGCGTTACAACCAGCACATTACGGGAGCGATACCGCTCCCGGCTTGCGCTCGCGGTTCGCCCAGCGGCATGCAAGGCGAGAGTCGGCCGCGCTCGCGCATATTTCAACGCGGGAATCAGCCCGAACAGCAGGCCAGAAAGAACGGAGAGGACAACCGCGAAGATCAGCGCGCGGGAGTCGAGCGAGATTTCATTCAGCCGGGGCAGGTTTTCCGGGCCCGCGGCGACGAGCAAACGCAGTCCCTCATAGGCGATCCCGGTTCCCAGGCACCCACCCATCAGGCCGAGCAAAATATTCTCGATCAACAGCTCTCGCACAATGCGCCGCCGTCCCGCACCAAGAGCAGCACGGATCGCAAGCTCCTGTTGACGGGCTTCTGCTCGCACCAGCACCAGGTTGGCTACATTGGCGCACACAATGAGCATTACGATGCCCAAAGTCCCCATAACCACCCAGAGCACACTGCCAATATTTCCGGTCACTTCCTGCTTCAGGGGACGAGTTGCTGGAGTAATCTTCCAGTTCTTGTAAAAAAGCGGGTCGGTGCCGGGGCCGTTTGACCAGGAATGCATCCAGATCGGCACCATCCGCGCTATGTCGAGGTCTGCCTGTGCGATGGTGATTCCAGGCTTCAGACGAGCGACGCCCTGAAAGCCGAACCCAGCCAAGATCTGCTTGTTGCGATCAAAGGCCAGCGGTGCTATTACATCGAAGTCCGCGTTCACCAATCTGAATCCGCTGGGCATCACGCCTACAATCTCCCACGCCTGTGAATCAATCGCGAGATTGCGCCCGATCACCGAGCGGTCGCCGCCAAAGCGCCGCTGCCAATAACCGTAGCTGAGCATCACAGCCCTTTGACCGCGCGGATTTTGATCTTCTTTCATGAGCCAGCGGCCGGCCACTGGAGGAACCGCGAGCGCCTGCAGCACCCCGTCAGTCACAAACGCCGCCCGGACCTGCTCGGGCTCCGCAACCCCAGTCACACTGGCGGTTCCGGTAGTCCACACGCCAAAGGATTGAAACGTCCGATTCTCCTCCGCGAAAGTGAAGTACATCGACGGCGAGAGACGCAGCCCCTCGGAAAAGTTTGCCAGTCCGGCGGCGCCGGGAGCATTCAACCAGATGCCTACCAGGTCCTCGGGGCGAGGATAGGACAGCGGCTTAATCAGGACGCTGTTAAGTACGCTGAAGACGGTGGTGTTCGCGCCGATTCCTAGCGCCAGCGTGATAAGGACCGTAACTGCAAACGCCGGTCCTTTTCGTAGCCGCCGCAAGGCGTGCCTGACGTCTGCCCAGACCGATTCCAGCGCCGCCCATTGCCAGGCTTCGCGGCTGCGTTCTTCGATCAGAGTTACGTTGCCAAACTCATGCCGTGCAGTTAGCACGGCTTCCTCTCGAGACATGCCGTCTTCTATCAGTTCCTCGATCCTCTCTTCGAGATGCTCCTGAATCGAAATCGAAAGATCGTCGTAACGACGGCTGCGGGAGAAGATTTGTCTGAGCCATCTCATGCGGCCTCCTAGGCTTTTGCCACAGCAAGTACCCGTGTAATTCCCGCGAACATCTTCTCGAAGCTGGATGTGTCTTTCTCCAGCCGGCTAAGGCCGGCCTTGGTGAGCCTGTAGATCCGCGTGGGGCGGCCTTTGGCGGAAACTCCCTCTCTGGATTCCAACAACCCTTCTCTCAACATGCGCTGTAAGGCAGGGTACAGAGAGCCTTCTTCCACCTGCAGCAGCTCATCGGAAACCTGTTTGATGTGCTTGACCAACGCGTAGCCGTGCATGGGCTTCATGCGAAGCGAGTGTAGAATCATCAACTCAAGAGCGCCCGAGAAAAGGTCACGGTGTTCAGAGTTCTTCGCCATATTTACGCGATTCTATTTCACGGATACCTATTTTGTGAATAGTACGAATAAAAATAGGTTCCAAGCTCACGGCATGGCCGCCCACTCGAATCCAAGAGCGACTTTATGCGAAAGCGGAGTTAGAAACGCGAATGCCGGAATTCATCCTTGTCCGGTTTCTCGAAAAACGGTTTGCGGCGCAACGGCAAAATGATCGCGTCCGAAAACCGCTAATTCAGGCGCGCGGTGGTGGCAAAATCGAGATATGAAACTGCCCGGCCGTAATGCCTGCTATCGCGCTCTGCAAAGTCGGGATGCTCGTTTCGACGGGCTGCTTTTCATCGGAGTGTCGTCGACTGGAATCTACTGTCGCCCCATCTGCCCGGCGCGGACACCGAAATTCGAGAATTGCTCTTTCTTCGGCTCCGCCGCAGCGGCGCAGGAAGCAGGCTATCGTCCATGTCTTCGTTGCCGCCCCGAGATAGCGCCCGATCTGGCCTCCTGGCGAGGCACCTCGAATACCGTATCTCGCGCACTGGCGCTTATCGCCGAAGGCGCTCTGGATGGCCCCGAGAATGGCGTTGAACAACTGGCCGCGCGGTTGGGTTTGGGAGATCGCCAATTGCGCAGGCTCTTCCTGCGGCATCTTGGAGCGTCTCCCATCTCGGTGGCGCAAACGCGGCGGGTGCTGTTCGCCAAGCAATTGATTCACGATACCCGCATGCCGATGGCAGAGATTGCAGCCGCGGCGGGATTCAGCAGCTTGAGACGATTCAATGAGACCTTCCTCGATCTGTTCAAGCGGCCCCCCAGCGCTCTGCGCAGAAGAAGTGCATCCAAAACAGAAGAGAAGGACATCGTTCTTCGGCTACGTTATCGAGCTCCCTACGACTGGGGCAATATGCTCGGGTTCCTGCGTGCACGCGCAATTCCGGGTGTCGAGGTGGTGGAAGACGGACGTTATCTGCGAACGGTGGAAGTTGACGGCAGGCTGGGCAGCATCGTCGTAACTGACCTGCCGAAGCAGCAAAGTCTTGGGGTGAGCATCCGCTTTCCAAGCGTCAAATCACTTCCCGCCATCGTTGCCCGCGTGCGTCGCCTGTTCGACCTCGGAGCGGACATAGAAACGATCGACGAACACTTATCTGCAGACCCCGCGCTTGCAAGATTGGTCGCGAAGCGTCCCGGACTCAGGGCGCCCGGTGGATGGGATGGATTTGAAGTTGCCGTGCGTGCAGTCCTGGGCCAACAAATCAGCGTCGCTGCCGCCCGGCGGCTGGCCGGAGATCTGGTCCGATTGCACGGGCGGCCTGTTCCTGAGCCGTTCCGCGTTCACTCCGCGCTCTCGCATGCATTTCCCGCGGCGAAGCGATTGGCCTCAGCCCCTTCCATCGGCCTCGGCATGCCTGCGGCCCGATTGGCCGCGCTTAGGGCGCTATCCGAGGCTGCCCAAGCAGATGCGAATTTATTTCACCCATTCGGAGGCATCGACGAGACGATCGCTCGTCTCAAATCGATTCGCGGGATTGGAGAGTGGAGCGCGCAATATATCGCTCTGCGGGCCGTTCGAGAGACAGATGCATTCCCCGCCACCGACATTGGAATATTGCGGGGTGCGGCATCGATCAATGGAACCAGGGTGACGGCAGCCAGCCTTTTGGCACGCGCCGAATCATGGCGGCCATGGCGCGCATATGCGGCGCAGCATCTTTGGGCTGCGGACGGAAGCAAACCCTCAGACAAATCCGCCGTCGCCGGTTAGAGGAGAAATCTATGAGCCTCGCATACAAAATGATCGACTCGCCTGTCGGCAAGCTGAAGCTCGTCGCGAGTGACAGGGGTCTGGTCGCCGTACTGTGGCCGAATGAACCGCCGAACCGCATTTCTTTAAACGAGCTAGTGGAAGACGGCAGACATCCAGTTCTCGTCAATACGGAGCGCCAGCTTAAAGAGTATTTTGCCGGAAAGCGAAAAGCGTTCTCGGTCGCTCTCGATATGCGAGGTACCGACTTCCAGAAAAGTGTATGGGAAGCACTGCTTGCCATACCATTCGGTGAAACAAGAAGCTATGGCCAACTCGCCAAACAGCTGGGAAATCCTCAGGCGATGAGGGCCGTTGGAGCTGCCAATGGACGAAACCCTATATCTATCATCGTGCCCTGTCATCGCGTGATCGGCTCGTCTGGAAAACTCACTGGTTTTGCCGGCGGACTTGAGACCAAAGAACGCTTGCTCAACCTGGAACGGAAGGGAACGACACTCTTCACGTGAGCGGCTCCTGAATCAACATATTTTCCGGCG
>Ga0335075_10003034_pt1 | contig 26866 bp, 23 predicted proteins | sample Lox_Sample_24_FD_206723 | JGI IMG/M metagenome (GOLD analysis project Ga0335075, IMG submission 206723) | Soil microbial communities from Loxahatchee National Wildlife Refuge, Florida, United States - Lox_Sample_2.4 | ecosystem: Environmental > Terrestrial > Soil > Wetlands | place: USA...
CGCTGCCCGGCTGAGCCCGGCCCGGTGCTGTTGGCGCGGCCGCAACCGAGGCCTCGGGTGCAGATCCCTGATGGCCCGCAGGACGCCATGACGCCCAGGGCCTGGCCCGGCGTCCGGCGCTGCCCGGCTGAGCGCTGCCCGGTTGAGCGCTGCCCGGCTGAGCCCGGCCCGGTGCCGTTGGCGCGGGCGCAACTGAGGCCTCGGGCTGCAGATTCCTGGTCGCCTGCCGGTTCGGCCTTCATCTCAGGCATCGAGCAGGCGACCGGCCGACGGCGGCTTTTCTTGATCGTGGTGGTGATCGGGACGGTGTTCGTCGTGAAGCAACCACGATCATGGTCTGCGTGTTCACGGCGTGGCGGAAAAGGCATTGCGGTCTGACCCGTTAATGCGGACAAGGTCCCGAGGGCGATGTGGTCACTGGCTAGTTGCGCCACGGTTCTCCCAGGAACTGATCTCCTGGCGCAGGGGGCGAAGGCCGGCGGCGTAGTGCGCCAGTTCCCGCAGCACGTAGGGCAGGTACTGCGCGACAATCCCCGCGAAGCGGGACTCCGCGACCATGTTGCCGTCGGGGTCGAGCAACTGCTCGGCGTGCGCCAGGGGGATGGTCTTGGGCAGCGGGAGCATCCCCAGCTTGCTGAGGACGAGGCGGAGCTCGTGCCCGGCGGTGACGCCCCCGTTGAACGTGTCCGAGTAGGAGAGGATCGATGCTGGCTTTGCGTCTGCCTCGTGGGCCAGAAGGTCCAGGGCGTTCTTGACCACGGCCGGGACCGCGAGGTTGTACTCGGGCACGACGAACAGGTAACCGTCGGCGCAGGCCACGTCCTCCAGCCAGCGCGCGACGTTCGGCGCGGGATGCCGGTCCGGGTTGTCCCACGGCGCGATGGCCTCGTCGAAGAAGGGGAGCTGGTAGGAGGCCAGGTCGAACACCGCGAAGTCGGCCTGGGACACCTCCTTTGCGCTGGTGAGCACCCATCGGATGACCCGCTCTCCGAGCCTTTGTGCCCGGCTGCTGCCGAGCACCACGCCGATCTTGGTCCTCGTCGTCAGATCCATCGTCGCTTCTTCCTGGCGGCTCGGTGACCTCTCCCTACCTAACGGTCGGTAGGTACAAGACGAGCATAACACTCAGCCGACCGAACGGTAGGTAAGCGTCGGCTAGAATGGTCCCGTGACGCAGGCAGACGCAGCGCTCGCGGCCGCAAGCACCTCAGCCCGGGATGATCAGCCCGGGCTCGGCCAGGGCAGCGGCGACCAGGCCGGCGCGTCCACCCGCGAAAGGATCCTCGACGTCGCCCTGGACCTGTTCACCGACCAGGGCTTCGACGGCACCTCCATGCGCGAGATCGCGGAACGGCTCCGCATCACCAAGCCATCGATCTACTACCACTTCTCGTCCAAGGAAGAAATCCTGCTGGCGCTGCACATGCGCATGCACGAGCTCGTCAAGCCGGTGTTCGCACGTCTGACCGGCCAGGCCATCACGCTCGAGAGCTGGGGTTCGGCGCTCAACGAACTGCTGGATCAGATGGCGGCCCAGCGCAGGCTCTTCCGGATGCACGAGCGCAACCAGGCGGCCATTGAGAAACTGCACCTGCACCGCAAAGACCACGACGACGAGCACGACGACATCCAGCAGCGGTTTCGGCAGGCGCTCGGCGATCCGTCGCTGTCACTGCGCGACCGAGTCCGTATGGCGTGCTCGCTGGGCGCCGTGTTCGGGGGAGTGCTCATGGCTGGAGACGCTTTCCGTGACGTCTCCAGCGCCGAGCTTGGCTTCCTGGTCAAGGACGCGGTCCGCGACCTCGTGACCGGCCGCAGCGCCTGACCCAGGCCCGGGACGGCGGCGGGCCGGGCTTCCAGACCGCGCCGCCCGGCCCGGGCACCGGCGGGCGATGACCGCGCCCGCGGTGCAGGGCTGGCGCCGGAGGACGCAGCCCGCGGTGCAGGGCTGGCGCCGAAGGACGCCGGCCACCATCGGTGTCGCAGGGCTGGAGACGGAGGACGCCGGCCTGCCCTCAACCAGGGCTGCCGGGAGCGGGCGGCTAGGCTCCCCGGAATGGAGATCATGACCGCCAGCGGCGCGGCCCTGACCGAGCTCGACGAACCGGACAGCCCGGGATTCCTGATGGTGCTGACCCACGGAGCGGGCGGCGGGGTGGACAGCCCGGACCTGCTTGCGGCGCGCCAGGCGGCGCGCGCCCTCGGCGCAGCCGTGGCCCGGGTGCTGCAGCCGTACCGGGTGAGGGGCGCCCGCGCGCCCGGCTCGGCGGTCCGGCAGGACGCGGCATGGCTGGAGATCATCGATGCGCTGCGGGAGCGGTTTCCAGGGATCCCGCTCGTTCAGGGCGGCCGGAGCAACGGCGCTCGCGTTGCCTGCCGCACAGCCAGCGCGGCGGGGGCGAGGGCCGTCGTGGCGCTGGCCTTCCCGTTGCACCCCCCGGGGCGCGCCGATCAATCCCGCGCGGGGGAACTCCGCCAGGCTGGTGTGCCGGTGCTCGTCGTGAACGGGGACCGGGACCCCTTCGGCATCCCGGATAGCGCGGGCACCGCCCGGGTCGTCGTGCTGCCGGGCGAGACGCACGCGCTTTCCAGGCACCCAGAGACGGTGCGCCAGGCGGTGCAGGCCTGGCTGCGCGAGATCCTGGAGCCCGCCAGGGGGGTAACGGGCGGCTAGGCAGCCGGTGAATGCGAGGTCTCGGCGGGCACGTCCCGCGGCTTCACGTACCTCACCGGCTGGCAGATCAGGTCGGTGGGCCGATGCGGGGCGATGGGCTCGCCGTCAGGCAGCAGTTCTCCCGTGTCCTCGAAGACAACTATTCCGTTGCAGAGCAGGCTCCATCCCTGCTCGGGGTGGCTGATAATCGTGCGGGCCGCCTCGCGGTCCGGGCCACTCGCATCCGGACACGGTGGCGTATGCGGGCACATGCGCGTGCCTCCTGGTCAGTACTCGTTCGTTCGTTCGTGTTCTTAATCACAAGCTACTGTGCCTGCAGCGCAGACGAGCATGGCCCGTTGTGACTGTTTTTCGGCCCCACCCTTTGTAGCTTTCGTGGGTGCGCGTTCTGGCACGAAGGTACTACCCATTGTTACTGGCTTAATCACGGTAGGTGATCGGGTTCGCTGGCCGGCCGCATCGCGCCCCGTCGGCGCTATCAGCACCAGCCTGCTACCCGGACATAGCCTCGTGAAGCCGCCACGCCGGCCGGTGCATGACTAAGCCGTGCCAGGCACATTCTGACTAGGCGCGCGGGGGCACAGGGGGCGGTCAGCTCCCCGCGGCCGGGACATGCGTGACAAACCCCCCGGGCAGGTCAGCGCGCGGCGCCGGCGGTATGCCGGTGAGCCGGTGGGTCTCGCGCAGGGTCAGCAGGCGCTCCGCCTCGTCGGTCCAGGCGTGCACGGCCGACCTGGCCTTGGCCTTGCGCCGGTAGATCCAGTCGTCGTAAGCGCGCGGTCCCATCTCCGCGCGCTGGGCCGCGTAAGCGGCCCGCATGGCGTTGGTCAGCGCGGTATCGAGCTTCCTGGCCAGCGGGTACAGCTCCTCGTCGGGCACGGCCTCGGCCTGTGCCTTCCGGAAGTCCCGCTCGGCGGAGCGCGCCTCGGAGAACAGGTCGTCGAACTGCGCGGCGAGTGCGACGTCTGCCGCGTACTCGGCCTCCGCCTTGGAGCTCACTGGCTTGCGACGCATGGGCACGCGGTCAGCCTAGCGGACATATCCAGCTCTCAGCCCTCCCGGGATGACTAGTACCGCGCCGGCCGGCGTGCGCACGGCAGCAGCCATCCGGCAGCCATCGGGCGGCCATCGGGCGGCCGTCCTCAGGCAAGGCTCTGCTCCCAGCTCTCGTGCAGGGCTGAGTACTCGCCGCCCTCGGCGAGGAGCCGCTCCGGCGGCCCGTCCTCGATGATCTGGCCGCCGGACAGCACGAGCACCCGGTCGGCGATCTGCACGGTGGACAGACGGTGCGCGATGATCAGCGCGGTGCGGCCGGTGAGGATCGTGCGCAGGGCGCGCTGCACCAGTCGCTCGCTGGGAATGTCGAGCAGCGCCGTTGCCTCGTCGAGGACCAGGACGGCCGGGGCGGCCAGGAACGCGCGGGCGAACGAGATGAGCTGGCGCTGCCCGGCGGAGAGCCGCCCGCCGTGCTTGCCCACGGACTCGTCGTAGCCGGCCGGCAGCGAGCTGATGAACCCGTGCGCGCCGATGGCGGTGGCCGCCGCCTCTATCTGGGCCCGGGTCGCGCCTGGCCTGCCCAGCTCGATGTTGTCCGCGATGCTGCCGCTGAAAAGGAAGTTCTCCTGGGTGATCAGGACCACCTCGCGGCGCAGGCTGGACTCGGACAGCTGCCTGATGTCGACTCCGTCCAGCAGCACGCGTCCCTCGCCCGGATCGTAGAACCGGGCCGTGAGGCGGGCGAGGGTGGTCTTGCCCGCACCGGTCTCCCCGACCAGAGCGACGGTCTGCCCGGCCGGGATCGCCAGGTCGAGGCCGGGCAGCACCGGTGTGTCGCGGTAGCCGAACCGGACCGCATCGAACCGGACGGCCCGCCCGCCGGCGGCCCGGTCCGCCACATCAGGCAGCGGCACCGGAACGTCGGGCTCCGCCACCGCCGGGGTCTCGTCAAGCACCCCGGAGATCTTCTCCAGGGCAGCGGCCGCCGACTGGAAGGTGTTGTAGAACTGCGACAGGTCCTGCAGCGGGTCGAAGAACCGCTGCAGGTACAGCAGGAAGGTGACGAGCACGCCTATCTTCATGTTGCCGTCGATGACCCGCAGGCCGCCGTAGAGCAGCACCGCGCCGATGGCCAGGTTGCCTACCAGGATGATGCCCGGCGAGTAGAGGGCGATCAGCTGGGAGGAGCGCAGGCTGGCCGCCGCATAGCCGGCGTTGAGCTCGCCGAAGATCTCCTCGTTCCGGCGCTCGCCGCGGAAGGCCTGCACCGCGCGGATGCCGCCGAACGTCTCCACGAAATAGACGATGACCTGCGCGATCGTCTCCCGGGTGCGCCGGTACGCGGTCGCCGACTCGCGCCGGAACCAGACGGTGAGCCAGGTCAGCGGGCCGAAGCCGACCATGACCACCAGCGCCAGGGGCCAGTCGAGCAGCAGCATCCCCGCGCCGACCAGCAGCAGCGACAGCGCCGCCGACACCAGCGAATCGAGGCCCTCGTCAAAAAGGTCGGAGATCGAGTCGATGTCTGAGACCTGGCGGGAGATGACCCGGCCGGAGGTGTACCGCTCGTGGAACGACACCGGGAGCCGCAGGAAGTGGGCGAACAGCCTGCGCCGGAGCTCGGTCACCACGTCGGCGCCCAGCCGGCCGATCGCGCCGATGTAGGTCCGCGTGGCGGCGGCCTGGATGAGGACCGCGCCGCCGAACGCCGCCATGATGCCGGCGAGCGGCGCCGCGTTGTGTGTCCGGGTCAGCTGGGGAATCCGGTCGATCCCCACCCCGACCAGCCACGGCCCGGCGAGCGCGGCGAGGTTGGAGACGACGATGAGCAGCAGGATCAGCAGGACCAGAGCCCGGTGCGGCCGTAGCAGGTCCTGCAGCAGGCGCCTGCCCCGCATCCGCAGCAGCGACGCCAGGCTGGCCGTGATGTTGTCGGCGTCCTCGGCTGCGATGCCCCGCCACGCCTGCGGGGCCGGCTGGCTCACCGTGACACCTCCGTCAGGTCGTGGCTCCCGGTCTGCTCCGGGCCGGGGCCCGCACCGTTCGCGCCGCTCATCAGCTCCCGGTAGCGGGGCTGGGTGGCCAGCAGCTCGTGGTGCGAGCCGGTCGTCACGATCACGCCGCCGTCGAGCAGCGCGACCCGGTCGGCCAGCATCACGGTGGATGGCCGGTGGGCCACGACCACCGCTGTGCACCCGGCCAGCACCTCCGCGAGCGCGCGGGTGACCTTGGCCTCGGTGTGCACGTCCAGGGCCGACAGGGGGTCGTCGAGCAGGAGCACCGCCGGCCTGGCAAGGATGGCGCGAGCCAGGGCGACCCGCTGACGCTGCCCGCCGGAGAGCGCCATCCCCTGCTCACCGATGCGGGTGTCGAGGCCCCAGGGCAGGTCGGCGACGAAATCTGCCTGTGCCGCGGCCAGCGCGGCGAGCACCGCCTGCTCGTCGGCTCCGGGCATGCCGTAGCTGACGTTCTCCCTGACGCTCGCCGAGAAGAGCGTCGCCTCCTCGAACGCGCACCCGACCGCGGAGCGCAGCCGCGCCAGCGGCAGGTCCCGCACGTCCGTCCCGTCGAGCATGATCGACCCGCCGGAAACCTCCGCCAGCCTCGGCACCAGCTGCAGCAGCGTGGACTTGCCCGCGCCGTTGGGGCCGACCAGCGCGAGCGTCTCACCGGACTCGAGTTCCAGGCAGACGTCGCGCAGGACCGGCTCGGCACCGCCCGGGTAGGCGAAGCTCACGTGGTCGAAGCGAAGCCGGCCATGCGGCACCGGCCGGCCCTGCCGCTCCGCCGCGGGCGGGCGCCCGCCCGCAGGGGGATCGGTGATGGCGGGCGGGGTGTCGAAGATCTCGTAGATCCGCTGCGCCGCCGTCGCTGCCTCCTGGCCAGATGCCAGGATGTACCCCATCGCCTCGATCGGCCAGACCAGCTGCAAAGCCAGTGCGATGAACGCCACGAGCCCGCCCAGGCTCAGCTCGCCCCGGCTCACCGCCAGCGCGCCGAACAGCGTGATCAGCCCGATCACCGCGTTGGGCACCAGGTCGAGGCCCGCCCAGAAGGTCCCCCGCAGCCTGGCCTTCTCCATCTGTGTGGCCCGCACCAGGGCGGCCTGGCGGCCGTGCCGCGCGGCTGCCTGGTCGCGGCGGCCGAGCGCCTTGAGCACCCGGACACCGGCCGCCGCCTCCTCGACGTAGGTGGCCAGATCGCCCTGCTGGTCCTGGGAGCGCCGGGACAGCACCCGGTACCGCCGCTCGAACCGCGTGCAGATCGCCACGACCGGCAGGAACACGCACCCGGTGAGCAGCCCGAGCCACCAGTTCAGGTGGATCAGCAGCGCGACGACCGCGACGAACGTCACCACGTTGGTGACAAAGAAGATGGTGCCGAAGCCAGCGAACCGCCGGATCGCGGACAGGTCGGTGGTGGCACGCGAGAGCAGCTGGCCCGACTGCCAGTCGTCGTGAAAGCCCGCGTGCAGGCGCTGCAGGTGCTCGTAGAGGGCGTCCCGCATCGACTGCTCCATGGCGGTGACCGCGCTGGCCTGCACCCACCGCCGGTACAGGCTTAAGGTGGCCTGGAGCACGCCGAGCCCGGTCGCGGCGATGCCGAGCGGCAGCAGCGCCCGGGAGTCCCCGCGCGCGATCGGCCCGTCGATGATCGCCTCGATCAGCAGCGGGATGGCGATCTCGGCGGCTGCGGCCGTGATGGCCGCGGCGAGCATCGCGGCGAGCCGGAGATAATAAGGGCGCAGGTATTCACGGGTCCGCCACAGGGCTGCCATCGGCGTCTGCGCCGTGGTGCCGCCGCCTGCCTGCCCCTGCTGAGCTGCCGATTTTTGGGTTTGGGCATGCGGCAGCGAGCTTGGGGGATTGGCGGGCATTCTTCGGAGGCTAACCTCCGGCCCAGCACCCTGTCACCTTAATTTTTGGCGATCCGGCGCATGACGGCGGAGAGTGGGTAACTCTGTCACTCAGTTTGGAAGGCCGATCCTGGCCCGGCGCGGGGAGTGCCGGTGCCGGAGGCCAGCAGGAGGAACTCATGGAGTTCGGGCGCTGCACGGAACGCCGGTGACGGGGTGGTCCGCGGCCCGGGGGTTAGCCGCGTACGGCGACGGGGTGGCCGTCATCTGTGAGCTCGCGGTCCAGTTCGGCGAGGGCACCTGGGGCGCGCAGACGCCATGCCCGGACTGGCGTGCCTCGGACCTCGCCGGGCACCTGCGGTGCGTCGCCGACGATTACCACGAGTACCTCGACGATGCACCGGCGAGCCGGCTCGCGCGGTTGCTGGCCACCGGGGCGCATCCGGACACCCTCACCCGCAAGCTGGCCAGGCAGAACGCTGCCGAGCTCGCCGCGCTGCCGGACCGGCCGGCGGCCGAGCACATCGCGGCGTTCGCCCGGGCGGCCCGCTCGTACGCCCGGCGGGTGGGCCCGGTCTGGGACCTGCCGCACCACCGTTACCGGGGCGCGGCGGTGACCGTGGGCGGGATGGCGGGGGCCGCCTGCGCCGAATGGCACCTGCACGCCTGGGACCTGGCCAGGGCGCTCGGCAAGGACTACCGGCCGGCCGTCCCCGATATCGTGCTGGCCGGCTGGCGGGCCGGGATGCCGCAGTACCCGCCGGGCGAGGACGCGGGCCACGGCGACCCGTGGCTGACCCTGCTGCTGACCTCGGGCCGCTCGCCGGCGTGGCCGGGCAGCCGGAAGGGGGAGTGACCGCTCCCGGCCCGCCGCCTGGCGGCCGTGGCGGGCGGTGGCGTCACGTTCAGGTCGATCTGGAAGAATCCGGTGACCGTGGCCCTTGATATCGCGGCGGTACGCGCCGCTTACCCCGCGCTCGCCGACGGTTACGCCTACCTGGACGGGGCCGCGGGCACGCAGCTGCCGACCCCGGTCATCGACGCGATCGCCGGCGCGTACCGCGCGGGCCTGGGCAACTCGGGCGGTGCGTTCCCGGCCAGCCGCCGCTCCGACGTGATCGTCGGCGAGTGCCGGCGGGCCATCGCCGACCTCACCGGCGGCGTGCCAGACGGCGTGATCCTCGGCCCGAACATGACCACGCTGACCTACCGGCTGGCGCGCACGCTCGCCGCCGGATGGGGACCCGGCGACGAGGTCGTGGTCACCAGGCTCGACCACGACGCGAACGTGCGGCCCTGGGTGCAGGCCGCGGCCGCCGCCGGGGCCGCCGTGCGCTGGGCCGAGGTGCAGCTCCCCGAGGGCGACCTGCAGGTCGCGCAGGTGGCCGGGCTGATCTCCGAGCGCACCAGGCTGGTCGCCGTGACCGCGGCGAGCAACCTCATCGGCACCCGGCCCGACGTCCCCGCGATCACCGCGCTGGCCCGGGCCGCCGGGGCGCTCAGCTACGTGGACGGCGTGCACGCGACGCCGCATGCCCGCGTCGACGTGCGCGCGCTCGGCGCCGACTTCTACGCCACGAGCGCCTACAAGTGGTCCGGGCCGCACATCGGCGCGGTCGTCGCGGACCCCGCGCTGCTCGATTCCCTGGCCCCGGACAAGCTGACACCCGCGCCAGACACGGTGCCCGACCGGTTCGAGCAGGGGACGCTGCCGTTCGCCGACCTGGCCGGGGTGACCGCCGCGGTCGAGCACCTGGCCTCGCTGGCAGGGCCCGGCGCGGGCGGCGCGACCAGGCGGGAGCGGATCCTGGCCAGCATGGCCGCGGCCGAGGCCCACGAGCAGGCGCTGTTCGGCACGCTGCTCGCCGGCCTCGACGCGATGGAGCACGTGACAACGTACGGCAAGGCCGCGCGGCGCACCGCCACCGCCTACTTCACGGTGGCGGGCGCCACGCCGCTCCAGGTGGCCGAGCACCTGGCGGCGCGCAAGGTCAACGTGTGGGACGGCGACAACTACGCCTGGGAACTGGCGGGCGTGCTCGGCCTGCGGGACGCGGGCGGGGGCGTGCGCGCGGGCCTGGTGCACTACAACGACCGGTCCGACGTCGACCGGCTGCTCGCGGCCGTCGCCGAGCTGGGCGGCTGACCCCCTCAGGTATGCCGCCCGCTGCCCGGCGCGCCGGCCCGCGGGCCCGCCTGGCGGTCATGACAAGCGGCCGTTCCATGACACCACGGGGGCACCCTTCCCCACCGCCGGCAAGCAGTCGCGGCTTCGTTTGGACCAGTTGGGTCCTTCTGAGCAGGCTGCGCTTCGGGTCTTGCTACAGGTCCTTAACTGCGGGGGTTAAGCCTCCGGTGCCGGGTCCGCGTCTCGCCCGCCGCGTCGGCTCACGGCCGACCCGCTGCCCCGGCAGGCCCGGGTCGCTACCGCGCATACACCTCTGACACGACCTTGTACCTCGAACACGGCCAGGTCCCGACTCGCTGACTCCCCTGTTGGGGCCCGGTGAATGGGATGGCGTGGCTGGTGCTGACCGTGCGCGCCGACCTGGCCGCCACCACCGTCCTGGTGCGCCGGGTCAAGCAAGGCGTAGCGGAGTGGTTCCGGTTGCAGATCAAGGAGAAGGCCTGGCGTGGCCTGCGGGAGCATTCGCTGGCCGGGTGGAACATCGGCACCCCGCCCTACGGCTACGCCGCCGAGCGCGTGACCCACCCCGTGCCCTACAAGGCCGCCCAGGGCCGCACCAAAACCCGGCTCATCCGGGTTGTCGAGGTGGGCGAGGGCTTCGATTTCGCGGGGCGCCGGGCACCCTAGCGATCTTCGACGGTGTACCGGTACAGCCGGGACTCGCGGATCGTGAAGCCCAGCCGCTCGTACAGCCGGCCGGCCGCCGCCCGCGACGGGCGGGAGGTCAGGTCCACGGTCCTGGCCCCTGCCTCGCGGGCGATGCTGAGCGCCTTCCGCATCATCGTGTCGCCGACGCCCTGACCCCGGGCGGACTCGTCGACGACCACGTCCTCGATCCAGGCTCGCAGCCCGGTCGGGAGCGGGAACATGACCAGGGTCATCGTGCCGACGATCACGCCGGCGGAACGGGCCAGCAGCACCGTGTCCGCCGGGGACGCCGCGATGGCCTCGAGTTCTGCCTGCCCCGGCGGGGCCGCGGACCTGGACAGCTGCGGAACGAGGCGGCTGAATGCCTCAACCACCTCGCCGGTTACCTTGTCGAGCACCTCAACCTGGACCGTCACCCGGTGGATATTACGCCCGTACGCGGCCGCCCGCGTAGCATGGGCCAGCAGCCCTACCGGACATCAGGGAAAGCCCACGGGACTAGCTTGCCCGCTGACGTGCCACCGCCCGAGCCGCTCCTGGCGCCCGTCCAGGAGCTGAAACGCAGCTTCGGGATCGACGCCCGGCGCCTCGACGCGGTGGGCTGCCTGCTGGCCGACGGGGAGTTCCGTTCGGTCGCCGAGCTGGTCGCGCTGACCGGCACGTCGCGGCGGACGGTAGAAGCGGTGCTGCGGGCGGCAGGTCCGCACCTGGAGTCGTCCGGCGAGCGGGTTCGGATCGGCGAGGCGCAGGCGCGTGCCTACGCGGCGGAGTTCGGCTGCGGGCAGGCCGAGCCGCTCCGCGACCCCTGGGAAGAGCTGGCCGGGCGCGACCCCGCGGCGCTGGCGGAGGCGGCGCGGCTGGTCGACCGCGCCCCGGCCCCGCGGCGTGAGCTCGACCAGGTGCCGGCCACCGCGGTCACCGTGCTGAAACGCGGTCACTACCTGCTGCGCAGCTTCGACCTGCGCGGCGCGCACGTGCTGTGCGTGGGCGACCACGACCTCACCTCGCTCGGCCTGTTCCTGGCCGGCGGCGCCGGCGGGCTGCGGGTCAGCGTGGTGGACGCCGACGAGCGGCTGCTCGAGTACGTCGACACCGAGGCGGCGCGGCGCGGCTTCGACGTGCGGTGCTACTTCGCCGATCTGCGCGTCGGGCTGCCCGCGTCCCTGCACGGCAGCGCCCAGCTCGCCTTCACCGATCCGCCGTACACGCCGGAAGGCGTACGCCTGTTCGTCACCCGCGGGCTGCAGGGCCTCGGCGACCAGCGGAACGGCAGGCTGCTGCTCGCCTACGGTTTCGGCGAGCAGCAGCCAGCGCTTGGCCTCGCCGTTCAGGAGGCGCTGAGCCCGCTGCACCTGACGTACGAGGCCGTGCTCCAGGGATTCAACCGCTACGCCGGCGCGGAGGCGATCGGCGGGGCCGCCGCGCTTTATGTGCTGCGCCCCACCCGGCGCAGCGACGGCGCCGCCCGGGCCGGCGCAGAGAGCATCCGCCCAGAGCTGTACACACACGGAGCGCAGTCGGCCGAGTCCGCGGCACGGGAGCTGGGGATCGCGGCGGCGTCCAGGATCCTGGAGCTCGCCGCGCCGCCAGGAGCAGCACCGGGGGCGGGCATGGTGCTGGCCGGCGGCGGATGGCCGGCCCAGGCCGGCGGGGAGCGGCTGCCGCTGTCCCGCCTGATCACGGCGCCGCTGCCGCGCAGCCTGCTGGAGCACGGCACCGTGGTTGTCAACCTCTACCCCGGCTTCGGCTCGCTGGTGCCGCGCGCCCTGCTCGCGGCGGACGCCTGCCGGGTCGCCGTTGTGTGCCCCAACGACGTTCCCGAGCTGCGGGACGCCGCGGGCCAGCAGCATCTGGCCGAACTCGTCGCGCCGAAGTACCGGATAACCCGGCTGCTGCGCAGCGTGCCCGGGCCGGACATGGCCGTGATCCTGGCCGAGCGGGCGGCAGCCGCCGCGCCGGGCAGTGCCGGGCAGCTGGCCGCGTACGTGTACGCCCGGCCGCACGGCAAGCTCGGCAACACGTGGCGTGAGGGGCTGATCGTGGCGCGGAAAAGCCAGGGTACGGTGCTGACCAAGCGGGACGCGCGCGGCGTGATCGAGTCGGTCTCGGCCAGGCCGGATCTTCTCAAGCATTCCCTCATCGAGCTGCCCGGTCATCTCTTCCCGGTGCTGGCGGCGGAGATGGCACGCTCCGCCTGCGCATCGCTGCCTGCCTGACAGCCCGCCGGCGCCGGGGGGCACCAGACACCGCGGGCCGGGCCCGGCGGGAGATCGGGCCCGGCCCGGTGGCCGGTGCTGCTGAACTGAGCGGGGGAGTGAGGCCGGCGGCCTCAGCTTGCGTAATCCAGCAGCGGCTGGGCACGGCTGGGGTGCCGCAGCTTGGACAGCGACTGCTTCTCCAGCTGCCGGATCCGCTCCCTGGTGAGGCCGAGCGCCCGGCCGATCTCGTCGAGGGTGTGCGGGTTGCCGTCGTACAGGCCGAACCGCATCGCCATGATCGTTGCCTCGCGCGGGGTCAGCGCGTCCAGCGCGTGCCGGAGCTGGTCGGCGAGCAGCTGCCGGTCGACCAGCTCAGACGCCTCGGGCGCGTCCACGTCCTCGATCAGGTCGCCGATGCTGGTCTCGCCGTCCTCCCCGATCGTGGAGTCCAGGCTGATCGGCTGGCGGCTGGTGCGCAGCAGCTCCTCAATCTGGTCCGGGGTGCGGTCCAGCTCGACCGCCAGCTCCTCGGGCGTGGGCTCGCGGCCGAGCCGCTGGTGCATGTCGCGCTCCACCCGGCTCAGCTTGCTGAGCATCTCCAGCACGTGCACGGGCAGCCGGATCGTGCGGGCCGAGTCGGCGAAGCCGCGCTGGATCGCCTGCCGGATCCACCACATGGCGTAGGTGGAGAACTTGTAGCCCTTGGTGTAGTCGAACTTCTCGACCGCGCGGATCAGGCCGAGGTTGCCCTCCTGCACCACGTCCAGCAGGGACAGGCCGCGGTCGCTGTACTTCTTGGCCACCGACACCACCAGGCGCAGGTTGGCCTCGAGCATGTGCGCCTTGGCCCTGCGGCCGTCCTCGGCGACCTCCTCGAGGTCGCGGCGGAGCTCGGCGGAGAGCTTGGTCTCGGTCTCCAGCTTGTGCTCGGCGTACAGCCCGGCCTCGATCCGCTTGGCCAGGTCCACTTCCTGCTCGGCGGTGAGCAGGCTGGTTCGGCCGATGGACTTAAGGTACGTATGCACCGAGTCGCCCATGACCGACGTCTGGTCGTCCAGGTCGGCCTCGACGGTCGAGTCCGGGACGGCGGACGCGGCCAGCGCCGACGCCTCGGCCTCGGCGGCATCCAGGCTGTCAAGCTCGATCACGTCGGCGATCATGGCGTCCAGCTGCGGCCCGGCGGCGTCCGCCGGGGCGTCCGCGCGGGCGCGCGGCTTCCTGGCACTGGTGGACGGGCGGGGAGCGGCCTGCACGGGAGCCTCCGGCTGGTCGTTACCGAGCTGCACGCCGGCTTCGGTGAGTTCACGGACGATGGAGCGCGCATCGGTCGGCGAGATCTGCGCCTGCTCGAACGCGGCGCGGAGCTCGGGGAGGGACAGATGACCCTGGCTGCGCCCACGCTGGATCAGCTCGTCCACGCCGGTCGTGGTTGCCTCAACGTCGCGTGGCTGCGACGCGGCGGCCGCGGTCCTCGGCATGAGACACACCTCCATCTCCTCCTGCGCGCTCCCGCGAGCGCGCTCCTCCTGCGCCACCCCCGGGGGCGCCATCGGTTAGCGGGGTCCCGCGGCACTTGGTATTGTGCAGCGCGGGCACTATCTACTAACGCTCCGCGCGGCCGTTTGTTCCCGTGGGGGTGCCGCACGCCCTCGGATCCCCCTGCCCCGGAGCGGCCGCGCGCCTAGGCCGTCCGCGCCCTGAGGGCTGTCCGGTCAGGTTTACCAGAAGGTAGCATAGGCATTTCGGGCACGATCAGCAGGGCCGCCGGAGCGGCGTAGGCCGGCATCCGCGCCCGCACGTGCGCCCGGACGTCCGCCAGCCGCGGGGGGACCGACGGATCGGACGGCACCACCACCGCGGTGACCACCTCGCCCCATTCCGGGTCCGGCCGTCCCACCACGGCGGCTTCCCGGACGCCGGCGCAGGTCCCGAGCACCGCCTCGACCTCGGCAGCCACCACCTTCTCGCCGCCGGTGTTGATCACGTCGTCGGCGCGGCCGCGGACCACCAGCTCACCCGACGGGGCGAGCGAGCCGAGGTCAGAGGTGACGAACCAGCGGCCGTCACGGACGTCGGCGGTCAGGTCGGGCCGCAGCCGGTACCCGGAGAACAGGACCGGCCCGGCGATCCGGATCCGGCCGCCCGGCCCGATGCCCACCGACACGCCGTCAAGCGGCACGCCGTCGTACACGCAGCCGCCGCTGGTCTCGCTCATCCCGTAGGTGGTTACCACCCGGCCGCCGGCCGCGCGCGCGGCGTCCACCAGCCCCGCGCCGGGCGCGGCGCCCCCGAGCAGGATCGTCCGCGCCGCTGCCAGGTCCTCCCCGGCGTCGACCAGCCGCCGCAGCTGGGTCGGCACCACGGCGACGTGGGCGCAGCCGCTGGCGGCCAGGGTGCCGGGCTCCAGGCGGGCGGCAGGCACCGGCTCCGTGCCCGCCAGCAGCGACCGCACCAGCACCTGTATTCCCGCGATGTGGAAGGTCGGCAGGCAGCACAGCCACCGGTCGCCCGGCTCGGCGCCGATCCGCCGCAGCGAGGCCCGCGCCGAGGCCACCACCGCGGCCGCGGACAGCTCCGTGCCCTTGGGCTGCCCGGTGGAGCCCGAGGTGGCGATCACCAGCGCGGTGTCCTCCCCGACGCCGGGTGGCCGGCCTGCCGGGGTGGCCGCCGGGGCGTAACGTTCAGGCCCTTCCGCCGAGTCGATCGCGGTCGGGGCGAACGCGTCGAGCAGCGCGCTGAGCCTGCCCCTGGGCAGCGCGGGGTCCAGCGGCAGGATCGCCGGGCCGCTGCCGTCGAGAGCGGCCGCCAGGGCCTCGAGCATCCGTCCCGTGTCGGCGGGGGGCAGCAGGACCGCGTGCAGGGGACGGGACGTCACGGACGTAAGGTTAACCGGGCAGATCAGGCTCGGGCCGGCCCCGGGGGCGCCCCGGCCCCGGCGCCGGCCGGGAGCGGGCGAGAGGACGGCAGCGTGGTCACTTGGCAGGCATCGGGTCCCCTGGGCGGTCGCGACCCCTGCGTGGCCAAGCGCACCCCCGGCTTCGCGAAGCTCCCGCGCCGGCCGTGACCGGCGAGGCCGGCGTGGGCAGGCCGGCCGCCGGCCTGCGCGCGCAGCTCACGGGGCTGCTGCCGACCGTGCGCGCGTTCGCGATCCCGATGCGCTCGAAGTTCCGCGGCATCACCGTGCGCGAGGGCGCGCTGATCCAGGGGCCGGCGGGGTGGGGCGAGTTCTCGCCGTTCGCCGAGTACGGTCCGCGCGAGTGCGCCCGCTGGCTGGCCTGTGCGCTGGAGGCCGCCTGCGCGGGCTGGCCGGAGCGGGTGCGGGACCGGGTCGGGGTGAACGTCACCGTGCCGGCGGTGGGCCCGGACCGCGCGCGGCAGATCGTCGCCGGGTCGGGCTGCCGGACCGCGAAGGTTAAGGTCGCCGAGCCCGGCCAGCCGGACTCCGACGACATCGCCAGGGTGGCCGCCGTGCGGGAGGCGATCGGCGCGGACGGGAGGATCCGGGTCGACGCCAACGGCGGCTGGAGCGTTGCGCACGCGGCACGGATGCTGCGGGAGCTGGCTCGCTTCGGCCTGGAATACGCGGAGCAGCCCTGCGCCAGCCTGGCCGAGCTGGCCGACCTGCGCCGGCTCGTTGACGTGCCGCTGGCCGCCGACGAGTCGATCCGCAGGGCCGAGGACCCGCTGGCGGTCCGGGCGGCCGGGGCGGCCGACATCGTCGTGCTCAAGGCCCAGCCGCTCGGCGGGGTGCGCCGGGCGCTGCAGGTGGCGGAGGCGTGCGGCCTGCCCGTCGTGGTGTCCAGCGCGCTGGAGTCGTCGGTGGGGCTGGCCGCCGGGGTGGCGCTGGCCGCCGCCCTGCCCGAGCTGCCGTACGACTGCGGGCTGGCCACGATGAGCCTGCTGACCGGGGACGTGACCGCGGAGCCGCTGGCGGCCGAGCAGGGGACGCTGCCGGCCCGGCCCGCGGTGCCGGACCCGGAGCGGCTGTCCGCCTGGGAGGCCGACCCCGGGCCCTGGACCGCGAGGATGCTCGCGGCCGCCGAGTTCCTCGGGGCCGCGTGGTGAACCCGTCGACCGCGTTCGGCAGGGTGTTCGTGGACGAGCTGATCAGGTGCGGCGTGCGCGAGGCCGTGCTCGCCCCGGGCTCGCGCAGCGCGCCGCTGGCGATGGCGATGTTCGGCCGTGCCGCGGGCGACAGCGACGGCCAGCCGGGCCTCCGGCTGCACCTGCGGACCGACGAGCGGTCCGCCGCGTTCCTCGGCCTCGGCCTGGCCAAGGCCAGCCGCCGCCCGGTCGTGGTCGGCTGCACCTCGGGCACTGCCGCTGCCCACTTCCACGCGGCCGTGATCGAGGCCGACGAGGCCGGGGTGCCGCTGATCGTGCTGACCGCTGACCGCCCGCCGGAGCTGCGCGGCACCGGCGCGAGCCAGACGATCGACCAGCTCAAGCTGTACGGGGCGGCGGTCCGCTGGTTCTGCGAGGCGGGAGTGCCCGAAGAGCGGGCGGGCATGGTGCGCTACTGGCGGTCGCTCGCCTGCCGCGCCTGGGCGGTGGCGTCGGGCGCGGCGGGCGGCCTCCCCGGGCCGGTGCACGTCAACATCCCGTTCCGGGATCCACTGCTGCCCGGCAGCGAGGACGCGGGCGGCCTGGCCGCCGGGCGCGCCCCGGCGGCCGGGGACGCGGCGGGCCCGGGCGGCTGGCCCGAGCCGCTCGACGGCCGCCCGGACGGGGCGCCGTGGACAAGCTGCGGCCCGGCGCCCGCGGCAGAGGCACCGCTCCCCGTCGACTGGGCCGAGCGCGGGGTGGTGGTGTGCGGGGGCGGCGACTACGACCCGGCGCCGCTGCTCGGGCTGGCCGAGGCCGCAGGGTGGCCGGTGCTGGCCGAGCCGCCGTCGAACGCCCGGCGCGGCCCGAACGCGCTGTCGGCCTACGACTACCTGCTCGACTCGCCCGCGTTCCTCGCCGCGCACCGGCCGGACATCATCGTTTCGGCCGGGCGCCCCGGCCTGTCGCGGGGCCTGCTGGCGTTCCTGCGGGGGGCGCCGGGGCCGGTCCCGGCCCGCCACGTGGTCCTGGCTCAGGGCCCGGGGCGCTGGGCGGACCCTGCCAGGACCGCCACCGAGGTCGCGGCCGCGGTGCGGCTGTCCGGGCCGGCGCCGGGACGGGGCCGGGACACGCCCTGGCTCGCGGCGTGGCGCCGGGCTGACGCGGCGGCCCGGCGGGCCGCCGACGCGGTGCTCGACGCCGAGGAACCGGTGACCGAGCCGGGGCTGGCCCGCGACCTCGCCGCGGCCCTGCCGGACGGCGCGCTGCTCTGGGCCGGGTCCAGCCTGCCCGTGCGGGACCTGGACCAGCACATGTCACCGCGCGCCGGGCTGCGGGTGATGTGCAACCGGGGGACCAACGGCATCGACGGGCTGGTCTCGTCGGCCACCGGGGCGGCACTCGCGCACCAGGCCGACGGGGGCGGCCCGGCGTTCGCGCTGATCGGCGACCTCGCGTTCCTGCACGATCACGCCGGCCTGGTGCTCGGCCCGGCCGAGCCCCGGCCGGACCTGTGCTTCGTCGTGGTCAACAACGACGGCGGCGGCATCTTCTCCACGCTGGAGCAGGCGGCGTTCCCCGGCTCGTTCGAGCGGCTGTTCGGCACCCCGCACGGCGCCGACCTCGCCCTGCTCACCCGGGCCGCCGGGCTGGAGCACACGCTCCTCGGAAAGGCCTCCGCGCTCGAGGATGCGCTGCGCGGGACCGGGCTGCGGGTCGTTGAGGTCCGCACCGGCCGGACGGCCGGGGCGGAGCTGCGCAGCCGGCTGCGCGACGCCTGCGCCGCGGCCGCGGCCGGCGCCTGACCGCGGCGGCCGGCACCGCCGCGGGGTTTGGGCACCGCCCCGGCGCGGGGTCTGGGCACCGGCGCGGGGTCTGGGCACCGGCGCGGGGTCTGGGCACCGGCGCGGGGTCTGGGCACCGTCCCCGGCGCGTGGGCGCCGTTCCTGGAGAGTTTCGCATGATCGTGGTAGATACCGCGCACATCTGCGCGTCAGCTACCACGATCATGAAATGAACTCCGGAGGCGCGGCTGGCGTCACCGGAATGACGCCGCGCGGCGAAGGCGCCGTCGGCGGGCGCTAGCGGGACGGCCGTGGGTCTGGCGGCCGGGCTTGCCGAGGTGGCTAGCCCTGCAGGGCGTCCTGCATCGCGCGGAACTTGCTCTGCGCCTCGGCGAGCTCGGCCGCTGGGTCGGAGTCGGCGACGATGCCGCAGCCTGCGAAAAGCCGGGCGCGTGAGCCGTCGAGCTCGGCGCAGCGCAGCGCGATGCCCCATTCGCCGTTGCCCCGGGCGTCGATCCAGCCCACCGGCCCGGCGTAGCGGCCCCGGTCCATGCCTTCGAGCTCGCGGATCAGCTCCATGGCCGCCCCGGGCGGTGTGCCGCACACCGCCGCCGTGGGATGCAGCGCGGCGGCCAGCGCCAGTGCCGATGCATGCCCGCCCGGCGCGCCGCCGGCGGGCGCCGGCGGCGCGGCGAGCCGTCCGGTGACGTGGGTGGCCAGGTGCTGCACGTTGGCCAGCCGCAGCAGGGAGGGCTGCGCGTCGATGTCGAGATGGTCGCAGAACGGCGTGAGCGCCCGGCGGACGTCGGCGACCGTGAAGCGGTGCTCCCCGACATCCTTGGCCGACGCCAGCAGAGCCGCGCCCAGCCGGCGGTCCTCGGCCTCGCTGCGGCCGCGCCGGGTGGTTCCCGCCAGCACGAGCGAGCTGACCGCGGCGCCTTCGCGCCGGATGTAAAGCTCGGGCGTGGCGCCGACCAGGTCGGCGCAGCAGAACGTCCAGCAGTCCGGGTAGCGCTCGGCCAGCCGGGCGAGCAGTACGCGGGTGTCGATCGTGGCCGACGCGGCCGCATACAGGTCCCTGGCGAGGACGACCTTGTCGAGGTCGCTGGCCTGGATCCTGGCCACGGCCGCGCTGACGGCACGTTCCCACTGCGGGGCCGTCAGGCTGCCATCGTGCCAGCGAAGCTCGGCGGGCGGCTGCAGCGGGCGGGCGGGCGCGGCGGCCTCAGCGCCGCCGATCGTGGTCACCCAGGACCTGCCCGAGCTGCGGCCGATCGTGGTGGCGGGCACCACCAGGACCGAGCCGTCCGATGTCGGGTCAAAGGTGAAACTGCCGAAGGCGACCGGCCCGCAGCCGGGGAGGCCGACCTCGTCGGTGACCTCCGCGCCGTCAAACAGCTCGGCCAGCCACTTCTCGCCCGCGGTGAACCGGTCCTCGCCCGCCGGAATGCTGATCCGGGCCGCCTCTCCCCAGCCGACCAGGCCGTCGCCGCGGCGGACCCACGCGACAGGCTGCCGGAACGGCAGGCAGGCAACGAGATCGCCCGGGTCTTCTGCGGGGACCGTCCGGACGACGAGTCGGCCGGGCTGATCGCGCTGGGTTCCCACGGGTCCCAACTTTACGTGCGGGGGCAATACGGGCCCCGGCAGGGCGGCCGCTGGACCTCTGGTCCGCCTTTGGCCTGTCTTGCCCAGCAGCGAGGCCAGCGTCGGTGACCCGGAGAACGCGCTGCTCAGGGCGGCGGCGGGGACGGGCCTGCTCACACGGCCGGCGAGGCGGGAAGCCCCAGGGCCATGATGGCGATGTCGTCCGAACCGTCGCCGGGGCAGTCGTTGGCGAGGGCCCGACAGAGGCGTTCGGGACGCGGGTCGGCGTGCTGTGTGGCGAGCCGGGCCAGGGCGGCCAGGCCTTCGTCGATGCTGTGCTTGCGGTGCTCGACGAGGCCGTCGGTGAAGAAGACGAGGGTGGCTCCGCCAGGCAGCCGATCGTACTGGTCCGGGCGTGCGGCGCCGGAGTCGACGCCGAGGGGCAGCCCCGGCTCGGCATCGAGGTACCGTCCCGGCTCCCTGGGCGCCAGGAGCAGCGGGGCGAGGTGGCCCGCGGAGCTCCAGCGCAGGCCCCACCCGGTGTCGGTCGGCTGCAGGAGGCCAAGGCAGGCGGTGGTGAGCGGGATGTCCGTCGTGGCCTGGAGCGTCCGGTCGAGCCGGGTCAGGACGGCGCCGGGCAAGTCGGGCCGCTCGTAAAGCAGGGTGCGCAGCATCGAGCGGATCTGGGACATCTCGGCGGCGGCCTGCATGCTGTGCCCGCCCACGTCGCCGATGACCACGGCGCAGCCGTCATCGGACAGGCGTACCGCGTCGTACCAGTCGCCGCCGATGCGGCCCGCGGTCGCTGGCCGGTAGAGCGCGGCGGCCTCGATCGGGCGCAGGTCAGGAAGCTGCGGCAGCAGCAGGCGCTGAAACTCCTCCGCCTCGTTGCGCACCTGGCCGAACAGGCGCGCGTTGTCGATGGCCAGGCCGGCCGCGCCAGCCAGCGCGACGATCATGGTCTCGTCATGCTCGTCGAAGGGCTGGCCGTCGCGCCGATCCGAGACATAAAGGTTTCCGTACGTGCGGCCGCGGCTGACGATCGTCACCCCGAGCAAGGTATGCACCTCCGGGTGCCCGGGTGGCAGGCCGATCGCCATCGGATGCCCACTGATCGAGGCGACCCGCAGCGGGCTCGGGTGTGCCCTTAGATGGGCCAGCAGGCCGCGGCCCTCCGGCCATCCCAACGGGGCCGCGGCGGCCTCCTGCTCCCGGGTCAGGCCGACCGGGATGAACTCGGCAAGATGACGGCCGTCCTCGCTGAGCACGGCCAGCACCCCGTACCGGGCATCGACAAGGTCGGTCGCGGTGGTGACGAGCTGGCGCAGCACGGCTTGCAGGCCGACGTTCTGGCCCAGCACCGACGTGTACAGCTCGCGCAGCGCATCCTGCACCCGCGCCAGCGTCTTCAGTTCCTCAGCGATCCGGCCAAGCTGGGCGCCGATGGGCATGCCCGGCTGCACCAGATCATCCTGACGTATCACCGTCCAAGCCCCCGGATCCCCCGTGCCCGGCGAAACGCGATCCGGACCCCGTCCGCCGGCAGCCGCTGATCTCCCCACACTAGCGATCCCGGCCGGCGCCGGCCTGTGGCACCGCAGTGCGGCTCGCGGCCAGCCCTGGATCCCACGGCGACGTATCGCAGAGGCGGCGGCTTTCGCCCGGCGGGGCGCGGAGAGTGTGTTCAGCGAGAGGCGCGTTGCCGGCGGGACGTGTGGGAATGTGGTAGCCTTCGTCGCAGCAATATTCCCACTAAAACTATGGGATTAATATGGTGATGCGCGTGGATGGTGCAACGGTGCTCAGCCGGGCCCGCCCCGTCCGGGCCCGGCTCAGCCAGGCCCGTCTCGGCGACATCGTCAGCTCGCTGGCAGCGCAGCCAGACGGCTGGCGCGAGATCGTTCGGTTCGACGCCGGCCGGCGCTGGTACAAGCGCCTGGCGCTGGCCGACGACCACGAGGTGTGGCTGCTGTCGTGGCTGCCCGGGCAGGGCACCGGCTTCCATGACCACGGCAGCGCCGCCGGCGCGTTCGCGGTGGCACAGGGGCAAGTGCGCGAGCGCACCGTCGCGGGGCGCCGGCCGTCGGTCCGGGACCTGACCCTCGGCGACGGCAGCGTCCGGTCCTTCGGCCCCCGGTATGTGCACGACGTCACCAACGCCTCTGCCGAGCCGGCCGTCACCGTGCACGCCTACTCGCCGCCGCTCACCGCGATGCGCCGGTTCGAGCTGACCGCGTCCGGCCTGGTCCACACCGGGACCGAGCAGTCGGAGCAGGACTGGTGACCGCCACCCGCCCGGCGGGGCAGGCCGGCCCGCCGCCGGGCAGCCTTACGATCGACCAGATGCTCGCCGCGGCCCGGGCCCGGCTGGACCGGCTGAGCCCGCGCCAGGCTCTGCAGGAGGCCCGCGAAGGAGCGCTGCTCGCCGACATCAGGCCCGCGGCCCAGCGCGCCGCCGAAGGGGAGATCCCCGGGGCGCTGGTCGTGGAGCGCAACGTGCTCGAGTGGCGTTTTGACCCCGCGTCGGCGGCGAGGCTGCCGCAGGCCGGCTACGACCTGCGGGTGATCGTCTTCTGCTCGGAGGGCTACACGTCCAGCCTTGCCGCCGCCGCCCTGCAAGACCTCGGCGTCCACCGCGCCACGGACCTGGACGGCGGCTTCCGCGCCTGGCAGGCGGCCGGCCTGCCCGTCAGGCCGTCATCCGCTTAGCTGGGCGGGCCGGCCAGCCGGATCGGCCGGCGCATCCGCGCCCCTGCGCATGCACGGCCGTCTCCGCCCCCGCGCATGCAAGGCCGGCCGGTCAGACCCGTCAGAGCAGCGACAGCTGGACCTCACCCGCCGGGCCATCATCCGGGTGCGGCGCGGCCGCGGCGGCTGGCGGCATCGGCAGGTCTGGGCGCCCGCGCCGTGGCGGCCCGACGCGCCGGGCACCGGCCGGGCTGGCCTGGCCGACCCGATACCGCTCGGCAAACTCCCTGACCTGGTCGGCAATCTGCCGCTGGTAGGCCTTGGGCGCGTACGCGCCCCGGCCGTACAGGCCGCGGTACGCGGCCACCAGGTCGGGGAAGTTCTCGCCGAGCCACTTCAGGTACCACTCCCGGGCACCCGGCCGCAGGTGCAGCACGATCGGCGTGACGTGAGCGGCGCCCGCCTCCGCGGCGAGCCGCACGGTCCGCTCGAGTTCGCCGGCGGAGTCGGTGAGGAACGGCAGCACCGGGCCCATCAGCACACCGCACCGCAGCCCGCGCTCGGTGAAGGCGGCACAGATCCCGATCCGGCGCTCCGGGCTCGGCGTTCCCGGCTCCACGGACCGGGAAATCGCTTTGTCGACAAATCCGACGGAGACGTTCAGGCCGACGTCGGTGACCTCCGCGGCCTCCGCAAGCAGGTCCAGATCGCGCAGGATCAGCGTGCCCTTGGTGAGGATGGAGAACGGGTTCGCGGCGTCCTTCAGCGCGCCGATGATGCCCGGCATCAGCCGGTAGCGGCCCTCGGCCCGCTGGTAGCAGTCGACATTCGTGCCCATGGCGACGTGCTCGCCCTGCCACTTCGGCGACGCCAGTTCCCTGCGGGCCAGGTCCGGCGCGTTGACCTTGACCACGATCCGCGAGTTGAAGTCGTGGCCGGAGTCCATGTCCAGGTAGGTGTGGGTGTTGCGTGCAAAGCAGTTGTGGCTGACCACGCCGTTGGCGATAAAGTCACCGGTCCCGGTCGTGATGTCGAACATCTCCAGGTCCAGGCCCATGGGCGCGATCGAGGCGACGCGCAGCCTGGCGTCGCTCCTGATCGCCATGCCGTCGATGGACTGCTTCCTGGTGATCGCGGGGTCGGTGCTGTGGAAGAACCGCAGCACCTCCTTGAGCCCGCCGCGCAGCCGGACGGCCTTGATCCCGTTCGCGTGGTTGAGGTCCTCCACCACGACGTCGAAGCCGAATGACTTCATCGACGAGACCGTCCAGCCGATGATCTCCGGATCGGTGTTTGACATCCGCCAGACGCCCTTGCTGTAGCTGCCCTCGGCGTCGAAGATGCCGGCCAGGAATCCTTTCCGCCAGTCCGCGCTCGGCGACCGGGGCCAGTCGATCAGCCTTTGAACGAACTGGGCCTCTTCCCGGCCAGACGTGCGTATGGCCATCACGAGGTGCCGGGTGGCCGACTCCTCGGCGAAGAGGAATTCGGCAGACCCGACGCCGGCATCGGCGAGGTAGCTTCGCGTCCTGCTAAGACCCTCGGCATCGGCGAGCGCGAGTCTGAACCGGCAGACCTTGCCGACACCCCGGCCAGGTCGGTCATGCGAGTAGCCGCCAATGCTGGCGTCACCGCGGATCGTGCCGCAGAGATAGCCGCGCCGGTAGTCGAGGGACTCCTTGGGAGGCTCGGCGAACGCGCCGACCCCCATCAGTTCGTTGCTGGCCGTCAGGTGTGGGCGACGGCCGCGTCCCTGCTCGGCGCCGGTGACGTACTTCCAGCCATGGTTGCTCAGGAACCGGTGGTCGCCGCTGCAGAACAGCCGGGTCCCATCCTCCAGCGTGACCACGTACGCGGGCTTGACCGTCGGCCAGTGCGCGAGCACCTCGGTGATCACGTAGTGCCGGTACGAGCCGCTGCGGACCGTGCCGTAGATGGCATCGCCGGGCCGGACGTGGGCCAGCGGCTTGGTGCGCCCGTCGGCCATCAGGATCGGTGTTCCACCCCACGCGCAGTAACTGCAGGCATGGCTACATCCCCGATAGGGATTTATCGTCCAGCGGAAGGCCATCCTCGAGGCCGGGGGGACCTGGTTGATGATGGAGCGGGCGTGCACCTCGTAGAAGGTCATGCCGCGGAACCCCGGAGTGTCGAACGTCCGGGCCACCGCGTCCCGCTCGAACAGGGCGGGCGCCCCCGCGGATGCTTGCCGCCCGTCGGCTTGAGCGCCGTCCAGGCGCAGGCTGTCCCATCGCATGCGACAAGGATAGAATAACTGTTCGATCAGCTCAAACATGGCTCGCACGTTTCGCACGTGTCTCCAGTATGCGCGCTCACCGGGCCCGGTCCGCGGTCCGCCGGGCGGGTTTGATGTCCGCGGCCTGCAAAGCGGGGGTAAAAACTCATCAAGCGGGGGATAGTAAGAGGTGATCCCCGCCACTGATGGGACGGCAGCGGTGGGCGGACGTGGTGCGGAGGTGGCCATGGCCCTGTCCATGGACGAGCAGCGCATCCTCGATGAGATGGAGCGCAAGCTTGCCGATGACGATCCCCTGCTGGCATCCAGGCTGACCTCGTTCGGGCGGCCGGGCGTGGCCGCGCTGATGCGGTCGCGGCGCGCGCGGATTGTGCTGTCGTTCCTGGCACTGATCGCGATTGCCGCGGTCTCGCTGGCGGTCTACGCGCTGACGCCGTTCCGGACCAGCTTTGATCCCAAGGGCTCGGCGCGCCCCACGTCGTCACACCAGCCCGTGAAGCCGTCCGCACGGAACACCGGAACCGCCAGCACGCCCTGACGCGCGCAGGAGAGCCGGCCGGGCGTTACGACTCGCGCCAGAGCTGGAGCAGGTACTGTTCCAGACCCTCGAGGCGCTTCCTGGCCTGCTGGAACTCGTCGCCGAGCGGGTCGACGTCCATCTCGAACAGGGCCGCGTACCGCCGCAGGGCTTCGGTCCGGTTGCGGGTGTACACGTGCACTCCGTAGTCACCCACCCCGCCGGCCAGCCGGAGGCCGCTCACCGCTGAATCGGACCGGCCGGTGTCGTTAATGCTCAGCCTGCCCCGCAGGTACAGGGTGCATTTCGCCTCGTCCTCGTACCCGTCGCTGAACGGAGGCGGCGCGTCTTCCCACTCCTCGATCGTGAGCTGCACGTTGACGTGCTCCTGGGCGCAGGCGACGATCATCTGCTCCCGGTTGGTGCTGATCAGCGAGCCGTTGGGCACCGGGGCACCCGGCGCGTCCGGATCGACCGACGGATCATGGACACGGAACATCCGTCTCTCTGGGAAGACCGGAATCTCCAGCCGAACCAGCCTGCGGCTCACTAATCCCCCTAGCCAGACAATTTCCCTGTGATACAGCATGGACCGTGCCGACCTCACGTGCAGGGGCAATGCGTGATAAAGGCCCGTTACGCTGCGCAACCGGAGGCCCCTGGACTGGGCAGAATCCCGGCACGATGGGCCTTCCGGGCGGCTTCCGGCCGCCGTTATTCTCCGACCATGCGCCACGATGATCTGCCCGGGGTGAGCCACCGGTATCTGGACGCGCGCGGGCTGCGCATGCACGTCGCCGAGGCGGGCTCCGGTCCGCTCGTGCTCCTGCTGCACGGGTTTCCCGAGTGCTGGTACTCCTGGCGGCACCAGCTGACCGCCCTGGCCGAGGCCGGTTATCACGCGGTAGCGCCCGACCAGCGCGGCTACTGCCGGACCGGCGGGCCCGCGGACGCCGACAAGTACACGATGCTGCACCTGACCGGCGACGTGATCGCGCTGATGGACGCCCTCGGCGAGGAGCAGGCGGTGGTGGCCGGCCACGACTGGGGGGCGCCTGTGGCCTGGCACACGGCGCTGCTGCGGCCGGACCGGGTCCGCGGCGTGATCGGGCTCAGCGTCCCCTACCAGCCCCGGGGAAGCAGGCCCCCGACCACATCGACGCGTTCGTGGCCGAGTATTCCGACGCCGGCTTCACCGGGCCGCTCAACTGGTACCGCAACCTGGACCGCAGCTGGGAACTCACCGCCGCCTGGCACCACGCGCACGTCACGGTGCCCGCCCTGTACGTCGCGGGCGACCGCGACCTGGTCCTGCTCGGTGCCCGGAACGCGCTGCCGCGGCTGCGCGACTACGCGCCGCAGCTTCGGGATCCGGTGCTGCTGGCCGGCTGCGGTCACTGGACCCAGCAGGAGCGGCCGGACGAGGTCA
>Ga0335075_10003035_pt1 | contig 26861 bp, 28 predicted proteins | sample Lox_Sample_24_FD_206723 | JGI IMG/M metagenome (GOLD analysis project Ga0335075, IMG submission 206723) | Soil microbial communities from Loxahatchee National Wildlife Refuge, Florida, United States - Lox_Sample_2.4 | ecosystem: Environmental > Terrestrial > Soil > Wetlands | place: USA...
CAGATGCAGGCTTGCCAGGATCTCGTTGACGCTAGACGTCATAACACGTACTGTAACAGCCTAGTACGGACTACCCAGCTTGCGCGCTTCGTAGCCGCGCAAGCGCGATGCCGATGGGGGTAATGCCGTGAGTCAATCCCTCGATCGCGTTGCGGTGCAAATGTCACCGGGATTCACGCGCAGGCAATTCGGGACGCGCGCGGCCGGTGCATTAGCCGCATTCGGCCTGGCTGGTCTAATTGAGGGCTGCGGAGGTTCGTCACTGGCGAAGACGAAGTCCGGCTTGACGGCGGTCAAGTTCCAGCAGAGCTGGCTGATCGACGTGGAGTTCGCCGGCGTTTATACGGCCATGAAGAAGGGCTTCTTCGCCAAGTACGACCTCGCTGTTACGCCGCTGCCTGCAGGGCCGACGCTGGACCCGCGGACCATCGTGGCAAGCGGCGCTGCACTGCTTGGTACGGTATCGGAGGCCACCGACGAAGTGCTCGGCGTGGCCAGCGGCGCGCCATACAAGGCGATCGGCGCGGTCTACCAGAAGAATCCTGGCTGCCTGATGGTCAGACCTGACGTGACGTCGGTAAAGCAGCTCAAGGGCAAGAGCATCGGATTGCAGAACGACGCTCGGCAGCAGGTCGAGGCCATCCTGAAGTACAACGGCCTGTCCCCGAGCGAGGTCTCCCTGGTTACTGTCGGGAACGATCCGACGGTGTTTGCCGAGAATAAGGTGCAGGCTTACACCGCCTATGCCTTCAACGAGCCGGTGGCGCTTGGTCTGCAGGGAATCAAGACGAACTGCCTATCCTTCTCTGACATCGGGCTGCCCGGCTACGGCGACTCGATCATCGCGGACCAGCGGACGATCAGTACCAACCCCGATGTGCTCGCCCGCTTCCTTAAGGCACTGCAGATGGGCTGGGACTACGCGATCGGCCACACCGCCGAGGTGGTCGAGATGTGCATCCGCGACTTCCACCTAGATGAGGGTCAGGCGCAGCAGAAGGCGCAGATCCTGGTCGAGATTCCCATGCTGCAGTCCACCGCGACCCAGCAAGACGGCTTGCTGTCGATGCAGTCGAGCGTGTGGCAGGGCACCATCAACTTCATGAAGAACGCCAACATGCTTAGCAAGCCGGTCACCGTCGATGACGTGATGACGCTGGACATACTCAACCGGGCACGGACACTGAGCTAGTCGACTGGAAGGGCGTGAGGTGGCAGCGGCACGAGACAAGCGGCAGTAGATGGCCGACGGGATATCCTGCGAAGGCGTCAGTGTCGCATACGAGACCAGCGCACAGTCGCTGCTTGCCGTACGGGACGTAACGCTGGCCATCGAGCCAGGCGAGTTCGTGAGCGTCATCGGGCCATCTGGCTGCGGCAAGTCGACACTGCTTCGGGTCATCGCCGGAATCCTGCCGCCCACCTCGGGCCGGGTGACCGTGCAGGGAGAGCCACCGGCGATGGCGCAACGGGAGCGAGCATTCGGCCTGGTGTTCCAGGACCCCGTCCTCCTGCCGTGGCGGTCGGTCCAGCAGAACGTCGAGCTGCTGGGTGAGGTGGCCCGGCTGCCGCGTGCTGAACGAGCCAGCCGCGCTCGCCGACTGATCGAGCTGGTCGGCCTAGCCGGTTACGAGAAACTGCGCCCGGCTGAGCTGTCCGGCGGCATGCGGCAGCGCGTGGCCATCGCTCGCGCGCTCGCGCTCAATCCGCCGATCTTGCTTATGGATGAGCCGTTCGCAGCGCTGGATGAATTTCAGCGGGAGACGCTGAACGTCGAGCTGCTGCGCATCTGGACTGAGAGCAAGGGCCTCGTGGTTTTCATCACGCACAACATCGAAGAGGCGGTTTTCCTCTCCGACCGGGTCGTCGTCCTCAGCCCGCGTCCGGGCAGGATCGTGCGGCTCGTCGACATTGACCTGCCAAGGCCACGGGACCTGCACGTGCGGTCGGCGCCGGAGTTTCTCAAGCTGCGGGGTGAGCTGCGTGACATCCTTGTCGGATAGCCTTCGCGCGCTCCGCAGGGGTGGCCGCAGGACCTCGCTGCGGCAGCGCGCAGTCCGCATCGCGCTGCCGACCGCAGTGATCGTCGTAATCCTGCTGCTGTGGCAGGCCGCGTGCGACGTCTTCCACGTCGCGTCGTACCTGATCCCGTCGCCCGCGGCCATCGGGAAGGCGCTATGGACCTACCGGTCCATGCTTGCCAGCAACACCCTGCCGACCCTCGAGCAGGCAGCGGCCGGGTTCGTAATCGGCAACGCGGTAGCGCTCGGGCTGGCCATCTGGTTCGTGCACGCACGGGTGGCGCGGCAGAGCCTGTACCCGCTTGCGATCGTGGTGCAGAGCATGCCGCTGGTCGCGCTGGCGCCAATCTTCGTCATCGCGCTGGGCGAGGGATCCTCTTCCAAGATCGCGATGACCGCGCTGATCTCGTTCTTCCCCATGCTGGTGAACGCCACCCGCGGTTTCGAGGCAGTAGACCGGCCGCTGATCGAGTTGTTCCAGAGCGTGGCGGCGTCCCGGCTGGACATCTTTTTCAAGCTCCGCTGGCGCACCGCCTTGCCGTACATCTTCATCGGCTTCCGGCTAACGGCGAGTCTCTGCGTGATCGGCGCCATCATCGCCGAGTGGATCGGCGCGAGCTCAGGGCTTGGCTACGTGGTCATCAATTCCACCTACGACTTCAACGCGCCGCAGCTGTGGGCCTCGATGGTCGTGTCGTCGGTGCTTGTGCTGTGCGTCTTCGGGCTGGCCGGGCTGGTCGAGCGGGTGGCAGTGCCGTGGCAGCAGCGGTCGTCGGCGGACAGTGCGAGCCGCATGTGAGCGCACCCAGGGTCGCCTTGGTTACTGGTGCGGCCAGGGGGATGGGCCGGGCGCACGCGCTGACGCTGAGCCAGGCCGGCTGGGCGGTCGCAATCTGCGACGTCCTGGCCGACCCGCTCATGGCGGTCGCCGCGGAGATCGGCGGATCCGGCGGACAGGTCCGTGCATACTCGGGCGACCTGACCGAGCCGGGTCTTGCCAGCGGCATCGCACAGGACGTCAGTACCTGGGGGGTGCTGGCCGGCCTGGTCAACAACGCCGGCATCGGTAGCCCTCCCGTCATGTTCGACAAGCTGACCACCGAGGACTTCACCCGGATGTTCGAGGTGCACGTCATCTGCGCCGTGCGGTGCATCCAGGCTGCCCTGCCGCAGATGCGCAGCATCGGCTTCGGCAGGGTCGTCACCGTCGCCTCGTACTGCGCCTTCAGCGGCTCGGTCGGATATGCGCACTACTGCACGGCAAAGGCCGCGGTCGTCGGCCTGACGCACTGCCTTGCTCGGGAGACGGCGGCGGACGGAATCACCGTGAACGCGATAGCGCCTGGGCTCGTCGAGACGCCGATGACCGCGTCCGACAGCCCTGAAGCGAGGGAACGAGCACGTGCGGGCATCCCGGTGGGGCGATACGGCACGCCACAGGAGGTATCAGCCATGGTCCGCTATCTGCTGTCCGACGAGGCGGCGTTCGTCACCGGCCAGGTGCTCCGGATTGACGGCGGAATGGTGATGGCATGACACCTCCGGCCGAACGAGTCGGCGCGCTGCTCCAGCCCACCTCGGTAGCGATCGTCGGCGCGTCAGACAAGCCGGGAATGGGCCAACGGGTGGTCGCGAACCTGAGAGCCGTGGGCTTCGGCGGAGCGATCTACCCGGTCAACCCGAGGCACGACGAGGTGGTCGGGATCCGCGCGTACCGGTCACTGTCCGACCTGCCGCAGGTACCGGACCTGATGGTCGCGGCGGTGAACAGAGAGCTGACCGTATCAGCGGTGCGGGAGGCGCAAGGCCTTGGCTGTCGCGCTGCGGTGCTGCTTGCCGCTGGATTCGGCGAGGCTGGACAGTATGGCCAGCAGCTTCACCGCGATCTGGTTCAGGGCATGGGGCAGATGGCAGTCCTGGGGCCGAACTGCCTTGGCTACGTCAACCTGGCCGACCGGACTGCCGGTTATAGCGGGCCCTTAATGGAGCCGCCGGTTTGCGGACGCACTGCGCTGGTATCGCAGAGCGGAGCGTTCGCAGCCACTGTCACCGGCGCCGCGGCGGAGCGCGCTATCGCCTTCAGCCACGTTATCAGCACCGGCAACCAGGTGGACCTCGACGTGGCGGATCACATCGGGTTCCTCGCGCGACAGCACGCGGTGCGCGTCATCGCCTGTTACATCGAGGGCTTCCAGGATGGGCGGAAGTTGCTTGCCACTGTGGACCAGGCAGTCCAGGCCGGCCAGCACGTCATCGTGCTGAAAGCAGGCCGGTCGACGGCGGGTGGCGCGGCCGCACGGACGCATACCGGCGCGCTGGCTGGCTCGTCGGCAGTTCAGCTCGGGCTCTGGCGAGAGCACGGCGTGCTGATAGCCGCCGACCCCGAGGAATTCCTGGCGCTGATCGAGCTGTGCTCGCGGCTGAGCCCGCTGCCCGGACCGCGGGTGGGGGTGCTGACAATCTCTGGCGGAGAGAGGCTGCTCGCCGCCGATGCGGCTGAGGAGCTCGGGCTTCCGCTGGCCAACCTGGCGGCCGCAACTGGACGAGAACTCGCCGAGGTCCTGCCGGCATATATCACTGTGTCGAATCCGATGGATACCACTGGCGCCGGCGTTGTCGACGGCCACCCCGAGGCGCATGCCAGGGCGGTAGGCATCTTCTGCCGAGACCCGAACGTGGACATTGTCGTCACCAGCCAAGACGCCAAGAACGGCTGGGTGCAGGCTGGCCACGCCAGCTCGCTCTTCTATCAGTGCGTTCTGTCGGCGCACCAGGGCGCAGCCGCAGCAGGAAAGCCGATGGTGGTGATCTCGCCGACCGCCGGCGAGCTGGACGCCCGAGTCCGCGACTATGCGAGCCGCCACGAGATCCCCTGTCTGGCGGGACTGCGCCCCGCTGTATCAGCTCTGTCCCAGCTCGTTCGCACGCAGTTCGAGGTGCCATCCGACGGCGTGCAACCGCCTGAGCCGGTCCGACCCTCCGACCAGTGGCAGTCCGCGCTGAGCGGCCACGAGACGCTGAAACGGCTGGAGGAACGCGGAGTACCGGTATGGCCCAGCCGACTGGCCAGATCCGAGGACGAGGCGGTAACTACCGCCAGGCAGCTTGGCTACCCAGTAGTGCTGAAGATCGACGGGCCGGCTCTGCCGCACAGGTCAGCCGCGGGCGGGGTCCGGCTGGAGCTGGCCAGCGATGAAGCAGTTCGCTCCGCCTGGAGGGCACTCAGCAAGCGAGCCTCAGACCATGGCATCAGCATCGAGGGCATGCTGGTCCAGCCGATGGCGCCCGCCGGTATAGAGGTATTCGTCGGCGGCCTGAGAGATGAGCAGTTCGGGCCGGTGGTCTTGTGCGGTCGGGGTGGCGCGCAAGCAGAAGCGACTGCGGCGCCTGCGATTGCACTTGCGCCGCTGAGTGCCAACGCCGCGAGGGACCTCTTGCGCTGGGCGCACATCACCGGCCTGTGGGCTCAGTCACAGGACGGCTCAGCGGCTGGGATCGACGCGGCCGCCACAGCAATCAGCCAGCTGTCTCAGGTAATCGCAGAAGACGACGTCGTCGCGCTCGACGTCAACCCGCTGATTGTCGTTTCAACGGGTGTGGCGCTCATCGACGCCAAGCTGGTCAAGAGCAGCAATCACTTGGCCCGGCCAGCCGGTCGTGGCCGATCGCTTGGGTAGGCCGGACAGTGCTTCGTGCGGCCTACCCGCCGGTTTGCCCTGGAAGGTACCACGGGTGCTCGCGCAGGTCTGGATCATGACTGGGCAGCATCAGCCAGCCCGCGGCGCTGGCCTGTTTCAGGAAAGCCGCCGTCGCTGCTTTGTCGGGGCACACAGGGCCGATGGTCGTGAGGTTTTGCTGCAGCGAGACGATGTCGCCGCAGACGCACACCTGCCTAGCGGACGTCTGGAAAAGCACGGACTGGTGACCGGGCGTGTGGCCGCCGTTGGGAAGTGCCGTCAGGCCGGGTAAAAGCTCGGTCTGGCCGTCCAGCAGTATGAGCCGGTCGTTCAGCGCCTCGGCCAGATCGGCCACGCCGAGATAATACGGCCCACCCGCCGCGCTGGTGGCCCAGCTGAGCTCGGTCGCCTGCACCGCGACGCGCGCGCAGGGAAAGGCCAGGTCGTTCTGCATGTGGTCATAGTGCAGGTGAGTGTGGATGATCAAGTCGATGTCGTCGGTAGTCGCGCCCCAGGCACGCAGGCCGGCCGACAGCAGGACCGTCGTATCGCCGGTGATCGTCATCCCCACCGCAGCACTGGCGGCGCCGTCTGGCCCGGTATCGATCAGGACAATGCTGCTTCCGTCGGAGGCGATGAAGCAAAAGCAGGGCGGATCGATCAGCGCGTCTAGAGGGGCATCTGGTAGGTAGGTTGCCAGCGGCACCCCAGGGATCACGCCGACGTCGAAGAACCCCAGCCGCCAGCTCATCACGTGACTCCTGCCCGGCTCTCGAGGCGAACAAATCGCGAGCTTCAAGGCTCCTGATTTACCGTAGGCCGCGTATAGAGAGCCTTGTGGACGAGCGTCATATCGGCCTGGATGGCAGCGCCGGAAGCATTAACCCGGTCGTTGAACGACCGCAACTGGGTGAGTGAGGATGACCGTGCCTGCTCACCCATTAGCTTGATGCGGGCCTGGATAGCCTGGATCAGCGTCTTGGCCGGAGGAGCTACAACGGGCGGGAACGGGAATTGCGCCAGGCTCCTGTCGAACGCCTTCGCGGTTGTCACTTCCGCCGTTAGGGCCGACTCGGCTTTGGCAAGGTTACGCCGGGCGTTGACGGTGTAGTCGGCCACGTCAGCATTCAGCTGCTGGAGGTCCGAAGTCGTGAGCTGCGTCCACTGCCTTTCAAGCATCCAGACTGTCGTACATCCGACGTTGACGGACAGCAGGTTGGGCTCACACCCGGCGGCGGCAAGCGCGACTTTATGACGTTCGCCGGTACCGGTCGCGTAGTACAGGCCCCAGAGCACCAAGAAACTAGACAGGAGGGCAACAGCCGCGAGTATGACACCTCCAGCTCTGGTGCTCCTCTCAGCTTTGGTGCTCCTCTGGCCGCCTCTGGCGTACCCGCCTCTGGCGTACCCGCGTTCGGCGTACGACTCGTTCATCAGGCCCCTCTTTTCCCGATTCCGCGGGCGATGACGATTGCTGATTTACTCGCTGCTGGGATTTTCCACGAAGGAGTGCGTTCCCTTGAAGATCAACTCGTTGATGATGAAGATGAACCCGAACAGGAAGAGCGCGAAGATTGGCATGACGGCCATGAATACGAGTCTGTTCCGGCCTTCTTGCTGGCGAGCGACGATCCAGCGCTTCACCGGCGGCAGCCTGATGGTGAGCAGGAAGAGGCTGCAGGCGCAGTACTGGTAGAGACGCTGGTGGAAGATGGCGTCACCGTCACCAGCGAAGCCGGAACCGTTGCTCCCGCGCTGGAACCCGAATCCCTCCAGCGTGGCCAGGTGGAAGAAGAGCAGCCCCCAGATCACATAGGTGAGCCTCTGCAGTCTCTTCCAGTACCGGCCCAGCTTGCGCTGCGCCCAGTTGTTGCTAGTGATAAACAGCGGGATGGCCAGCAGCACCATGAGGAATCCGATGAGCGTGAAGGTGTGCTCCACCAGCTTGGCGAAAGGGTTTCCCGCGAAGTCATCGAAGAAAGCGGCACCGAGTGCGTCGCCGATGCCGCAGCACGCGAACATGATCCCGTACCAGCGTCGCAGCGGGACGAACCAGCGCTGTCCTGTGAGTGTGACGGCAGGGGTTATCAGCAGGCACATGAATAGGTTCACCATGGCCCCGGTGCCCAGTGTGTCGTCGACCGAGTTACCAATGGTGTTCGTGTTGAACGTGAAGAGCGAGGGCAGCATGAAGAACAGGGGCAGAAAACCCCAGGCACCTAGCAAGATAAGTGCTGCTGTCTTGCGCTTGACCCCAGTGCCGCCGAACTTGATCCTCCCTTCCATCCACGCGTCCACACTCTTGGACCAGCGCCGGCGCGGCTGATGGTCAGCCGCCGGTTCCTCTTCGTCGCCCCATTTTCCTAGGCCATCATCGGGGTATACGCCTGACTCGTAGTCGGCCGGGTATAGGTCCGGCTCTGCCGGATATAGGTCGTGTTCGCGAGCGTATGGGTCCCGCTCGTAGTCCCTGGTTGTGGACATCTCGCTGCTTCTCCTTCCATAGGATCAGCGTCGCTCCACTTATGGCTTTGCCTCCGCTAAAGCCTTTCGTTGTGCCGAATAGGCGTTAAGGGGACAGGCTGCGTCCGCGGGCTGTCTATTTGTTGTGTCCTTATTTGCTTCCTGTGGCCTTATGGTGACGGCCCTTCGGTGCCGCGTCATGGTGCTGCGCAGCAGCCTGCCGAGCCAAGAAGTTGGAGTCCTTAAAGTTGCCCGGCGTCTCACCTTGTCCGGCTTCTCTGAAGACGAAGAAGCTGAATCCGTGAATGCCGGTCATCGTGACAGCGCCGACGGCGGCGATCGATAGCAGCGCCGCGGTGCCGGCCGTGGCGATGCGAAAGGCGCGGCGCTGCCTGCCTTGAGTCTGCCCCGGCTTGGTCGGCGTAGCAGTCTGCCTGGCCGGTTCGGCTGGCCCGGTGCGTGGCGCGGTGCCTGGCGTGGCGGTCCTGGAGCGTGGTGCACTGCCCGGTTTGGCGGTCCTGGTGCCTGGCTCGTGGGGCTGACTGGTCGGCGCTGTCCTCGGTCCAGCCGGCCTGGTGGCTGGTTTCGCCGGCCTGGTGGCCGGCGGGGACGGTCTCGTGCTGGCAGGAGCTGGCGGGGCTTCAGGAAGCGGCGCGGTCGCCGGCATCGCGGGTGCAGTGAGGCTGTCGGTGACGTAGGCGGCCACGCGGCCCAGCTCGCCGGTCATCGAGTCGAGCCGGGCCCGCAGTTCGGCGACTTCCCGCTCCGCGGCGTCGCGTATCGCCTCGGCCTGGCTGGTCGCCTGCTTGGTAATCGTGGCGGCCTCGCGTTCGGCGGCCTCGCGTACTGTGGCGATTTCGCGTTCGGCGGCCTCGCGTATCGTGACGGCGTGGCGTTCGGCGGCCTCGCGTTCCATGGCGAACTCGCGTTCGGCGGCCTCGCGTATCGCCTGGGCCTGGCCGGTCGCCTGCTGGGTGATCGTGGCCGCCTCGCGTTCGGCGGTCTCGAGCATCGAGGCTGCATAATCCTGCGCCTCTTGAACGATGTGGGCCGCTCGCCCGTCGGCCACCATGAGAGCTTGCCCGGCCGTCCACCGGGAATGCGTGCCCGCGGAGCGGCCGCTCCGGAAGCGCCCGTCCTCGGGCCCGCGGTCGGGTGCGAATGGGCCGGTGTCACCGTGGTAGTCGGCGGTTTCCTGCCAGCCGGTGCTTCGCTCGTGATGGAATTCCGTCGGCTCGCGCCAGTCAGTGATTGCTGGGCCGGGGCCGTTGGGGACGGCGTGAAGCCGACGGTTGCCGTTGTCGTAACCGACATCGGGAGCTTGCGGCGGCGCATTCCAGGCCCTTGCCGACCCCTCTGGCCGCCGCCGTGGCAAGTCAGGTGGACCAGATGGCCGCAGGGCCGACATGGGCCTCGATGGATGGTCGGCCGGGAACTCGACCCTCGGTACCGGTGCCGACGGATGATCAGGATAGAGCGTGGGCGGCGGCGCCCCATCTTCCCAGACCGCCCATTGCTCCCAGGAGTGTCTTTGGGCCGCTACTGCCCAGCCCGGTTCGGCGGCTGCGCGATAGTAGCCGTCCGACATCGGGTAGCCATCGCCCGCATCGTAACCATCGCCCGCATGCCAGCTCTCGGCATGCAGATCCGTAGGCTCCGCGGTGGCAGTGACTGGGCCGTACCCGACCGCTTCGGGCCAGTATTCGGCAGTGTATGCAGGCGCACGAGCTGACGCTCGAGACGGCGCTATATCAGACCTACGGTGCTTCGGCACCACGTGGCCTCCGACTGTTAGCGCGCCTAGGCCAGGAGCTGGTCTCGGCGCGGGGCTGGAGAGCGAGCTAACTCATTCCCCGGTACAAGCTAGATGCTCGAACTAGCTTCCGCACAGGGACGAAAATCTCTCGGGGGACGAAAAACCCTTGGGGGGCCAGCAAGGGTCATGCACGACCGCGTCGCCAGTGCCGGGTCACCCGCGCTGGGTCACCAGCCGCCGCCACCGCCGCCGGAGCCGCCGCCCGAGCTGCCACCGGAGCCGCCGGAACTCGACGACTTCTTCTTCGCTCGGAGAGCAGAGCCGGATGGGGTTACCGCCCACCAACGACCGCCCGAGAGGTTGATGCCGTTTCCATTGACCTGACCAGCCGCTGTGTCACCCATGTAGGTGTAGAGCGGATGACCGTCGTAGGTTGCCTGTGTCTGGCCGTCGGCCCGCTTGATCGTCCCGAAGCCATGCGGCAACGATGTGCCTGCCGCAGCAACTGCCGTTCCTAGAACCGGCGGCCAGTATGTGGCGCATGAGCCCTTGCAGTTCGACTGCGTTGCAGTGTCCTTGGCGAACCAGTAGATGGTGCGCCCATGAGCATTGACAAGCACGGTTCCCTTGCTTGTGCTCATCGTCTTGATCGTCACCGAGCCCGTTGCCGCATTTGCCTGGCCTGTCGCGGGCGCAGCTGGATTGGACGTTGCTGGATCTGTCGGGCTGTTGCTCCCGCAGGCCGCGACTACGACGGCCGCGGCTACGAGACCGGGGCCTACCAGCCATCGGTTGCGCATGGCATTGTCTCCGTTCGTAATGACCTGGAACTTCGTCACTTCGTTACCGCGCCACTCCGGTCGTGATTCGATGGCGGCCAGCTTGCTGACGCGGGCGTCCGGCGTACTGCTCGGGGCTACCGCACTGGCGCCCGCGATGAGTCCGGCTGGACGAGCTCATCCCGACAGGTAGCGCAGGATGCCAGGTGAGCGTCGACGGCACTGCGGTCGGCGGTCCCGATTGCGCCGAGGACGTACACGCCTAAGTCCAGGCGAACCTGCCGGCACACCGCTGTGGTCGTCATGGCGCCCAGCCTCGGTGCAGGTGCACTGTCTCCGCTCGCGGCCTGTTGTCGCCGACAATCCGCGACCGGACCTCATGCCGGCGGGAGTGCCGACGGTGCGAGTGCCGAGTCTCGTGCCGCAGATACCGGTGACTGACCAAAGCGTCCTCCACCACCTGAAGGAGTCCACCGAGACCGGGCGCCGGTCTTTGGGCGGGGCGGGGATCAGCGAGTTCCCCACCCGCCCGCAGACTAGGGTCGCTTAGCCCGGCTCTGGAAGGGACCAATAACCCTCGGGGGACGGCAAACCCCTAGGGGACTCCACCCGCCGGTGCCGGCCCGAGATACCAGCGCGGCAGTTCGCGCGAAGGCCGATCCGCCGATGCCGCGAGCCGCGCAGCAGAAGCTGGCGGCGCTTCTGAACCACTCGGTGCGTGCGCCGCCAAGGTGTACCGACAGGCGCGGAATCAGGAGCTTCGCCGACGGCGGCCACGTCCTGCCCGCCGCGAGCCGCTAGCCGGGCACGGACAGATGTAATTGCAGGTCTGGGCTGAATAGGATTCGGCTGATTGCATGAAGGCCTACCGTGTACCAGACCCTGGCGAGACGGCATCCTCGGCCACCGAGCGTGAACTCGTGATGTCACTCTGATAAATCCGAAGGTTTGTACAGATAATTGCGCAACAGCGGCGAGTCCTGCCCGGCCCGCGTGCGCGTTCTGCGACTACGCACGCGAAGGCGGGCGTCCTCTCGCTGATCATTAACAAAAGAGCAGGTCAGAGCCGCGACCGCAGGCTAGTAGTCATTCTGACGCACTTCGCGCCAGGTCCCAAGCGGTGAATTTGATCACGTGCATGTAACAGCGCAGGTTAACTAAATAATTGAACCTGCCATTCTTAACTGCTCGCCGGGCGTAGACTCCGGGGCCAACTAACCAACGAGTTGTGGAGACACCGGAATACTGGGATAACGATGGCCGCGCCCCCCGCTCGCGTCACCGTCCGAGTAGCAGTGCAGTCGTCCCGCCGACTGCTCCGCGACACCTTGTCTGCATGCCTGGCAATTCGGCCGGACATCACCGTAGTGGGCAAGGTTGCAGAGGCGGACGACGTCCGCGCGCTCTGCGAGTTGCGCCAGCCAGATGTGGTGATCCTTGATGCCGGCCCCAGGCTGGCGGAGATTGCCCGGCTAGTCGGCGACCTGAGGCGCAGGTTCCCCGATCTCAATGTGATCGTGACCTACCGGAATGCAACCGAGCGGGACCTGGCTGCTGTCGTCCGAGCCGGCGTTACCTCGCTCGTGCCAGAGTCGCATGGCCTCACGGCCCTACTTGCGCTGCTACGCAGGCGCAAGGCGCGGCACGCCAAGTCAAGCGGCACGCTGACCGACCGCGAAGTTGAGATCGTCGTGCTGACAGCTTCCGGGCACAGCGTCGGTGAGATGGCGACACTGCTCAGGATCAGCCCTCTCACCGTGGAGAACCTCAAGCGCCGCGTCTTCGCGAAACTGGATGTCAGCAGCAGCGCGCACGCTGTGTCCAAGGCAGCCTCGCTCGGGATGCTCGAATCCGGTGGGGCGCCGGCCCCTAGAGCGCGGGCCGATGACAGCGGGGACTTCACGATGCTGACGGTGGTGTCTGGCCAGGACGGCTTCGCCATCGATCAGATAGCGGCGGTCCTGATCACGACGCGGCTGCCGTTCGTGCTGATACGTACGCACGCACCGGTGGCCGAAACGGACTGGGTACGGTGGCATCGCGGCCCGATCGTGGCCGCCCTGGTCGATCCTGGACAACAGGACTGGGATCTAGTCGCGGAGCTTGGCATTCCGGCGCTCCTTGTCCACAGCAAGCCAGTTGACCCGCCGGAACTCGCCGAGGCGCTGGCCTCGGGAGCCACCGCGCTCGTTCCGGCCGACCGGATCGAGGAACATTTCCTCTCGGTATTGCGGATGGTGAGTCAGGGCTACCTCGTGGTCGGCTCGAGGCCGATGCGGCCGCTGATCGGAGCAGTGCGCGCCCGATGGGAGGACGGAGTCGCCGGTGGGGTGGAACTGCCAGAACTGACGGCGCGGGAGAGTGACATCCTCCGCTGCCTCGCCCAGGGATACTCGATCCGGCAGACCGCCCGCGCGCTCGGGATTGCCCCGAAGACGGTTGAGAACGTCCAGACCCGGCTGTTCCGCAAGCTGGGCGTACGCAACAGATCCGGGGCGTTCGCCGTTGCAGATGCGTTCGGCCTGCTTCCCGCGACGACGCTGCCCCCGGCAGGGGACCCTGGGGGTCACGCGTCCCCCAAGGGGTACTCGTCGGTGTCGGGCAGCGGCCGGCAGCCCTAGCTTTGTCGTCGTCGAAGTAAAACGACTCAGTCATCCCCGCGGTTCATTGCCTACCTCGGCCGTGCATGCCGAAGAGGAGTCACAAAGTGACGTACGTCATTACGCAGGCCTGCGTCGATCTACTGGATAAGACCTGTATCGGGGAGTGCCCAGTCGACTGCATCTATGAGGGCGAGCGCATGGTCTACATTCACCCCGACGAGTGCGTTGACTGCGGGGCCTGCGTGCCGGTCTGTCCGGTCGAGGCCATCTTCTATGAAGCTGACCTTCCTCCCGAGATGAAGGACTACTACAGGGTCAACGTCGAGTTCTTCACCCCCCTTGGCTCGCCAGGCGGAGCCGCCAGCATGGGCAAGATCCATTACGATCACCCGCTGGTGGCAGCGCTCCCGCTGCATCCCTGACGTGCCCGGTTGCGCTGAGGCTCCCAACCGCTTCTCGCGCCCGTCCGGGCGCGCAGTCGGCAGGCGCCACGATCTCGAAAGGGCCGCATCGCGCGCATGAACCGCATCGCCGCCTTTCCGGTACTGGCGCGGCGTACGGCTGCCGCGCCCACGGCGGCTGCGCCAGTCAGTGACCGTGAGCAGGTCGTCGCATATTATCTGGCGTTCGCCGGGTTTGCAGTGGCTGTGTTGGTCACGGCCGGGGAGCCGGGTCAGTGGATCTGGGCTGCCTGGGCCGCCGGAGGTTACGCGCTGGCCGCGCTGGCCGCTGGCCTGTTGCGGTCGCGAGGCTTCGAGGCCGCGCTGGTCATAGCCCTGACTGGTGCACTGGCGGCCCCGCTGGCCTGGCAAGCGGAGTTCGGCAGAACGATGTCCGAGGTCGGCGAGGACTCGCTAAAGGTCGTGGCCCGTTCCGCCGTCCTGCTGCTGCGGCACGGCACGCCCTACCTGCCCGCAGATCAGATCTCGCATGCCCAGGGGTACAACCCCTACGAGCCCGCGATGGCGATCTTCGGCCTGCCCGCTGCGCTCGGCCTGCACGGGGCAGCCGGCAATCCCAGGCTCTGGATGGGCATCACCGCTGCCGCGGTCCTCGCCGCTGGCTTCCGGCTGGCAAAGCCCGGCAGTGAAGTGCGCAGTACGGCGTTCGCCCTAAGCTCGCCGGTGCTGGCTCTGCCACTGACGCAAGGGCTCACCGATCTGCCGGTACTGGCGCTGCTCATCCTGACGCTCGCCGGCACGAGCGGGTGCGTGCGGGGCCGGCGAGCAGATCTTGCGGCGGCCATCGCTCTTGGGGCCGCATGCGCCATGAAGGCCACCGCCTGGCCCGCCTTGCCGGTCATCGTCGTGATGATCGCGGTCAGGGACGGCGCCAAGGCAGCAGCGAGATTCGTTGTAACGGCAGGCATTACCATGACGGCGCTGGTCGCAGCCACGGCACCGGCCTCAGTGACGGCGCCCGGAGCACTCTTCCTTAACACAGTGCTTTTCCCGCTTGGCATGACCCGGTACCAGACGGACGCGGACAGCCCGCTGCCTGGGCACCTGCTCGCGGCCACTGGCCCTGCGGGGCACTGGGCCGCGGTCGGTCTCTTGTGCGCCGCGAGCCTGACGTTGGGGGCCTCACTGGTTGTCCGACCGCCAGCGGACACCCAGGTAGCAGCGCGGCGGATCGCTGTCAGTCTCGCCATGTTGTTTACCCTGGCCCCCGCGAGCCGCTGGGGATATTTCGTCTATCCCGCAGCACTGCTGGGCTTCGTGAGCATGACACACAGCGAGCGGGGGCCGTGGGGAGCGGTCCTGCGTAATCGGGACCGGCAGAGACGTCAGGAGACCAGATCGTCAGCTCGATGGCGGGATGCACCGTCATGACCCTACGGGTGGACGCGGCCAGTCTTATAAGGCTTTTGACCTGCACTTATGTTCTTTTCTTTATAGTTTCTTTGTGCACCCGAAATAAATCCGCTATCTTTGAGCCTTGCGAGCGGGATTCGTATGTCGGCAAAGTTGCCCAGCGCAGCGCTAATAACCGCACGGCTATCAACTGCGAAGCCGTTCTTCTGAATAAGGAGTGGTAACAGCAGTGCGCAGCCGCTCCCGCGTGCAAGTCGAGCAATTGGGCGAGATCAGGCCAACTGGGCGGGGCCGTGCCGCCATGATCCTGGCAGTGCCAGTGCTCAGCCTTCTGATACCCGCGCTCGCCACCGTCATTGCCAGCGCAGGCGGCCACAGCCAGCTGACCAGAATCTCAGCCGCCATCGCGCGGTTCCTGCTCTATTACTCAGGCGTGTTCGCGCTGCTGGCGCTCACCGCCGCGGTCGCCGCAGGGCTGCTGGCAAGCGATCGGACAGTAATGTCGCCGGAGCACAGGATCCTCGCCCAGGCCCTGCACCGGACTGCCTCGCTGATCGGGATCTCCGCGCTGGCCAACCACATCATGCTCGAGGTGCTCGCCCATCGGGCGAGGATCATCGATGGATTCGTGCCGTTCATGGCCGCTCGTAACACCTTCTACATGGGTCTCGGAACTCTGGCGTCTGACTTGTTCATCGTCATCATCGTCACCGGCTTGCTGCGGCGGAGATTCACCTCGCGGCGGCTGCTCTGGCGCGCGCTGCATGCGACCGCCTATGCGGCCTGGCCGCTGGCGATCCTGCACGGCCTGCTGGCAGGCCGGAGCGCGAAGCCGTACGTCGACTGGAGTTACGGCGGCTGCCTCGCCGCAGTCGGGCTTGCCCTCGTGCTGAGGTACGCAATGACAATGCGCGGGCGGAACGCTGCCCTCGAGTGGCCGGCCCCGGCTATGAGCTCTCCAATGCCTGCAAACATGCTCGACTTCGAGGCCGCGCAGCTGCGAGGCTCTGGGCTGCGAGGGTCTGCGCGCCCCTCGCTGCCGCCGCTGCCCGCGCTGCCCCCAGCCTCGGTCCTGTCGCCGCTGCCGGAGCCACGGCCCTCCGGCGAGAACCTGCCGCCCGCTTGGCGCACAGCGGACGAGTATCAGGATCGATGATGCTGCCTGTCATCCGGGTAGGCCAGGCGCGAGTCACGGCAGGCCTCGATCACCGGCCACGGCTCGACATGGCCTCGCATCGCGCAGTCTTCGGCTTTCCCCCTGCCCTCCCTGCGGCCGAGCTCGTCGCGATCTGCGAGCAGGTGGACCTGCGCGGTCGAGGCGGTGCGGCCTTCCCGGTGGCCAGCAAGCTCCGCGCAGTGCTGACCGCGACAGGGCAAGGTAAGCGGCGCTCGGTCGTCGTTGTCAATTGCGCAGAAGGCGAGCCAGGCAGCGCCAAGGACAAGATGCTGCTGGCCCGCGCGCCCCATCTAGTGCTGGACGGCGCCATGGTAGCCGCCAGCGCGTTGCACGCGAGCGAGATCGTCGTCGCCGTGGCTGGTGACGGGCCGCACGTCAGGTCGGTCACTGATGCGGTCGCCGCTGACGGCGCACTGGCGCGGAAGGTCCGCGTGGTGTCCGTGCCCGACCGGTTCGTATCGGGCGAGAGCGGTGCGCTCATCAATGCGATCAACGGCAAGCCTGCATTGCCACCGGGCATCAAGACCCGCGCAAGCGACCGCGGCGCGCATGGGATGCCGACATTGCTGTCGAACGCAGAGACATTCGCTCAGCTCGCCGTCCTTGCCGTGCTCGGGCCTGCCGGTTACGCCACGGTCGGCACCGCGCACGAGCCAGGCACTGTCATGCTCACTGTCGGTGGCTCAGTGAGCAGGCCAGCTGTAGTGGAGGCGCCGTACGGCGTACCGCTCGGCCACGTCCTTGACGTCTGCGGGGCGCAGCTCCCGAGCGCAGTTCTAGTCGGGGGATACCACGGCATGTGGCTGCCTGCTGATGTGGCCTACAACGCGCTCGTGAGTCGGGCGGGCCTGGCCGTAGCAGGCGGAACCCTGGGCGCAGGCGTCGTGCTCGTGCTCGGCCAGGACACCTGCCCGCTGGGCGAGGTCACCCGAGTTGCGGGATACCTGGCCATGCAGTCCTCTGGGCAGTGCGGCCCGTGCAAGCTCGGCTTGCCCGCAGTGTCCCGATCGCTGGAAGCCATCACGGTGGGTGCCGGTGGCGTGGACGAGCTTGACGCCCTGCGGCGCGCCACTGCCGGGGTTCGCGGCCGCGGCGCGTGCAGCCACCCTGATGGTGCGGCCAACTTCGTGGCCTCGGCGCTGGACGTTTTTGCCGGAGACCTGACCGAGCACATGTTCCGCGGCACCTGCGGCCGGCCGATCAGGGGCTTCCTCCCCTTGCCCGCAGACAGCCGCGATAAGCGACTGAGGGTGGACTGGACCAGGTGCCGCGGTCATGGCCTGTGCGGACGCCTGGTGCCGGAACTGATCGAGTTGGACGAGCACGGCTACCCGAGGGTGCATCAGGTCCCCGTGCCGTTCTGGCTCAGCAAGGACGCCACGCAGGCCGTGGACATGTGCCCCGCCCTCGCCCTGAGCCTGACCGAGGACAAAGTCGAGCCTCCGGCCACAGCCGCGGTATCCACACTCGGTGAGCTGCCAAGCCCAATGTCTCTCCAGGGGCGCCAGCAGCCGCAGGCTGTGCTGACCGGCCGTGCCTGGCGACGGGCTGACCTGGACGCGGCCGAGGCCTGGCTGGCCGAACTCGGCGGGCGGGATCTCAGCGGACCGCGCTGACCTCGGCGCTTGAATCGCGGGCCATTCGACTGTCAGTAGCTGGTGGTAGTGCTACCAGCACGGCGTAACAAGGCGCCGCCGCGCGGATACTCCGATGTTTGTCGCGCCGAGGAGGTCCATCAGGGTCTGTCAAGTTCGTCGTGAAGGCGAATCCACCGATCAAGCTCGCCGCGAACGGGCCGGTACTAGAGAAAGAGGGAACGGGCAATGATCAGAGCGCAGATCCTCCGGCCACTGGCTGCGCTCGTGCCAGATCGGGGACCGCGCCGGGTCTACGGACTGGTAACGCTGGTCAACACCGTCGGCTTCGGCCTTGTCGTGACGTCCTCAGTGCTCTACTTCACCAGGGTGGTGCACTTGTCGGCGCGCCAGGTTGGCCTCGGCTTGACGGTGGCGGGCCTGATTGGCCTCGCTTCCAGCATCCCGATCGGCGACCTGGCCGACCGACATGACCCGCGCCAGGTGGTCAGGATGACGATGCTGGTGGAATGCCTGGCGACATTCGGCTATCTGATCATTCATAGCTTCCTCGCCTTCCTCGTGGTTGCCACGGTGGACATGCTGGGGATGAATGCGTCGCAGTCGGCCAGCGGCGCGCTGCTGTTTCGGGTCGGCGGGGACGACGCGACGACGTTCCGGTCAACCGAGCGCGCGATATCGAATGTGGGGATCTCCATCGGCGCGGTTGGCTGCGCGGCCGCCGTGCAGATTGGAAGTCCCGGCGCCTACCGGGCCCTGATCATCGGCAACGGTCTCAGCTTCCTGGTGGCTTGGCTGATCGCCGGGCGGCTGCCGAGGTACCAGCCGTTGCCCAGGCCGGCCGACGGCCCACGCTGGGCGGCCATGACCGACAAGCCGTTCGTGGCTTATGTTCTGTTTAACGCGGCAATGAGCCTGCAGTACTTCGTGCTCATCCTGCTGCTGCCGGTGTGGGTCGTCGATCACACGAGGGCACCGCGCTGGAGCGTGGGCCTGTATCTGCTGATCAATACGGTCATGGTGGTGCTGCTGCAGGTCCGGGTCGGCAAGAACGTGCAGACCATCACGCAGGGCGGTACCGCGCTGCGCCGGGCTGGGCTGCTCTTCCTGATCAGCTGGATCGCGATTGGCCTGGCGGCGGGCCTGCCAGGATGGGCGGCGCTGATCGTGCTGATCATGGCTGTCGGCTGGCACACGGTCGGCGAGCTGTCGCATGCTGCAGCTTCGTTTGCGCTGGACTTCGGGATGGCTCCAGCGCACGCGCAAGGGCAATATCAGGGCCTAGCCGGACTGGGCATGGGTGCAGGCGCCGCCGCCGCCCCAGTCGTGCTCATCGGGCTGTGCCTGAGTTTTGGCGTCGCCGGCTGGGTCGGCCTGGCGGTGTGCTTCGCCGGGCTCGGCCTGGCTGCCCCGGCCCTGGCGCGGTGGGGCGAGCGGACTAGGCCGCAGTCGACCGAGACGGCCGCCGCGGGCGAGCCAGCCACCCGTGAGATGGCCGCCGCTGACCGGAGCCTCGGCTAAGTCGGCTCCGGCGGTTGCCCGCTCGCGGTTAGCATCTCTGGCCTTTGCCGTATCCGAGAAAGGAGTCTCAGCCTGCCTGGATGCGTCGCCCGCTGATCTGACTCGGTGCGATGCGCACGTACACGTCGCGGGCGCCGGGCGCCCACGGCTCTAGGCGCGTTGTGTCCTCAAGCTGCTTCACTTGGTGCTCATCGGTGACCTCGTGCGCACGGCCGTGTACCAGCACGCTCCAGCCTTCATGCTCGGCTTCGTCAACTTGATCCACTTCGAAGCTGATTTCGCTGTTGGCGTGAAGAGCCAGCAGCGTGTCCGGCGCCGTGCAGTAGATGATCGCCCCGCCTGCTACGGCGAAGTTGACCGGCAGGATGATGACTCCCTCCGGGGCTGCTATCCCGACGCGGCCTATTCCTCCAGGTTCCAGCAGGTCAAGGCACTCAGTTGGGCTGAGTGCCTGCAAGAAGCGCCCTGAAGCCATACCGTTCACCGCCGCAATTCGCCCGGCTGCCCTCGCGTCTGAGTTCCAGCCTTGTCTGGCATTAGCTGTACCCGCTGGGGCCTGACGTCCCGCTCGGCCGGGCTGTTGGTCACGGGCCAGCGTGCTCGCTGGCCTGCACCTCGTCGGCAACTCGCTCGCCGGATCGCAGGGCGCCTTCCATCAGGCCGGCCCAGTGGCCGGCAGTGTGCTCTCCGGCGAAGTGGATGCGCCCGGCGGGCGCGGCCAGGATGTCCGCGTCGCCGGGCGCTGCGGCGAGCGTGTCGGCAGTGTAGGACTCACCCGCCCAAGGGTCGTCGTTCCACGTGGTGAGGATCGCCCTGGTCGGATCGGCATCCAGTTCCGGGCGCAGCTCCGCGGCCTGGGCCGCCCAGGTGGCCGGCCCCTCGGCGACAGCCAGGGCGGCCAGGGCCTGTTCTGTCCCGGCGAACGCGTGCAGCACCGGCTGGACCTGCCCGGTCGCATCTGCCGCTGTCCAGGTCCAGAACCGGCCCGGCACGCTCTGAACGGCAGACGCCGCGGCCGCCCGGTTCAGCGGCATGTGGAGCTTGGCATTGTGCGCAAGGCCGCTCCGCTCCCAGGCCGCCCGCTGGCGGCCGGAGACGGGCGGCACGATCGGCAGCCGCCGCAGCACCGCCATTGGGACTGCGATGACTGCAGCGTCGGCGGCCACGGTTCCGCCCGGAACGCTCAGGTTCACTCCGCGCTGGTCCTGGTGCACGGCGCGGACCGGGCTGGCCAGCCCCACCGCGGGACCGAGCCGCGCGGCCAGGCCCGTGGCCACTTGCTGGTTGCCGTCAGCGACTCGCCAGCTTGGCCGCCGGCCGAATCCCGCGGTCGCGTCCTGGGCCACGGCGGCCGCGAGCCAGTCGGCACTGGCCCCTGACGTTGTCTCAATCCGCGACAGGTAAGCCGCCAGGGCAGCAGGTCGGCCGGCCCAGCCGCCGGCCACCTCGGCGAGGGAGGCGCTTGGAACGGCGGCGGCAGCCGCGGCAGCCACCCAGGCGGCACAGTCGTCCACCTGTGACGGAGAGATCGGCCCGCCGCCCCGCGGCTCCCGCTCGTAGTAGGACATCACCGTGGCCGCGAGGCCCAGGCCGAGTTCGCCCAGCACCCCGCGCAACACGTCGTAGCCCTCGAGAACGAACTCGGCGCCTCGCTCGATGACGGTGCGCCGATCGCCGGGGATGAGTTCCTGTGACCACACGCGGCCACCAACCCGGTCGCGTGCCTCAAGCACTATGACCTCGTGGCCGCGCTGAGTTAGCCGCCACGCGGCTATGAGCCCGGCGAAGCCCGCGCCAACCACCACGACTCGCACGCCGCCTCCGGCTTTCTTGGCCGACGTCCATATCTGCAACTGCTCCGGCACCAGCCGACGGCGACCAGAGCTGTGCACTACCCAGAAAATGGATTGCTGACGCGAACTCCCGCGTAAACCTAGCTGTGGTTGAGGTCCTCTGAGTGCAACAGCTGGCAGCCGAGTTCCTCAGCGCTCCGCAGGATCATCGCGTGCCAGAAGGACGCTCCGGTCTGCTGGTGGATTTCGATGGCCGCTAGCACGTCACGCGTGTCCGGGGCGTGCACATGCCAGCGTGCCAGGTCGGCGATTATCCGCGCTGCCGACGATGCCTCAAGCGGCTTGGGGATCGTGTGCGTGGTGGTGACGAAAAACTCCTGCAGCACCTGAATGCTCAGGCAGCCTTCCCGGCTATCCCACAGGCCCTCGAGGAGTGCGCGCGCCCGATCATGCTTGTCTCCGGCTGTCAGGTCACGCGCGTAGACGAGGACGTTGGTGTCGACGAACTGGCGGTTAGCGCTCATGCAGATCGTCCCTGGACCAAGTCATGCGGCCACCCGTGCCCAGGTCGATGCCTTCGCGCAGCACGGTCAGGCTGTGCTCTCGGGCGGTGTCATAACCGGTCTCTCGTCCGACCGTTTCCCTCAGGATGCGCGCCAGAAGCTGCGACACCGAAAGTACCGCGCCGCGCCGCGAGCACCCTCGCCTCCCGCAGGTCCTCCTCGGGCAGCGACAGAGCACCGCAGCGGGGGCCAGCGGCCTAAACCGGGTCGAGGTCCATTGTCATGAAGAGGTTGTGCTCGCTCGGCCGATAGTCAGCAAACGGGCCGCACGGGACAAAGCCCGTGCTTGCATACAGTGCCCTGGCCGATGCGAACGCCTCCGTGGTCCCGGTTTCCAGGCTCACCGTGCGGCAGCCGCGGCCGCGGGCCACCTCCACCAGGTGGGTCAGCAGGGCCCGCCCGATCCCGCGTCCGCGTGCCGCCTCGGCGGTATGCATCGACTTGATCTCCGCATCGCACGGCCCCAGCTGCTTGATCGCTCCGATACCGAGCAGCGTGCCGTGCTCCCTGAAACTAAACAGTGTCACGGCATCATCCGCCAGCCCGTCCTGGCCCAGCGCGAAGCTGTACTCCGCCGGGGTCTGAGCGAGCGAGAACCGCAGGTGCCGGGCCAGCAGCGCCGCGACGTCAGGACTGCGCGGGTCGTCCACCGCGATGTTCTGATCAGTTATCACGACGGGAACATATGCGACGGGCATTTCACCGCGGTTAAATCCGCGGAGGGCGGCCGAGCTCGGCGGCGAGGGCCCGAGGTGCCTGGCACCGCCAGGCGTCGGTGATCAGCTCCGCGAGTTCGTCGGCGTCCATCGATGGGAGCCGGACAAGCACCGCAGGGAAACCGTTGTAGTGCGGCTCGGTGAAGAACTTCTCCGGATCCGCTGCCAGTAGCGCCTCCTTCTCCGCCTGGCTGGCAACGCGCACCGCAAGCACCTCCGGGTTGGGCACCCTCGGCTTCTTCGGCTCGATCCGCTCATTCCAGGCCCAGGCAAAGCCCTTCAGCTTCCCCTTGTTGAGCACGCCGAAGCCGAAGTGGTCCGCCGACTCGTGTGTCTGCGGCAGCGACAGCGCGATGCGGCGGACATCGTCCTGCGTTGCGATCGGACCTCCCCTGTCAGTTGGACGGCCTGGTAGTCAATTGTCTCGTCCGCCCCGGTCCCGCCGGACCCGCAGGTACATTTCTACCCGGCGGCGTGTCAGGTTCGGTAGTGGGCCGATCGTTGTGTACGCGGAGGCAGTTTGCCAGCCGAAGAGGAGGCGGAGGCGCCGTGGCGGATGAGGACACAAAGCGAGCAGCTCTCGGAGCGTTGGTAGATCGCGTCCTGAAGGGAGAGGGGAGGGCATCTGCGGAGCAGCGGGCTCGTGCGTTCAGCAACTCCGACGTTCCCCCACCATTGGACACGCTGATCGGCAAGGTCGCCACGAGGCCGGCGCAGGTCACCCATGCGGACTTCGATGCGGCGAAGGCGGCAGGCTTCAGTGAAGACCAGCTTTTCGAGCTGGTGATAGCTGCTGCAGTCGGCCAGTCAGCCCGCCAGTACGAAGCAGCACTGGCAGCCCTGGCGGAAGCAACTGCGAACGGGGAGGCCGGGTAATGCGACTCGAGATCCTCAACCGCGGTTACAGACCTGGGACCAAGCTGCTGTTCGCGCTCATCCGCACATTCTCCGGGCAGCCAGTGCCAGACGCCGCCAAGGTGGTCTTCTACCGGCCAGACTTCTACGGCGCTCAGGCTAAGAAGTTCACCCACGAGGCGATGCGCGGGCCGTCCGCCTGGTCGGTAGCTGACCGGGAACTGATGGCGGCCTACGTGTCGAAGGTGAACGAGTGCGCGTTCTGTATCGGCGCGCACACGGCGACCGCAGGGCAGGCGTACCGGGACGGCGCGAAGGTTCAGGAGGTCCTGGCCGACCTGGAGTCGGCACCCCTCGAAGAAGGCCTGCGGGCAACGCTGCGGATGCTCGGCAAGCTGACCCGGGAGGGAACGGTGAACGCCGACGACATGCGGCACGTGGTGTCCGCGGGTGTCTCGCGCCAGCAGGTCGAGGACGCGCTGGCGGTTTGCGCCGCGTTCAACACGACCGACCGGCTCGCCGATGCCTTCGGCTTCGAACTGCTCAGCCCTGAGGGCTTTGAGGCGGGAGCCAAGTACCTGCTGAAGCGCGGTTACCGGTAGCCCTCGAGCCCTGCGTTCGCGTCCCTACCTCAATTGAGGTAGGCGGGGTCCCGCCAACTGGCCTAGGCAAAGGTCAGTCGTTCGTACGGCGATTTGAGCGCGGAGTATCTCTACGCTCTTGGGCGTATGGGCCCGCTTACGAGACTTACCCCTTTTGCACGAGCCTCCGCACTAGCTGCCGCGCTGATGGCGGCGGGCGGCATCGTGGCCGTGAGCCTGCCTGCCGCCAGTTCCGAGGCAGCCGTCACCCCCAAGACGCTGTGTCAATCGCAGACCGCTGCTGTTGACAGCAGGGGCTACACAGCCGAGAACAACGAGTGGGGCTCCGGCGAACCCGAATGCATCACCACCGACGGCGGCGCCGGCTTCACGGTGGCGAAGTCCTCGATCGCGAACTCCACCTACGGCGCGCCTGGCGGCTATCCGGCCCTCTACAAGGGCTGCCACTGGGGCGCGTGCACGCCGGGCAGCGGTTTCCCCATCCAGGTCTCCGACATCCGCCCCGGCAGGGTCACCACGAGCTGGAGCACGGCCCAGCCCGGCGGCAGCAACGACTATGACGTGGCCTACGACATCTGGTTCAACAAGACCCCCACTGCCACCGGCCAGCCCAACGGCACTGAGCTGATGATCTGGCTGAACCACAACGGCCCCGTGCAGCCCTTCGGCTCGAAGGTCGCCAGCAACGTCAGCATCGGCGGCCGTGGCTACAACGTGTGGTTCGGCAACCAGGGCTGGAACACCGTCTCCTACACGATGACCAGCGGCACCACCTCGGTCAGCAACCTGGACCTGCAGCCCCTGATCGCCGACGCGATCAGCCGCGGCTACATCAGCCCGTCGTGGTACCTCATCGACGTGGAGGCCGGTTTCGAGCTGTGGCACGGCGGGGCGGGCCTGGCGACGCACTCGTTCTCGGTCAAGGTGGCCGGACGCGGCGTGCCCGCGCCTACCCCTATTCAGACCAGCCCGGTTAGTCAGTCCGCGCCCGCGATTCCGACCCCATCCTCGACGCCGACCGGCCCGGCCAGTCCGTCTGCGCCGGCGAGCCCGACGAGCCCGGCCCCGGCCGGCCCGTCGTCATCTCCGACGAGCCCGGCTCCGACCGGGCCGGTGAACATCTCGCTGCAAGCGATCTCGCCCTCTCCTTCGTCGTCGGGAACATCGACGAACGTCACGGTTGACTTCAAGAACCTCGGCTCGACCATGGCCTCCAACCTGACGCTGGTCACCAAGATCCTCAACTCAGCCGGCAAGGTCGTGGGATCCCAGTCACAGACAGGCCAGAATGTCGCACCACAGTCGACACTGAACGTGTCTTATGCCTGGTCGGCGGACTCGACGGCCGGTACCTACACCGTCGAGGCACTGGTACAGGACTCCTCCGGCAAGACGCTCGAGCATGCGAAGGTCGGAACCGTCACCGTGAAGTAAGCCGGCGCCGACACGCCGGACCGCAAATGCTGGTCCAGCGTTGCTGATCGTCAGGCCCCTGCAACAACGCCCTGCTGCGCGCTCAGCAGGGCGTTGGCGCGTTCAGCGATCACGCTCGGAAGACGTCCGGCAGCCGCGAGATCCTCAGGCCGGAAGTCGAAGAGCCTGGCGGTTGTCTCCTCGACGGCATGACTGAGGCGCTGGTACGTTCGCCGGCCGGCGTCGGTGAATTCGACCGGGCCTTCGTCGATCACCAGCCCGGCGGCAGCCAGCCCGGCGATGGCCGTGTCTATCGCCACGGCGTCAACCTTCCTGGCAGCCGATATCCGGCCAACGAGCTGGCCGCGGTCGATGCTGCCGTCGCTAGCCGCGGTGATGACAAGGACGAGCCACTCGTGGAAGGCGATTCCGCCGCTGGCCAGCAGCGGCTCGAGTAGCGCACCAAGGGCGCTTTCGGCTTGGCCGATGACCTGTGTGCTGAGCGGCGGGGACTCGACATGGCTTGCTCCTTCGCGGATAGACTCCCTGGCCTAGCGGTTGGCGAGGCCAACGTTCCATCACTGCTTCGGGGCGGGCGAGACTGCGACGGCTCGACACCTTGCTCATCGGAGTCCAGGACGAGCTGCTCACGCCACTCTCACCCGGCGAGCGCCGCGCCCTGGTCGGCATGCTCAGCCGGGTTCTTGACTACCTCGGCGGCACGCAAACCCACGCTGACCGCTCTGCGACGACCAGGCCTGTCGCGGATCTGCGGAAGGCGGCCCGCCGTAGACTCCGGGTGTGCGCAGGATGTTGCTGACGTCGTTCGGTATCCGGAACAAGATCCTCAGCTCCGCGCTCGCCGACCTCATCGGCAAATCGTTCGCGGACGCGTCGCTGGCGGTCATCCCCACGGCGTCGGTCGCGGCGCCGGGGGATCACGGCTGGTTCGTCGAAGAGCTGAGCCGGCTGCACGGTCTCGGCTGGCGAGAGCTCGACATTGTGGAGCTGAACGGCCTGCCCAGGTCGATGGTCCTCGAACGACTGCGGCAGGCCGACGTCATCTACGCCGAAGGCGGCAATCACTACCATCTTGCGAACAGCATCATCGTCAATGACCTCGCAGCTGAGATGGCGGCCATCGTGGAGTCGAAGGTCTATGTCGGCGTCAGCGCCGGCTCGATGATCTTCAGCCGTAATCTGTCCGCGAAGACAGGCGAGGCGTTCGGCGAGCATGAGGACCTGCGCATCCTCGGCGAAACGCGGCCGCGTTCCCCAGTCGGGCTGTTCGACTGGTACCTCAAGCCACACCTGAACTCGCCTTACTTCCCGGACCGGACTCCTGCGTGGTTTGAAGAAGCCGCTGCGAAACTTGATTTCCCGGTTTACGCCATCGACGACGACTCAGCCGTCCGCGTCCGCGGCAGCGAGACCGACGTCGTGTCCGACGGCGCGTGGCTGCTCCTGAATTCCCGGACGCCCTGACTGCAGGGAGCTCCGTGGCGGAAGCCCG